>Ga0326597_10004986_pt1 | contig 18552 bp, 32 predicted proteins | sample RVTome_12_FD_203789 | JGI IMG/M metagenome (GOLD analysis project Ga0326597, IMG submission 203789) | Soil microbial communities from uranium-contaminated site in the Upper Colorado River Basin, Wyoming, United States - RVT100D185 | ecosystem: Environmental > Terrestrial > Soil > Contaminated >... | reverse complement strand
TTGGAAAAGCTTGAAACTCTCCACCAACTTCTCGGAGAAAAGGCGGAAGCTTTTGAGATCGAGAAGATGAACATCGTGCAGGCTATTGGCAAGGCGCGACAAGATTACGTGAGTCTTCTTCAGACGCTTGGGAAGAAGCACGGACTCAATGTCGACGACGCTGCATTCAAGTACCACTTCGATCAACAGCAGATGACGTTCACACGCACGGCGTAAACCGAAACTCAGAGTTGCGAGCGCGTCGGGTTGGCTCGCAACTCTGATCATCTTCACCAACGAAAGGACAGATAGATGGCGAACTTACCCCTTCTATCCGTCCTGGGTGGACGCGTACTGGTTAACGGTACGACGGATACAGCGTTCCTAAACGGTTTGAGAGTCGGCGGAACCAGTGCGCCGATCGACAAATTGACTGTCGACGGCGTGCTGGATTTGCTCGAGACCACGGCGCCGATAGCCACAACAGGCTACGGCAAGATCTACGTCAAAGCGTCGGATGGCGTTCTATACTTCATGGACGATTCAGGTGCCGAATTTGTCCTTTCGCACGCCCGTAGCTTTGCTGTTTTTGGAAACAACGGCATCTCATCCACAACAACAACCAGATATCTATCCCCTGGATATGATAACGTATTAGCTCAACTAACGCCTCCGGCGTACATATCACCAATTAAACAGATTGCGCGAAACATGTACGTGCAACATAATACACCGGGTGGAAATGGATTGCCCATCGTATATACGTTGCGTGTGAACGGCGTGGCAACGTCGCTGTCGGTTTCTATAGCGTCGACGGATACGGTAGCCAGTAATCTGGTAGATACGGCCAATATAGAAATTGGCGACATCATAGATATAGAAGTGACTAAAGCGAATTCTATCGGGTCTTCTCCCGATGATATCCTCTTGACATTAGGATACGGCTGATGCCTGTTTATCGCTACAAAAAAACTGCGGTAGACATCGAAACCGTTAGACGCCTGGTACCGGGTAGTCCAAGCCTGATGATGTCCTCCAGCAACACCTATGCAGACATAAGCCTAGCAGAGGAGCATTTGACGGATTTGGACGAGGCGATGACGAGCCTCGGCTACAGTCGCGACTCCAATTTCGTTTTTCTGATTTCGGCGCAACTGGTCGGCGATGAAAAGAGCGTCCCGTCCACGGCTTGGACAGTGTTGGGCGGTGTGATCGCGAATCCGGGGTTTTTTACGCAACGTCTTGAGCGATGTATGACGCGTCTGCTCGGTGAGGCGAAGACGAGCGATACCACGATCGAGCTGCGCTTCGTCGAGCAAGAAACCAACACCATTCTGGGCACCGTAGCTGTCGGAGACACGGTCGGCGTGTGGACGGCTTGGGACGGCTGGGCGAGCACACCGCCGAGCCCGGCGGGCGTCACGTTCTACATCGAAGGTCGTCAAGTGAGCCCCGGTCCAAGCGCCAGTGCGCTGGTTCGGTTCGTTTCGTCCGGTTTGTGTGAGCTGCTAACCTAGTGGTCCGATCGTTCAAAACGAGGTACAGCAGGTGCGCATGAGGGGCGCGGTCAAATGAAGCAGCGCGAACATCTTTTTGGTTTTGCGGACTCCCGCGGGAACAACCCTCACGGGACGCGAGAGAATTTCGTCGACGAGGGTCGGCGGTTGAACGCGAAGCGCTATGAGACGGTGCAGCAAATGGATCAGGCCCTCGACGCGAGGGCGCGCGGCGGTGCGAGAATGCCCGGCCTTATCGCGCGACCGATGGGTAATGTTCCGGCGAACCTTCCGAACGCTCCTGCGCCACGAGGTGGCCCGAGCCTTCTGGAGACGCTCTTCATTTTCGCAGCGGGTGCGGGGCTCGTGTACCTGCTCACGCGCAAGGACGAGGACGACGATGAGCCGGAAGAGGGCGAGTTGCGTGTGAACTCGCTCGCCGCGCCGCCCGCTGTTCCGGCGCTCACTCCACCCGCTCCGGTGACCGTGGTGCTATCGAACCCCGCTGCGGCGCCTCAACCGAACCAGACCGTCGTCCCGGTTGTGGTCTCGCCCGCGGAAGAGCCCCCACGTCGGCGACGTCGTCGAAACCCGCCCATCGCCGCGCCGGTCACGGTCACCGTCGAGCCCGCCCCTGCTTCGACGAAGGATTGACGGACTTCCGTTCGATGAGCGCTTTCACGCGTTCGCGCGTGGCGTGAATCATTTCCTCGGGCACGTCGTCGCCGGATAAGATCGCGTAGACGTCCGTCAGTAACGATTTCACGGCGTGATTGTTTAGACGGTCCAGCTCTGTGAAATCGGAGCGTGTTGCCTGCAACGCCATCGTCGATACGCGCGCGGTCTGGTTCGCTTGCTTCTTCCATTCGTCGCGCGATTTCTTCGCCTTCACCAGCGATGTGTGCAGCGCGTAGACGGCACGGATTTCCGGCCATCCCATTTCGACGAGGACTGACGCGCTCGGCCCTCCGTGCAGGCCGAGGTCTCCTTTTTTCTTCAGACCCTCACGGACGTCTATGAGCAGCGAGCGCAGGGCGGTCGGAATTGCCATCACGATCGCCGCCGAGCGAGCGCGCGTACAAAGAAGCGGCGCACGCTTTCGACGAGTCGGCGCCACAGCGGCCACGACTGAAGGGCTTCAGGCTGCATTGCAGGTGTTCCGAATTTCGCGATGCGTGTTTGTTCAGCGACGGTGTAGATGTGCTTCGTGATGACGTCGACGGCGTCGCGCATGGCGAGGGTTCGTGTTCCGCCCTCACCGTCAAACGTCTGTTTCTCTCCGGACCGATCGAACACGGCTTTCCAGGCGTATCCGTACCCGACAGGGCGTCCGACAGAGGGGCGCACTTCGATTTGACATTCGAACCATTCGTTGAAGATTCTGCTACGGTCGACGCCGGCAACACGTCCGATGTGAACGATGCGTGCGTCTAGGCTGGGGGTTTCGGTCATTGCGGGTTTCTTTCAAGGTTGGGTCGAGTCCACAATCGCTTCCCGGTTTTTGCATCGCGGACGGCGTTGTGTCCGACGATGTTGGAGAGCGGATCGTAGATCACGAGTAGGTTGTCTTGCTTGGGTGAAGTGCGCGCGCCGTCGCCGTCTTCGCCGTCGTTACCGCCTGCGTTCGCGAGCGGGTCGTCGAACGGAATCCGCCCCTTAAACGAGTGCCATTCGGCGTAGGGGACAACGAGGTCGTTGAACCATGCGACGGAGGTCGACATAGGGATGAGAAAGACGGAGAAGACACCCAGGGCAGCCTGCTCGATCGCTTTCTCGAGCCATACTCCGATCACACCTTTCGGTTGATACGGGGGGTTGCACCACGCGCGTGTTTCTTCGGCGACCAGTGAAAAGTCGTCGAACCAGTTGCCTTTGAGCGCGTCGTGCCCTTCGGAGCCGTCGAGGAACAGTTCGCATTTTCTGTTTGCGCTGCTCGCGGCGACGTCGATGTTGAAGCGGTATTCCTCGTGGAGAGTCGTCCAGAGACCATTCGGCTCCGGGCGCATCGCGGTCCCGCCCGGCGTCTCCCAGTCGTTGCGTGGCGGCAGGAGTGATTTGATGTTGGCGGCGGCGGGAAAGAACGCTCCGCATTTGGCGCACGTGTATAGCTCGCCTTCGATCAAGAATTCTTTGTGGCCACAGCGTCCTTTCGCCCTACTGGCGCGACACGAGAACGCTCTACCGTCCACTTTTAATGTGACCGTATTATCCAAGGTGTAGCCAGCAGGCATTGACGTAAGGCTCCGTCGGGTGTCATACGAAAGCTAGGAGGCCAGGAAAAAAATGGCTAGCGGAAAAAAGAAGACTCTCGGTAAGAAAGCGTCCAAACCCCGGACCGCGCTCGGGAACGAGAAGAACGCGTCCAAGATCACGCACAAGGACGTTCAGATAGCCTTCCTTCTGGACGGCCTTCCTGGCGTGGAAAAGCTCGATGCTGCGCACCCGACGGCGAAGCGTGGGTATCGCAGAGCCGTTCTTTTGAAAGCTCTCGATCTGCTGAAACAGCAAGGGCAGACCGCCGCCGCACTCGAGGAATACGTGAGCGAGCACTATGCTGTGCCGCACGGACGCGGACGAATGCGTCCGGCAGCGGGCTCCGAGCGCTCATACCGAGCGCAGCAGCTCGGTGACAACCCGGCGTTTTTGCGTTTGCCGTTGTCCTCGCTCAACGTGAAGAAGGGTGGTGAGCTGCGCGTGGCTTTCGAGGCCGACCGTATCGTGGTTCGACGCTCATAGCGTAGCAAGCAGGACTGATACTCTTCGTGGGCGTAATCGAACACACGTCCGTTCACGAGGAGTCCCTGTGTCTGAAGCATCGAGCCCCGGAACCCCTTCGCCTCGTGGTGACGACCACGTCACCGTCCCGAAACCCCTTTTGACTATCGCCGTCGCCTTTCTTCTAGGCGGTCTGGGCGGAACCGGTGTGACTCTTGCGAGACCTCAACCGGCCGTCCCGGCAGAAGTCACGGTGACGCTCGGCGAAATCAACGTGAGACTCGCGCGCATCGACTCGGCGCTGGACGCATCGGTCGAGAATAGAAAGAAGGCGGACGCGCTCGATGCAGATCATGAAAGTCGCATCAGGGCGCTCGAATCACGGCTGACCCGATGACCACCGTCGAAATCGCCTCGATGCTCGCGGCGGCGGGATGGGACCCGAAGCTAGCCATGCAGGCAGCAGCCTCATTGCCACTGTACGTAGGCACGTTCACGGTCGTGAAGCGTTGGCAGGTTATCCCCGAACGCTTTGAGATGCTGCTCGCCGCTTTACTCACGGCCCTCGCGAATGTGACGTTGGCCCTCGGGGGCGGGACCTCGCAGCTCTTTCCGGCTTTGAGCGCGGCGGCGGTCGGAGCTTGGCTCGCGATGATCGGACACGCGCTTATCTTCAAGAAAGACGACCCGGAGGTCACGGCCAAGTGGCGCCGCGCTAAGCGCAAACGAGCCAAACCGAGCGTGTCGAGTGAGTCGAGCGAATCGAGAGAATCGAACGAAGCCACGCGAGCCTCCGCACAGCCGAGCGCCGTTGCGCGAGCGAAACCCGACGAGTAGTCGCACGGCACTGAGGTAAACCATGGCGAAGAAAAACCCCAAAGTCGGAAAACACCGCGACCTGTTCGCACGCGAATACATCGCAGGCGGCGGTGCGAGCGACCCCGGCGAGGTGCTCGAAACCGACGTCGTGACCGAGGACTGGCGCGAGCTTTCCGACAAGGAGCTGCGTCGAGCTGCCGAGAACGGGGAAATCACAGAGGGCGAGTACGCGGAGATCGAAGAGGAGGACGCTGCCCTCTACGAGGAGCTTCGCGAGCTGGACGAGACCGTGGTCGAGCGTGATGCGCAACCGTTCATCGACTACGTGCGAGGCCGCATGTGGGGCTATTTGGAGATGGAGTACGGAAGCGAAACGGGCGAAGGCGTTTCCGAGGGAAACTTCGACTATTTTCAATCTGAGCTTGAAAGTCTCAGCGAAGAGGACTTGCTCGAAGCCGCCGCCACTACGCTAGACACGGACGCGGATACGCTGGAAAATCTCGAAGGGATCGACGAGGTTCTTCGCGACCCAGGCAATTTCGATTTGAAGCGTCACGACGATGAGTACAGCCGCGTCACTGGTGCCGTGTGGCAGATGTCTTGCGGTGTCGTTGAAGATCAAACGGACGGGGTGAAGTACGACAAAGAGCTGAAGGAAGTGCTCGATCGGCTGACACCGCGCTCACTCGCGTACGCGCTGAAAGACTTGGACCAGCACGAACCCTACATTTCGATCTCAGCTTTCAACTATCGCCGGATGAAGGAAGAGACGCCGCCCGATCCAGACAAGCTCTACGACGGCTTCACGGCGATTTCTTCGTTCTATGAGTCGTCAAGGATCGTGGCGACGTACAATCACGAGAACCTTGAAGCCGCAATCGCAGAGCTGGAACCGGCCGAGGTTCCTCAGGTCGGACCCGAACACGACGACGTCGCGTATCGCTACAGCGGAAAGAATGATTCGGTCGCGGGTGCGTCGGCGCGCGGGATGTACGTCGCTCGACTCAAGCCGAAAGATCTGCGTCGTGAAGGCTCGACGCAGGGGATTTGCATCGGTCGCGAAGAGAACGGCCACCCCAAGGCCCTGCGCGAAGGCAAGACACAGGTCTTTTCCATTCGCACGGAGTCGGGGAAACCAAAATTCACGATCGAATTGAAGAAGACCCTACCTCCCGCAGTGCTGGACGGCGGTCCGGTGCTCGGAATCGAAGAGGACGGGAAGTGGTGGCAGGTCGCCGAAGTCAAAGGCAAGGCGAATCGCAAACCCGGTTTCGAAGCGGGCAAGGACGCTTTCACGAAGCCGGACGATCTGCGCCTCGTGACCGATTTCCTTCTCTCGCTCGGCTACACCCCGGACGCGATTCGCGCCGTCACTGACGTGAGGCCGGGCGTGCTCGCCATGGAAGAAACCGGTGTAAGCCCGTTCGAACCGCCGCCGCGTAAGGTGAGACCGCCGCGACCGACACAGAATCCGCTCAGTCGCGCTGTCCGTGATGCGCTCGCGAAAACGCGGCCGATGGGGACATTCAAATGACAGATCGTGATCGCCTTTTCGGTTTAGCCGTGGTTTCGCCTGTCCACCAAAAACCTCGATACGAACCCATTTCGCCACGGATGCATGCGAGAATGGATGGTAAGGAGAAACCGTCGCGTGCAGCGGCGATTTGTGACGGATACTCCACAATCTCTCCAGTCAGAGGGTCCACACGCTCGATCGCTTTCGAAACTTTGGCGACTCCGCGCCGCGACGCCGCCGCGAGCTTTTCGCGTGTGGATGGACTGTGAACATGACCCATCAGAGCAGCCGAAATTTTGGCGCGCTCCTCTGCGGTGTTTGGGTGTCCACGTCGAGACGGGTTTCCCATCTTTGCCACGGAAAGACGGGCTCGCTGTTCAGCGGTAAAACGCTTTCCTTGATGTGCGGCAGACATCTTCTTTCGAGTTTCTTCGCTGGCTTTTTGCGGCGGCTTTCTTTGATAGGCAGCGAGTCTTCCCGCAGACATTTTCGCTCTTGCTTCCGCGCTGTGCGTCCACCCTGTACGTCGTGGGTGTCCTGGTCTGGCTCCGTTTCCACCTGCGGCGTGGTTGGTGAGATCGAAACCGCGTCGTCGCATTTCAGCGATCCAGAAAATCTCAGCGTCGTCGAGACTGTCCGGTGTCGGTGCGGTGTAGAGCACGACAATTTCGTAGATGAGACCGAGTTTCAAAAGCGAACGAATCCAGTTACCGGAATGTCTGCGGTTCAGTCGACTAGGTCTCGCGTGTTCTCTAGGTCGATGAAGTCCGGTGGAAGATTTACCGACGTAACGGCACGCGCCGTTGCGTGGGTCTATTAGAGCATAGACGAGGTTTTTCATGTCTCTTCTGGCGTTGGGTACGAGTGTAACCTGGGGACAGGGTTTGAGAAGTGAGGAAAAGTTCACGCACATCGTAGGCAAGAGTCTCGGTCTGGAGGTTCGCTCTTACGCGCATTCTGGAGCGACGCTCTGGGACCCGCGCGAGAGCTACCCGAAGGATGCGGATGAGGCACTTCGCCGCTTAGAGCTTCGTGAGGCTGGCGCGGAGGGCGCCGCGGTCGTGAACCCAGCTCACGGTGAGCGACCCTCAAGAAAGCCCTACTTGTGGAAGCAGCTCATTTCGGCGTCGATGTTGGAGCGGCCGGATGTGGTGCTCGTGGATGCGGGCGCTAACGATGTGGATTTCATTTCTCAAATCGTGACGCCGGACCGACGTCCGAGCGAGGTCGCAACGGCGATTGAAAAGCTGCGTCTGCCGACGGAGTGGTTTCTCCGCTCCGTACTTCAAAAGTTCCCGACGGCGGTCGTGGTCGTGACCTCGTATTACGAGGCTTTCACGATGACGTCAGACCTTTCGAAGTCACAGCTCGGGTGGTTTCTCGGGGATTTTCTCGCGACCGTGGTTCCGAGCACGGCTGTGACGAACAGCCTCGCTTTCAAGGTGGGTTTTGAGCGGATCGTGGGGGGTGCTGTCGATAAGATCGGCGAAAGTCGTCTGAGGTTCGCGCCACCGGATTTCGGGTCCGACAACGGGCTTTTTACCGGGCGGTCGTTGCTGTGGGAGCCAGGGCCGCTAGGGGCTCCGCAGGACCATGTCATCGAGGAGCGTCGTGCGTTGGCGCGTGGAAGCGTTCTCGACCGCGAGATTTGTTTGCGCGCGAGCTTTGGGCATCCGAACGTACAGGGCGCGCGGCGATACGCGGACGCGATTCTCGGGGCGCTTCAGTAGGCCCCCAGCGGGCGACGCTTCAGTGGGTTGACAGCGTCACGACGGACGTGGACGGTAAGTGATGACCATCCTCATTTACTTCACGCTTCTTTTCGGCGGCATTGTTGCCTTGTGCGCCTTTGCGGACCGTCTTTCGCGGCGGGCGGCGCGACGTCAAGCTACGTTGAAGCAGGATGATCGGAACGTGGCGCCATAGACGCACGGGTAAGACCTACGTCGTCGTTAAACTCTTGCGCGGAAAGATGCTGCGCATAGGTTTTTCACAGAGGGTTTGGATCGACTGTCTGGAATACACGTCAGTTGAAAGCGGTGGACAGTCGTTCGTCCGCGAGCTTCCGGACTTCCTCGCGAGTTTCGAACCGCTCTCCATTCGTGGCGACGGCGCGTCCGCAGAGGGGGAGGCGGAGAGGACCGGAGAATTCCCCGTCGCGGACCCGTTTTCAGAGCCGACCGACGAGGCACCGAACGGTCCGAACGGTCCGAACGGCACGGACGGTAGAGGGTTCTCGATTTCGATTGAAGGGGATTGGAACGACGATTAGCCGTCCGAAGGAATGAACGGTTCGAAGGGGTCCACTTTCGTGACGCTCGGACTCGCTGCGCTCTTCGCCTTCGACTCCCAATACGCGACGCGTTTTTTGTAGGTTTCGATCATATCGGCGATCATCCGGTGTTCGACGGTAGTAGCGGTCCGGCAGAAATCCTCGACGATTTGCTCTGGCGTGCGTGGATCGGAAAGCGTCATTGACCGCCTCGTGTGATTCCGAAATCGCGAAACACCTCGTCGATGATGTTCTCGATTCGTGACCTAGCGCCTAAGGCCCCTGCTGCCGTCCCGTCGATGACTACGTCGTCGATTTGCTTCAGCGCGGATAGCAGCAAGTCGACGTGCCGTGCGGACTGACGAACTCCGGATTTGTGCATGGTCTCCATTTTTCCGGCGCGCTCTTCACTTGTCTCCAGCGCGCGACGCAGTTCGTCGACTTGCGTGCGGTGTTGGTCGCGCACGCGCAGCGCTTCAGCGGACAATTCTTTCACGTCGGTAATGATTCGTTGAACCCGTGTCGAAAGGGCGCGCTCGTCTCCGTCCACCGTCTCAGGGTCGATGTGCAGGGGGGATTTCCACTGGAAACCGGGCGGGACTGGAATAGATGGGACCGCAGCGGACGGGACCGCAGTGGGAGGCGACGACGATTCGCTCATGATTGAGGTCCTTTGCTACACGAAATGCGAGTGTGGTAGCGTAACACAATGTCGACCGTCGTAAAGATTACCGACGTTGAAAAGGCGCTTCGCACTATGAAGTGGGCGCGCGTTAGAGACAACACTCCTCCGCCCGGAATCATCTATACGTTTCAGGGTGTTTCCGAGGACGGTTGGACCGCGATGGTGTGTCTATACGGCTGCGGTTTTGGCGGAGATTTGATGTCCGAAGGGGGCGGTCACCTGTCTTAGAGAAGGTCTCGTGATTCGCCTAACGCCAGCCCTCGCGGAGATAGCGCTCGGGCTCGCGGAGCGCTCGACGGCGGCGTGAACGGTCACAGGTCCCCGAAATCGCGTGGTTGAAGGTAGTCGTCGTATGTGTCGTCCGCGTACCCATAGACGGTGTCGGTTCGTGCGCGGCGGCCGTCTTCAGCGCGAATGAGTGCTCCGATCTGCGCGCTCGCTTCACCTCGTGTTGCGGGCACGGCCCGACCTTTCTTCTTGAGGTAAGCGCGCTGCTTCTCTGTTGGGCCGAGCGCCTTCCATGAAGAAATAGGGTTCGGCGTACCCTTCGGCGGCGGGTCTTCGGTAGGGACTTCGGCGCAGTATTCGCGCCACACGGCGAGGTCGCAATGGTCCCAGGGATTGTGCGGAGGGTCGTACGGGTCGCGAGTCACGTACCGACCGTAACCGAGCCCGCGTGTACAAGCAAACAAAAACGCTTGCAACGCAAGAAACGCACGGTTACGATGCTCGCATGATTCGCAAGAAACCCAAAGAAGCCCCTGTCACGGTCCCGCAGCTCGCGGAAATGGCTGGCGTGGACCAGAGCACGATCAACCGCGCGATCCGCGAGGGACACCTGAAGGCATGGCGCCGCGGACCACGCGGACGATGGAAGATCGAAGAGAAGGAAGCGCAGCGTTGGCTGAACGGGTCGCAAGGTACGAGCAGGGGTGCGAAGTGAATGCGTCGGACTTGGAGGACACGAAGAAGCAGCTAGCGCGAATGTCTCCAGAAGACCGGAAGGAATTGCGCGAAACGCTTCAGCGTGAGCTTCCGTTGGACGACGCTGTGCGCGCTTCGGTGATAGCTACCGCTGCGATTTCCCTGCTCATCCTAAAAGGAATCGTGACTAAGGAAGAGGTCGAGACGGTGACCGCCGCATCGATGAAACGCTTTGTTGAAAAATTGATCGCTGAACTTTTCGGCGAGACTGTCGACCCAACCAAGGGTACGAGCGAAGGTGCGAATTGAGTGGCGAGCAAAACTGGGATGTAGCGGACGCGTTAGATCGCGCTGATTCGCTAGCCGAATCCACCATTCTCAATCTCGAGGAGCGCATCGCCTACCTCGAACGTGCGCGCGACAACGTGGCCGCACAAAGAGACGAAACTCAGGCGAAGTCAAAGCGTGCGCGCGAGAGCGCGGGCCGGCGCATTGAGGGTTTGATGCGGGTGATCGACGAGCTTTGCGAACACATCGAACTTTCGGTCGTGAACGCGAAGGCCGAGCCTTCGATCGTCAAACGAGCGCATGAAACCGTGAGGGAGATTTTGAAATGAGGGCTCCGGAATGAGAATCAACGTCTACAGCCAAGAGCTGACCAACGAAGTGAAGGTCATCGAGAAAGAGAGCAACACGGGCCTCGTCTACAGCGCTGTGCAGCTCATCTTGCATAGCAGTCCGATGCTGCACCACCCGCCACACGACGACGATCGCAGTGCCGTGACGTTCTGGTTACCGAAATCGAAAGAGCGGCGCGAAGATTTTGCGCGAACGTTGGAAGCGATGGCCGTGATGGTTCGCGTCGCCCGACCGGAAACGGGCCTGGACTAAATGGTCGCCACATTTTTCGCGTGCGGCCCCGACCCGGAGCACGTTTGCGACTCGGATGGCCTGTGGGTCACGCTCTACACCGAGTGCCGGAAGTGTGGCGGCACCGGGACGTGCTCACCACACGGCGGCGTTCTCAACTGCAAACGATGCAAGGCCACGGGAATGCGCGAGGCGGGCGGCTCGGTCTCGTGCTCCGTGTGCCGAATGTCCGCTTTCGATCGAAGTTTTTGGGAGGGACCGTGACGCAACCGAAAACCGAATCACCACCACCTGAACTGACCGAGGAAGAGTGCGCGATGTGGTCCGAGCACAACAAGTGCTGCCACGACATCGCCGGCCTGCTCACGACCATCGCCACCGAGCGCCGCGCACGCATCGAGGCGGAGGCAGCGCTCGATAGGTGTAGCAGTGCTGAGGGTGCACGGTTCAAGGAGAACGCAGACCTACGCGCCAAGCTCGCCGAGGCGGACATGGAGCAAATCGCGTGCAGCATCCAGCGCGAAGATGCCGCCAAGGACATCGCCGACCTCCGTGCCAAGCTCGCCGAGGCGGAGGCGAGGCTAGTGGCTACGCTCACCGGGGATCTCAAGGCAGCCGAGGCGGCGGTGCGTGCGATCAACCAGGAACGCGACGCCCTCAAGACCGACCTCGTGCGCTCTGAACACATCGCGATGGAGCGTCGCAACGAGGTGAACGCTTTACGTGCTGACCTCGCGCGGGTGACCGCGGAGAACGAAGAGCACCGTCGTCGGTTCTCCGAGATGTCGCCGTGGCAGGCATTGCACGCCGAACGCGCCCTCTGCGACGAGGTGGTGGCGGCACTGGAGCGTGCGCTGTATGCGCCGACGGTGCCATATCAAAAGTCGGCGAGGATCCACGCCGAGGGCGTCCTCGCCAAGCACGCGGCTGCGCGCGAGGTGAAGACGTGAGTGGCTGCACGTGCCCAGACGACGACCTCGGTTGTCTTGTCGACTGCCCCGTACACGGAGTGAAGAACCCGAGCCTGGCAGCAATGGATGACGCTATCCGCGTCGCCACCGAGGCCCGCGTTGTGGCGGAGATTGTTTCGTGGCTGAGGGACACCGGGCATGAGATTTCGCGCTTCAGTGATCTTGTCGACGCCATCGAGCGCGGCGAGTGGAGAAAGAAATGACTTTCCTAAAAAGACACAACGATGTTTTGACGACGAGAACCGACGACGGAGATGTCGTCATCGCGCTTCGACTGCACCTCGCCTCGGATAAAGAGGTCGCTGTCACGGCGCAGTTTACTCCGGACGGAGCGCGCGCCATTGCAGAGAGTCTGATGGCGTTGGCGGACGGCCGAGGTGTTTCGATTCCGATCGACGATTGGCTGATTGGTTTGGCTGAATGACATTCAAAGGAAAGCGCCGCCACGTTTTGGATGTATGTGCGCAGCGGTGCGATCAGTGCCTTTTCTCTTCGGCGAAGATCGTGAGCGATGAGCGGCGCGAGGATTTGCTCGCCACGATCGGCGCGAATGACCGGACCTTCACCTGCCACAAACACTCGATCGCCGGCCGGGATGTGCAGTGCCGAGGCGACTACGACCGTGACCCCTTGCGCACGCCCGCGATGCGAGTGGGGCGAGCGCTCGGTTTGGTTCGATTCATCGACGAGGACGGGCGCGAGGTTTCCGATGACGAATAACAGGCGAAGAAACAAAACGACGATGCGAAAGGTCCCCCGAAAGGTTCGCGCGACGCTCGGATCGAAAGGTTCGAGCACATCTCTCAAAGACCTACCCCGCGCGAAGGGTCGATCGAAGACACGACAGTGCTTCGTTTGTGAGCGCGTCCTTTCTCTTCACGAATTTCCTCCTGGCGGAAAGCGAAAATGCCTCAAGTGCCGGGCCGCAAATCGGTCCAAAGCCTACGAAGGGCTCAAATGCGAGGTCTGTCGGAAACTCTTCGACAGCTCTTCTCCTCGGGCGATCGTTTGTTCGGAGCCTTGTCGAAAAGCTCGCGCGAAAGATGCGCGTTTATTGTTGGATCCGGCCCGAAAGAAGCGTTCTCGGCGTCGATCCCCGGGGAAAAGCCAATAAACTTAATGATTCAAGGCACTTACCAACTTTAACGGCCATACGTGAGAACTGGACTTTTCAGAAGTCCAGTTCTGGGGTAGGAAATTGGCAGATGAAACGCACGGAAAAGGCCCCTGGTGCACGAACGCTGATTCCATCGGCCGTTCTCGAGGCTGAAGACGAGCCCAAAGGCGGGCTCCCCGCGCGGTTTGAGCCCCGCTCGGTTTCGAGCCCGGCTGAGACCTACCTCCTGAGCCTGTCCGGAAGCTCGCGCCGCACGCAGAGGAACGCATTGAGCGATCTGTGCTGCATTCTTCGTGGCGTTCCTCTCGCCCGCGAGAGCAAACACGCTCGCGAAGAGGCTGTTGCAGCTCTGCGCGTCTTTCCTTGGTGGGATTTGCATTATGACCACACGGTCGCGCTCAGGGCTCGGCTCGTAGATGAGATCGAAGAGGAGACGTGGGGGCCGGCGACCGTGAATCGGATGCTCGCCGCGTTTCGGCGGGTGCTGAAGGAATGTTTTCGACTTTCGCTCATGGGTGGCGACGCGTTCATGCGCGCGAGCGACATCAAAGACGTTCCGGCTGAGCGACTCCCGGCCGGTCGAGTGCTTGATATCGAAGAAATCCGTGCGCTCTTCAAAGCTGCTCGAAATGAAGACGACGAGCGCCGTCGCGAACGAGACACTGCACTGCTCGCACTCCTCCGCTATGGGGGTTTTCGACGACACGAAGCTGTGGGCGCGCTCGTGAAGAACTACACGAAAGACGGCGTGGTCACGATTATCGGCAAGCGCAACAAACAACGCGAGGTCCCGCTCGGTCCGGAAAAGAAGCGAGTCGACGCATGGTTGAAGATCCGACCTGAGGGTGGCGCGAACATTCTCACACACTTTGATTCGCCGAAGCCGCTCACACCGGAAGCCGTGTTCTCGATCCTTCGACATCTCGCCAAAAAAGCCGACCTCGACCCGGCATCGTTCTCCGCACACGATTTCCGACGCACATTCATCACCGAGCAGCTCGAAAGCGGAACCGATGTGCTCATCGTTCAAAAGCTCGTGGGCCACGACGATCCGAAAACCACTGCACGTTACGACCGCCGCGGACTGAAAGCGATGATCGAAGCCGCAAACAAGACGAGGGTCTGAAAACGGCTTCCGAAACTCAAACTTTCAATGGAGGGTGAAAAATGACCGACTCGAATCTACCGAAGTCCACACAGAAACTCGTGGCCGCGCTCAAAGAAGCGGGCGCCTCGGACGCGTTCGTGGACATGGCCCGTCGCAACGAATTCCATGATTACTTGACGTCGAGTGCGACGCCGATCATGGACCTCGTCGCCCTAGCGCAAGGCGAGGGCCTTCACGGCATCGCCGAGGCCGCGCGCAGGGGCGACTTCGACGCGGGACCGGACGATGCATGGAAATATAAACCCAAACCCATCCGCTACGACGAGGCGCGCGAACGCATTCGTCGCGCCGACGGCAGCGCCCTCGACGCTAAAGGCTTCGTCGCGTACGCGAAGGAATACAACCTACGCGGTGGGACGATCACGAAAGAGGAGGCCCTCGACCTCGTGAAGCAATGGAGCGAACAGTGGCCGGAGATTGCGACCGCAGCGACGACGATCGCCGACGAGGTCATAGCCGAGACCCAAGCCGCGAAGGCGGCGGTTTTCGACGAGGCGGTTCGAGGCATCGGTAAATCGAGAATCACTCGCAAGTTTCGAGAAGCCGGCGCGGCACACGGCACGGCACACGGCCCTCCGTACGCGACCTTGCTCGAATACTTCCGCGCGTCTCCGACGATGGGCGAAAAATGCCCGGCCCGACTATCCGTGGCCGTGTACGAAGCGCTCGACGCTCGCTTCCGAACCGTCACCGACGACCCCAAAGAGGTCGGCACGTTGGATGCGGACCTAGACGAGCCCGCGCTCTCGGCGTTCGTCACGGACGCCATCGCGGCGGCACTACGATACCCGGACCCTGACACCGACTACGAAGACGCGGTCGCGGAAGCGCTCAAGATCGTCCGTTGGCTCACGGCGGGCGGCACCGAAACGGACGACGGTTTCCGCGAGGTGGCGGACGCCATCTTGAACGGCATCGACCTCGACAAAGAGTGCGCGCACGTGTTCGTGCCCTACGAAGAGAAACAGGGCGGCGGCGTCGTGTGTTCGAAGTGCAGTGGGTACGCATTCACAGCGGAGAGAAAATGACCGAAAGAAACAAATACCGAGAGCACGCGTTCGTGGAATTCAAGGCAGCCGGTTGGCTCAACGCCGACGGTAAATTCAACGACCCGATGCAGGGAATGATTTTCCGGCACGTTCTCAAATTGCTCGACGTTTTTCACGACGAACATCACTCGGGCACGTCGGCGCCCTATGCCGTCAACCTCTTCAAGCGGCTCGCGATGTTCGAGACCATCGCCCCGCTCACCGGCGCGGAGGATGAGTGGATCGAATACCGTGACGGCGGTTTTCAGAATCGCCGATGCTCGCACGTGTTCAAGGACAAAGATCGTTTCGACGGTCAGGCGTACGACAGCGAAGGGAAGATCTTCGTCGAGGTTTCAAAGGACGAGGATGGTAAGGAACGCCGAGTCAGCTTTACGTCGCGGGACAGCCGCGTTCCGGTGACGTTCCCATACACGCCGAAGCGCGAGTACGTGGAATTGCACAAGTGAGCGCCTTAGACACGTGCCCGTGCGGGAGCGGGCTCGAAATCTCGCACGCAGAGCACCACTACGAATGGATTCGTCTTTGGTGCGAGAAATGCGTTCCGATGTCCGGACACTACGAGTGGTGTCCGCAGGAATGTGTTCGCATCATCGCTAAACGAAGGGAGCTGCCGATCGGAAAACGTCCGATGCGTTCGAAGGATGATTCCAGGGTCGCCAATTTCATGAAGGACCAGCAGTGACCATGACGTCCGCGAACACGAGCGCCGCCGATATATCGCGAGAGCTGCCCCATAAGCCCATCCACATCTACACGACGACTACCCGGGGCCGTCCTCCGTGGTGGCACGTCCTCAAATGCTCGTGGACAGCGTGGTCCGCTCCCTTCTTGCGATCTGGATATTCAACGGAGTGGACGCAGCGCTCGTCGTGCATTCACTGCAACAAAGAACGCCTTCGTCATTTTTCTTAGAGGAAGACATGCCCACGTCCAAAAAACCCACCCCCGAAGAAGCACGTAAGCTCCTCGTGGATTTGCTCAACGGCACGATGAAGGCTCGTTACAGAGCGCCCACCGAGCGATTCGGAGATGCCGGTCGATTCGGTGATTTCGCAGCTGCGACCAACGAGTGGTTTCGCCGCGCGGATTTGATGCTGAGCACCGCAGGCATTCACGACAGAGCCTTGCGCGAGCAGCTCGTCTTGGACGTGAGCGAAATCGTGACCGAGGCTTTCGCCAAGACAAACGAGCTGCTTAAAATGATTCCAGTCATGGATGAGCGCGAGGCGCGACACTTAAAAGCGAAAGAAGAATGGAAGAGAGCGGTCGCCGAGGGCGAGACCGAGCTTTCGTTTGCGGCCTGGATAAAGAACACAGGGAGCGAGCTGTGAAGAAAGTTGAATCCGATTATTTAGCGAGCCTCGTCGTGACTGGAACCGCGAAGGAGATCGAATGGGCGCGTACGGAGACGCACGCGTTTTTCGCTTCGCGCGAACAAGACGCCTTGTATAACACCCATACCGGCCCGACCGACCGTGACCTCACGCGCTTAGAGGTGTGGTGCTCCGTTACACACGTCCCGGCGTTGGAGCGGGCGCTCGGTTTGCCCGGCAAGGGTATCGCCGAGTCGGCGCCCCCACCTAGCGCGCAGGCGGGTTTTGAACGAGCACGCTGAGCGACTAAAGGAGCTGCTTCGATGACGCGCACCACGACGACCTTCGTCCGACGACACGGTGAAGGGGTCGATCATTATTCGTGGGCGGGGTCGGAGGCCGGGCGCTCCCTGTGCGGCGTAAAACTCGGCTCGATGCCGCCGCGACATCCGTCGCGTTTTCGGGCGCGGACAGGTGTCCGCGCCCTTGGTCGACGAAATGAAGCTCTGCAAAAGCTGCACGAGGATTCGGAAGCGGTTCGACGAGGTCGACGAATACGGCGCACACGACGAGCGTGAGACGCCTCAACAAGACGGTTGACACGCCTCCAACTATACGTATGATTGGCGCATGGTCATCATCGTAACGGGCGGTCGCGATTTCAACACCTACTCCGTCATCGACAACGTGCTTTCGATGCTGCACTCGCAAGAACCCATCACGCTCCTCGCCCAAGGAGCCTGCGGCATCACCCGAGAGCACGGCGTCGACTCCGGCCGCGCCAAAGGTGCCGACGGCTTGGCTCGGGAGTGGGCCACGCTCAAGGGCATTTCCGTAAGTGACTTCCCGGTCGACCACGACATCGACGGTCCGTGGCCGGCTGCGGGTCCGCGAAGAAACGGTCGCATGCTCCGCACCGTCAAAGACGCCGTCGGAGGGTCACGCGCTTTAGTCGTCGGTTTCGAGGGAGGACGCGGCACCGCCGATTGCCTTCGGCAAGCAAAAGCCATCGGACTCAAAGCGATGCGTATTGTCGGTACGGGACCTTTTTACACGGAGCCAGTCACGTGAATTACACAGAGCGTTTCGATCGATTTTTCGAAGACGGCTTACTCACACGTAACGAGTGGACAGGCACGGACGAGCGCGGGCGCAAGACCGCATGTCTGCTCGCGGCCCTCTCGAAAGAAGTCGGCACGAAGAAAAGCGCCGACGCGTGTCCAGCGTCCGTGATGCCTGCGTGGCTCGCACATCTCGTTCCTTCAATTGACGACAGAACGTCGGAAGAATTCTGGCCGGAAATGGTTTGTCGTTTCGCTGACCTCGTTCATTGCTGGGGTGTTCTCGACGACGCTGCTTGGCGACGTTGTGAGTATCGTTTCAAAATCGTGACGCTCGATGAATCACTGAAGCATTTCGACCACGAAAAAAACCCGAGCGTGGCGAAGGCGATCGAAGATGTGAAAGCACTGTGTCAACGTGTCGTCGCTGGAGATGAACCTACGCAGGAAGAATGGATGACGGCGGCGGAGGCGGCGGCGGCGTGGGCGGCGAGGGCGGCGAGGGCGGCGAGGGCGGCGGAGGCGGAGGCGGAGGCGGCGGCGGCGGGGGCGGCGAGGGCGGCGAGGGCGGCGGAGGCGGAGGCGGAGGCGGCG
>Ga0326597_10004985_pt1 | contig 18558 bp, 16 predicted proteins | sample RVTome_12_FD_203789 | JGI IMG/M metagenome (GOLD analysis project Ga0326597, IMG submission 203789) | Soil microbial communities from uranium-contaminated site in the Upper Colorado River Basin, Wyoming, United States - RVT100D185 | ecosystem: Environmental > Terrestrial > Soil > Contaminated >... | reverse complement strand
GTGGTATCGCGAATGGCGGGATCGCGAGGGACGGCCGCAGTGAGCACCCTCCGACGGGTGATCCCTAACGCGGTGCCGCATCTGGCCGGCAACGAGTGGAAGTACCTGAAGGAGTGCCTCGACACCAACTGGGTCTCCTCCGTCGGGCCGTTCGTCGACCGCTTCGAGCGCGAGGTAGCGGCCTATGCCGGCGTGCCTCACGCCGTCGCCACGGTCAACGGCACGGCCGCCCTCCACGTGGCGCTCCTGGCCGCCGGTGTCAAGCCGGACGACGAGGTGCTGGTTCCCGCGCTGACGTTCATCGCGACCGCCAACGCCGTCTCGTATTGCGGGGCGCTGCCGGTCTTCCTCGACTCCGAGGAGACGTCGTGGGGCCTCGACGCCGGCAAGATGGCCGACTTCCTCTCCCGGAAGTGCGTCGTCAAGGCGGGACAGGTGGTCAACCGCGCCACGGGGCGGGTCGTGCGCGCCCTGCTTCCCGTGCACCTCTACGGCCATCCCTGCGACCTCGACGCGATCCTCGACGCTGCCCGTGAGTATCCGCTCGCAGTGGTCGAGGATGCCGCCGAGGCGTTCGGCGCCCGTTACCGGGACCGCCGCGTCGGCTGCGAGGGGCTCGTGAGCTGCCTGTCTTTCAACGGCAACAAGATCATCACTACCGGCGGCGGCGGCATGGTGCTCACCCGCGACGCGCAGATGGCGGCTCACGTGCGCCGGCTCACCACCCAGGCGCGCTCGGACGCGATCGAGTACGTCCACGAGGAGGTCGGCTTCAATTACCGGCTCACGAGCATCCAGGCGGCGCTCGGCGTGGCGCAGCTCGAGCAGCTCGACGGCTTCGTCGAGGCTAAGCGTGCGACTGCGGCCCATTATGGAGACCTCCTGGCGGGCGCTCCAGGGGTCTCGGTGTTCGCCGAGGCGCCGTGGGCGCGTTCGACCTACTGGATGACGTCGGTCCTGCTCGACGGGCGCCGCGGCTCGGACGTACGCGGGCTCCTGCGCGGCCTCAACGCCGCGGGCATCGGGGCGCGGCCGCTCTGGCGCCCGCTCAATTCCCAGCCGGTCTTCAAGGCCGCCCAGTCGTACGAGGTCGAGGTCGCCGCGCGGCTCTACGAGCGCGGGCTCTCGCTGCCGTGCTCGGTGGGGATCACGGCCGAGGAGCGCTTGGCCGTGGTCGAGGCGCTCCTGGCGGCGCTCGGGCGATGAGCGTCGGCCGGTCGCAGTTGGCTGCGACGGGCTCGGCCGGCGTCTGGCCAGAGCCGGTGCGGAGCCGCCTCACCCAGTACTACACGCGCTACTACCGTGACGCGCTCGGCATTCCGGGCTGGCGGGATCTGGTCGCGGCGCGGCTCGGGGAGGAATCGTACGAGGCCGGCCATCTGGCGCGCCTCGAGGCGGTGCTCGGCCGGCCCGTGGCGGGCCTCAGGCTCCTGAACGTCGGCTGCGGCACGGGCGGCTTCACCGTGATGGCGCAGCGGGCGGGCGCGCGCGCCGTCGGCGTGGACGCCGAGCCGGCCGCCGTGGAGATCTGCCGGCTCAAGGCGCTGCACGAGGGCGCCGGCGGGGCCGCGCTAGGCGCCGTCGAGGCGCTGCCATTCCGCGACGAGGCTTTCGATCTCGTCTACTGCTTCTCGACGCTCGAGCACGTGGGGAGCGTGCCCGAGGCCGTGCGGGAGATGATGCGGGTCGCGCGTACAGGCGGGGCCGTCTACGTCCATGGGCCCAACGCGCTCGCCTGCTACGAGGGGCACTACAAGCTCTTCTGGCTGCCGCGCATGCCGAAGCTCCTGGCGCGCTGGTACCTGCGCGCCCGGCAGCGGCCGACGGGCTTCGTGGACACGCTCCAGTCCCTCCTGCGGGGGCGCCTCGAATCGCTCTTCCGAGCGGCCGGCGCCCGGGTGACGCGGCTCGAGGCCGCGGAGGCGCGGCTTCCCGAGACGGGCAGCCCGCTCTGGCCGCTGGTGAGGGCCTACTACCGTCTCGCGAGCGTGTCGCCCCACATCGAGCTCCTGGCGCGGAAGTGAGCGGCGCGGCCGTCGCGCTCCGGATGGACGACGTGGGCGCAGCCTCGAAGCGGCACGAGGTGTACGGGCTCACGCGTGTCGCGCTGGGTGGACTCAGGCTGCCCTTCCCCGGCAACTTCCTCTTCCTCAAGTACCTGCCGCCGATCAAGCGCTGGGGCCCCTACCGCGAGCTCACCGCCGCGGACTGGGAGGCGGTGCTCGAGCGGCTCGCCCGCGCCGGCTCGCGCATGACCGTGGGCGTCACCGCCGCCTGGGTCGAGGACGACGGCTCCGTCGTGCCGTACCCGCTCAAGTTCCCTGACGCCAGCCGTGTGGTCCGCGGGGGCGTCGAGCGAGGCCTGCTCGAGGTCGCCAACCACGGCTACACCCACTGCGTCCTCCAGGACCGGCGCTTCCGGCCTCGCCTCTTCTCGGGCAACCGGGCCGAGCACCGGGAGTTCTACGACTGGCTGCCCGAGGGCGTTCACCGCGAGCATCTGCGGCGGGCCCAGGCCATCCTCCAGGACTTTCTGGGCCGCGCCGTCGAGACGTTCGTGCCGCCCGGCAACGTGCTGTCGCAGAAGACGCTCGGCGCCGCGGTCGCGGCGGGCATCCGAGTCGTCTCGTGCTTCGGGGCGGCGCGCTGGGCGCCGGCGCCCGGGCTCACGCTCGTGGACGACGCGCGCGTGCTGGCCTTCCACGACCGCGACGTCGTTCACGGCGGCGCGCCGTGGCTCGATCGACTGCTGGCGGGCGCGCCTGCCGGCGGCTACACCACGGTGCGCGAGGCGGCGGCGTGAACATCTGTCTCACGAACGAATATTTCCCGCCTCACGCGCCGGGCGGCGCCGAGTGGAGCACTGAGGCGCTGGCCCGGGCTCTCGCGCGCCACGGGGAGCGCGTGGTCGTCGTCACGCCGAACTACGGCGCGCCCACGCTCGAGGAGCGCGACGGGTTCCGCGTCCGCCGCTTCCCCTTCCCGGTCAAGCGCCCGGCCGGCCGCGCGGTCATGCCCCAGCGCGTGCTCCTGAATCCGCTCTTCCCGGTCTGGTGCGGGCTCCAGCTGGCGCTCGCCGTCCGCGCCGAGGGCGCTCAGGTCATCCACGCCCAGAACAAGCACATGCTGCTGCCCGGTCTCATCGCGCGGCGGCTTACCGGCGTGCCCATGCTGCTCACAATCCGCGATGGCAGCCTCATCGATCCCGCGCCGATGTGCCTGCATCACGGCGATCGCCGGCCGGACGACTGCGGCGTGGGCAAGCTCTGGCGCGAGTGCTCGCGGGAGTACTTCGACCTCTACATGCGCGGGCGCCGCTCCCGGCTCTCCACCAAGCTGGCCTTCCTCGGCGGCTGGCTGGACGCCTGCTTCAAGCAGCGCTTTCTCCGCCGACTGGACGCCCTCGTGGGAGTGAGCGACGGAATCCTCGGGATTTACCGGCGATCGGGGCTGCTCGAGGGTGTGAGGCGGATCGAGACGATCCACACCATCCCGCCTCTCCTGTCGCCGGCCTCGCCGGAGCGCGCCGCCGCGGCGCGCCGCGCCCACGGGCTCGACGGGCGGCCCGTGGTCCTCTATGTCGGCAAGCTCTCGCCGGGCAAGGGGACGGCCGACCTCACCGCGGCCGCTCCGCTCGTGGTCGCGGCCGTGCCCGACGCCCTCTTCGTCGTCGTCGGCGAAGGCGCGACGCCGCTGCCCGAGGCGCCCTGGCTTCGCCGCCTTGGGCCGCTGCCGAACGCCCTCGTGCTGGAGCTCTACGCCGCGGCCGACGTCGTCGCCGTGCCTTCGATCATCCCCGACTCGCTGAGCCGCGTGATTCTGGAGGCTATGACCGCGGGACGCCCGGTCGTCGGCACCCAGATCGGCGGCACGCCGGAGCTCGTGGTGGACGGCGTGACGGGGCTCCTCGTCAAGCCCCATGACCCGGTCGGGCTCGCGCGCGCCCTCGAACGACTGCTGCTCGACGAGCCCTTTCGCCTGCGGCTGGGCGAGCAGGCCCGGCGCCACGTCGAAGGCCGCTTCAGCGCCGACCTTTCGGTGGACCGCCTGCTTGCCCTCTATCGCGAGGTCTCCGACGCGTGAGAGGGCCGCGCCTCGGAGCCTCCTACCGCCGCGCGCTGCTGGACGCCGAGCTCCTGCGGCTGGCGGCCGGGCTCTCGGGTCTCGTGCTCGACGTCGGCGGCAAGCGCGTCCCGCGCGGCGGCTTCAGGCGGCCGGAGCACGGCGTGCGTCGCTGGGTGCTCCTCAACCTGGCCGAGGCCGAGACCCCGGACGTCGTGGGGAGCGCCGAGGCGCTGCCCTTCAAGTCGGACTCGCTGGGTGGCATCCTCTGCACCGAGGTCATCCAGTACGTGGATCGCTACGAGGCCATGCTGGCCGAGTTCCGGCGGGTGCTCGTCCCGGGCGGCCGTATCCTCCTCTCGGCGCCGCTGCTCCACCGTCTCGACCACCCGACGGACCGGCACCGCTTTTCGGCGGGCCGCCTGTGCGAGCTGTTCGCGCGCGCCGGGCTCGAGGTCGAGGCCGTGACGCAGCAGGGGCGCTTCTTCACCACGTTGGCCCACATGCTGCGCCAGGCGGCCGCGCATGTCCGCTCCCGGCCGCTGCGGGCGCTGGTGGCGGTGCCGGTGCTGCCCGCCGGCGCCTGTCTCCGGCTCCTCGACCGCCTGCCGCCCGTCGGCCGCTCGGCCTTTCTGTCGAGCTACACGACGGGCTACGTCGTCATCGCCCGGCGACCATGAGCGCGGCACCGCTCCGGATCTGCTCGCCCCACTGTGGCGTCAACCCCGAGACCACCTCGGGCGGCGAGACCTACGAGCGCGAGCTCCTCGTCAGGCTCGGCCAGGCCGGTGTGCGCGTGGAGCTCATCCTGGCCCGCGGCAAGCCGCACCCGGAGGGCGTGCCCAACTGGACCGTGCACCGCTTCCCCATCGGCAGGGGACTCCGCTGGTACGTGGCGCCCTTCGTGGTGCCGGCAGCGGTCAAGCGCGTCTACCTGGAGGTCGGCTTCGATCTCCTGCGCGTGCACTCGCTGCGCTACATCGGCCCGGGCGCCCTCTGGGCCCGGCGGCGCTACGGCCTCGACGTGCCGGTGGTCTCCCACCACCATCACCTGGACCCGAGCCCGCTGAACCGGCTGATCGAGAAGCGCGTGGTGGAGGCGTCCGACCGTATCGTCGTGGGCAGCGAGTTCGGCAAGCGCCAGCTCGCGTCAGAGCTCGGGGTGCGCACGGATCACGTCTCCGTCGTCTACTACGGCGTCGATCCCGCGTTCGTGCCGCGCCCGCCGCGGGGCGAGCTCCTCGACCGCTACGGCCTCCGCGGTCACCCCGTCGTGCTCTTTTTCGGCGGGCTCAAGCCCCGCAAGAACCTCTTCCTGCTGCTGGACGTCTGGGCGCCCGTGGCCGCGCGCCTGCCCGAGGCGCGCTTGGTGATAGCGGGCGGGGGACCGCTCCGGGCCGGGCTCGAGCGCCATGTACGGCGGCTCGGTCTCGAGGGGCGCGTGGTCTTCACGGGCTATGTGTCCGAGTCCGAGAAAGCCGCGCATTTCAACCTCGCGGACGTTTTCCTCTTCCCGTCGGCCATGGAGGGCTTCGGCTTCACCGTCGCCGAGGCCATGTCCTCCGGCGTGCCCGTGGTCGCCTCCGATCGCGGCTCCATCCCCGAACTGGTCGCCGACGGCGAGAGCGGCTTCGCCTGTGATCCCGCGGCCCCCGGCCGCTTCGTCGAGCGGCTCCTGCTGCTCCTGGGCGATCCCGCTCTCCGGGAGAAGCAGGGCGCCGTGGGGCGCGAGCGCGCCGACCGCCTCTTCCGATGGGAGCCCTGCGTGGCGGCGACGCGCCGCGTCTACGAGGACACCCTCGAGGCCTGGCGGCGGCACGGCGGGCGGCTACCGAAATGAACCCGCTCGGCCGGCTCGCAGTGCGAGCGGTGGACGTCGTGAACCGGCGCGGCAAGGCGCTCGGCGTGCGCCTCGTACGCTGGACGGGCAAGCGGCCCTACGCGATCCACCCCAAGCACCTCGTGGATCATCCATGGCACGATTGGTACCTGCCGCACCTCTCCTCCGGAGACCGTGTCCTCGACGTGGGCTGCGCCAACGGCGCGCATCTCGTCCGGGCCGCGACCCACTGCCGCACCATCGTGGGCTTCGACTACGACCTCGCCCAGTTGCCTATCGCTGCCCGCACCATCCGCGAGCGCGGGCTCGACAACGCGCGCATCTTCGCCTGGGACATCACCGGCGCCTTTCCGTTTCCCGACCGCTCGTTCGACGCCGCGCTCTTCCTCGACGTGATCGAGCACCTGGTGCCGCGTGTCGGCGTCCTGCGGGAAATCCATCGAGTGCTCACGGACGATGGGCGCCTTCTCGTCTCCGGCCCGAACCGCGAGACGCGGTGGCGCCGGACGCTCCGCGAGGCGGGGCTCTTCTCCTACTCGGACCCGGACCACAAGATCGAGTACACGCGGGAGGAGTTCCTGGCCGAGCTGGCGGCGGCGGGGTTCGAGTCGGACGGGCCCGTGATGCCCGTCGTCCTCGATACGCCGTGGGCGGGAGCCATCGACACCCTGGGCGGGCTGTCGCTCGGCCTCTACGACCGGCTCAGCCGGTGGAAGCGGGAAGCGGCATTGCGCCGGCCGGAAGAGAGTACCGGCTTCCGGGTCGTGGCGAGGAAGCGGCGCTGATGGCGGTCGGCTTCCTGCCCGCGCTCGGCAGCGGGATCCGGGCCCTGGCGGAAACCGGCCAGCAGTCGCGGCTCATCGACGGCTACCTGCGGCCCTATGCCGACGCTTTCGGCGAGCTTCGCTACTTCAGCTACCTGCCCGAGGCGCTCGACGAGTTCACGAGCGACCAGGCTCTGCTCGAGCGCGTACGCGTGCTGGCGCCGGGGCGGCCGGTGAGCCGCGGCCGCCGCGCGGTGACCATCGTGGGAGCGCATGCGGCGGAGTTCCGACGCTGCCGGGCCCTTCGCGTGTTCCAGATCACTGGAGTCATCCCGGCCCTCCTCGCCAAGGCGCGCTTCGGCACGCCCTATGTCACGAGCTATGGCTTCTGGTACGCGCAGCTCTCGGAGCCGGGACCCAAGCGCCTGCTCAAGGGCGTGGTCGAGCGCCTGGGTCTGCGCCACGCGGCCGCTGTCATCGCCACGACGGAGGAGCTGCGGGACCGCGCAGCCCTGACTGCCCGCCGGGTGGAGCTGATTCCCAATGGCGTAGACCTCGGGCTCTTCCGTCCCGCGGACGTCCCGCGGCCCGCCGGCCGCCGGATTCTCTACGTCGGCAGGCTCTCCCCGGAGAAGAACCTGGCAACCGTAGTGACCGCCACCTCGTCTGTCGGAGCCGCGACCTTCGTGCTGGCGGGCAGTGGAGTCTTGCGCGATCCGCTGCAAGCTCTCGCGAGGGAGAAGAACGTCCCGGTCGAGTTTCTGGGCGTGGTGGAACAGGCCAGGCTGCCGAGGGTCTATGGCTCGTCCGACGTCTTCGTCCTCGCCTCTTTCACGGAAGGGCATCCGAAGGTCCTCCTCGAGGCCATGGCCTGCGGACTACCGTGCGTGGCCTCGGATTGCGTCGGGAATCGATCGCTCGTAACCGACGGCGAGACGGGCCTGCTCTTCGACCCGCATCGGCCCGAGGATCTGGCGGCATGCCTGCGGCGGGTGCTCGACGATCCTGCGCTCGCCGCGCGGCTCGGAAAGGCCGGGCGAGCTCTTGTCGCGGAGCGCTACGACCTCTCCGCGCTCGTCGCGCGCGAGATCGCCCTCGTACGGTCCGTGGCGCGGCGCTGAGGGCCTGGCGTGCCGCTCGCCTACTATTCCCGCGCCGCCACCGCCGAGTTCTGGTCCGAGCACTGGGGCGGGCATTCGGTCGACGAGCTTCTCCGCGTGGCGCGCGTGTCGCCGCTCACGGCCATCATCGAGCGTCATCTGCCGCGAGCCGGCCGCGTGCTCGAGGCCGGCTGCGGGCTCGGCCAGTACGTGCTCCTCTTGCGGGAGAGAGGCTACAGCGCCGTCGGCGCCGACTGGAGCGCCGAGGCCGTCGCCCAGGGACGCCGGGCCGGTGCGCCGCTTGCCGTCATGGATCTCCGCCGTCTGGCCGTGCGCGACGGCGCGGTTTCGGCGTACCTGTCGCTCGGCGTGGTTGAGCACGATCCGCATGGGCCCGACGTCATCATCGCCGAAGCGACCCGAGTGCTGGCGCGCGGCGGCATGCTGCTCCTTTCCGTGCCCTATTGGAATGGCGCCCGGCGGCTCGCCGGCCCCTTTCTGCTCTGGCGCGGTCGCGCCCTACGGGCCGCGGGCGGGCAGTTCTATCAGTTCGCCTTCACCCGGCGCGAGATCAGGAGCCTTCTCGAGCGGCACGGCTTCGTCGTGCACGGCTTTCACCCCTATGATCCGGCCCGCATTCTGCGCAAGGCGTTCAAGAATCTCGCGGGGCGAGGGCGAAGGGCAGCCGGAGGCGGGGCGGGAGAGCCCCCGCCGCCCGTCGCCGGAGGGTGGCGCGGGGCCGTCCGGCGGCTCTTGTACACGGAGCCGGCGCTTCGCTCGCTCGGACACATGATCCTTGCCGTGGCGTCAAAGGCCGACGATTCTTGACTTATCGGCGCGCCCCAGAGTCTAATCGATCGTAGCGGTTCGCACGCCATGATCACCCTCATCAATCCCCCCGGCATCAAGACCTTCTCGGGTCTCCAGATGCACACGCCGAACCCACCGCTGGGGCTCGCTTACGTCGCCGCCGCCATTCGCGAGGCGGGGTTTCCCTACCACGTCGTCGACGGGACGGGGGAGGCGCTGGACCTGGTGCGTCCCTACCCGGACCGTGACGACTTCATGATCCAGGGGCTGTCCTTCGACGAGGTCACGGCGCGGATCCACCCGGACACCACCGTGATCGGGATCGCCTGCATGTTCTCCACCCTCTGGCCGCTCGTCAACAAGCTGGCCTGGGGCGTGCGGGAGAAGTTCCCCCACGCCTGGATGGTCCTCGGAGGCGAGCACGGCACGGCGGTGCCGGAGCACACGCTCCGGGTCAGTCCCTTCGACGCGGTGGTGCTGGGCGAGGGAGAGGACACGGTGGTCGAGCTGCTGCGCGCGCGGCGCGACGGGCGGCCGCTCGCCCTCGTCAAGGGCATCGCGTTCAAGGACGGCGAGCGGGTGGTCACGACCGGGCTCTCGGCGAGGAAGAAGGACGCGGACAAGATCGCCCCGCCCGACTGGGACTCCTTTCCCATCGAGGAGTACATCGCGCGGCACCAGATCAACGGCGCCAACATGGGGCGCTCGATGCCGCTCCTGGCGACGCGCGGCTGCCCGTTCCAGTGCACCTTCTGCTCGAACCCCGGGATGTGGACCCAGCGCTGGATCCCGCGCGACCCCAAGCTCGTCGCCGACGAGATGGAGCTCTACGCCCGCAAGTACCGGGTGACGAACTTCGACTTCCAGGACCTGACGTCGATCATCAAGCGGCAGTGGATCGTGGACTTCTGCCGGGAGCTGATCGCCCGCGACCTGCGCATCACCTGGCAGATGCCGAGCGGCACGCGCGCCGACGTGTTCGACGCCGAGGTCGCCGACCTCCTGTACCGCTCCGGCTGCAGGGCGCTCGCCTTCGCGCCGGAGAGCGGCTCGCCCGAGATCCTCAAGGTCATCAAGAAGCAGGTCGACCTCCCGCGGATGCTCGAGTCCATGAAGATCGCCGTCAGGCGCGGGCTCAAGCTCTCCTGCTTCATCGTCATCGGGTTCCCCGGCGACACGCCGGCGACGCTCAGGCAGACGACCCGGCTCATCCGGACGATGGCCTGGCTCGGCGTCTACGACGTTGCCGTGTCGAAGTTCGTGCCGTACCCGGGCTCGGAGCTCTTCACGCGGCTGCAGCGCGAGGGCAAGATCCAGCTCGACGACGACTTCTTCGTCTCGCCGATGGACTTCTACACCAAGAAGGCGCCCTCCTACGCCGACGCCATCAGCACGCGCCGGCTGTACTGGACCATGATGTGGATGTTCTGGAACTTCTACCTGCTGTCCTTCGCGCTCCGTCCCTTGCGCGTCATCCGCGCGCTCGTCAAGGCGGTGGTGACGGGCACCGAGGACACGCGCTACGCCAAGTGGTTCGTGGACCGCGTCTTCACCCGCCGCCGCTGGCGCAAGCTGGCGGAGAGCGCGCACCGCTAGCCGCCATGGGCGACCGGACGTCGTTCTGGTCCGCGAGGCGGGTGATGGTCACCGGTGGCGCGGGATTTTTCGGATCGTTCGTGGTCGACCGCCTGCGGGCCCAGGGCGCCAAGGAAGTATTCGTGCCGCGGAGCCGCGACTATGACCTGGTGGACCCGGCGGCGGTGCGGCGCGCCTACGATGACGCGAGCCCGGACATGGTCATCCACCTGGCGGCCGTTGTGGGCGGCATCGGCGCCAACCAGAAGCATCCAGGCGAGTTCTTCTACAAGAACCTGATGATGGGCGCTCACATTATGGAGCAGGGCAGGCTCTCGGGCGTTGAGAAGCTCGTCGCCGTCGGCACGGTCTGCTCGTACCCGAAGTTCACGCCGGTGCCGTTCAAGGAATCGGACCTCTGGACGGGCTACCCGGAGGAGACCAACGCGCCCTACGGCCTCGCCAAGAAGATGCTGATGGTCCAGTCCGAGGCCTACCGACAGGAATACGGGTTCAACTCGATCAACCTGCTCCCGGTCAACCTCTACGGTCCGCGCGACAACTTCGACCTGGAAAGGTCCCACGTCATTCCCGCGCTCATCCGCAAGTGCCTCGAGGCCAAGCGCGCTGGGGCGCCGACGGTCACCTGCTGGGGGACGGGCCGCTCGACGCGCGAGTTCCTCTACGTCGAGGATGCGGCGGAAGCCGTGGTGCTGGCCGCCGAGCGCTATGACCGGAGCGAGGCGGTCAACCTGGGCTCGGGCTCGGAAATCTCCACCCGGGAATTGGCCGAGCTGGTCAAGATGAAGGTCGGCTACGAGGGCACGCTCGTCTGGGACCCGAGCCGTCCTGACGGCCAGCCGCGGCGAGCGCTGGACACGTCCCGGGCCGCAGAGGCGTTCGGGTTCAGGGCCCGGACGCCGTTCACGGTCGGTCTCGAGCGGACCGTGCGGTGGTACCTCGAGCACGGAGGCGGCCGACCCTAGCGTGACCGCAAGGGATGCAATCCGCTGGGCGCGCCGGGTGCGGAGCGAGCGGCCGCCGGCCGCGCTGGACGAGTACCTCGCCGGCTTCGAAGCCTTCTTCGACGACTACGCAGGCCGCGTGGACTACTGGCGCGCCCGCAACCCCGGCTACCACGACTCCATCACCTCGCTCGCGCGCTTCCACGTTCCCCGCGGCGCCCGCGTGCTCGAGGTCGGCTGCGGCAGCGGCGACCTCCTCGCTTCCCTCGAGCCGTCCGAAGGCGTCGGCGTGGACCTCTCGGGCGCCATGGTCGAGCAGGCGGCCCGGCGCCACCCTCATCTCGAGTTCCACCATCTGGCGGCCGAGCGGCTCGAGCTGCCGGGCCGTCAATTCGACTACATCATCCTGTCCGATCTCGTAAGCTACCTCTTCGACATCCGGGGCGCGCTCGAGCGCCTGCGGACCGTCTCGCACCCACGGACGCGCATCATCGTCCACTGGTACAGCCGCGTCTGGCAGCCGGTCGTGCACCTCCTGGAGGCTCTCGGGCTCAAGTATCCGCTGCCGCTGCTCAACTGGACCACCGTGGGCGACATCGAGAACCTGCTGCGACTTGCCGGCTTCGAGACGGTGCGGGCCCGCGGGCACATCCTGCTGCCGCTGAATCTCGGCCCGATCAGCCGCTGGGCCAACCGCTTCCTCGCGCACCTGCCCGTGGCCCGCTGGTTCGTGTGGACCAACTGGGTCGTCGCCAGGCCGATCCCCCGCGCCACGTCGGAGCCGCCGAGCGTGACCGTCGTCTGCCCGTGCCGCAACGAGAAGGGCAATATCGAGCAGGTGGTCCGCCGCCTTCCGACACTCGGTTCACGCACGGAGCTCATCTTCGTCGAGGGGCACTCGAACGATGGGACGCTCGAGGAATGCCGGCGGGTGGCGGCGGCGAATCCGCAGCGTAACATCACGGTCATGATCCAGAGCGGCAAGGGCAAGGGCGACGCCGTGCGGCTCGGCTTCGCGCACGCATCTGGCGACATGCTCATGATCCTGGACGCCGACCTATCGGTGGCACCGGAGGACCTGCCGCACTTCTACGAGGCGATGGTGTCGGGAGCGGGCGAGTTCGTGATGGGCTCGCGCCTCGTCTACACCATGGACCCCAAGGCCATGCGGTTCCTGAACCTCCTCGGCAATCGGTTCTTCGGCCTCCTGCTGAGCGTCCTGATCGGCCAGCAGATCAAGGACACGCTCTGCGGCACCAAGGTCATCTGGCGCGAGGACTACGCCCGTCTCGCGGCCGGCCGGGCTCACTTCGGCGACTTCGATCCGTACGGTGACTTCGACCTGATCTTCGGGGCCGCCAAGCTCAACCTCCGCATCGTGGAGATCCCCGTTCGCTACCGCGAGCGCACGTACGGAACGCCCAACATCAGCCGCTTCGCCGACGGGTGGCTGCTCCTGCGCATGTCCGCACTGGCGGCGGGGCGCCTCTTCTTCGCAGCATGAGCGATGCCGCGACCCTGGCGCGGCATCGCGCCGCATGGCAGGCGCGCCCCGAGCTCCGCGCCGTCTACCGCGAGTGGTTCGACCGCCTGCTGGCGGCGGCGGCCGCCCGCCGCCCGGTGATCGAGGTCGGTTCCGGTCCCGGCTTCTTCAAGGAGCAGGTCCCGTCGCTCGTCGCCACTGATGTCGTCCCGGGGCTCTCCATCGACGTCCGCTGCGACGCGGACGTCCTGCCGTTCTGCTCGGCCAGCGTCGGGGCAATCGTGATGGTGGACACGCTTCATCATCTGCCGCGGCCGCTCGACTTCCTCTCGGAGGCCGCCCGCGTGCTCAAGCCGGGGGGCAGGCTTGCAATGGTCGAGCCGTGGATCACGCCGCCGTCCTGGGTGCTCTACCGGTTCTTCCACCACGAGGAGTGCCGGCTGGGCGTGGACGTGACGCGCCCTTTTGATTCGGACGCCAAGGCCGCCCTCGACGGCAACGCCGCGATCCCGTACCTGCTCCTCGCCAGGCTCCGCGAGGCCGGCCTGCCGCTCCACCTCGTGAGGGCCGAGCCCTTCGTCGCCCTGCCCTACCTGGCGACCTTCGGCTTCAAGGTGGGAAGGCCGCTCCCGGCCCTGCTCCAGGGCTTGGCGCGCGCGGGCGAGTCGGCGCTCCGCCCGTTGGCGCGCTGGCTTGCCACGCGCATCTTCATCGTGCTCGAGAAGCCGGCGTAGGCAAGCGGCCGCTGGCGCTGCTATCCTTGAGGAGATGACCGAGCCGGCGTACCGTCTCGAGGATCTGGGCGACCGACGCGTGCTCACCGTTGCCGGGCGGGAGTACTCGACGGCGTACAGCGCGCGGGTCGTTCGGATGCTCGTCGAGCGTAAGGGCCCCGCGCGAGCGCCGCAGTACTTCTCGTTCAGGGAGACACGGGGTCGGCTCTTCCTCGAACCGCTCTTCGCCTACCTGCGCGGCCGCGGCGCCCGGGATCTCTCCGTTCTCGAGGTCGGCTGTTCCTTCGGCCACATCACTGAGTACCTGGCCGCGCAGCCGGACGTTCGGGACATCACGACGTTCGACACGGACTCGGCCTTCGCCGCCATCGTGCGGCTCAAGGTCGAAGAGATGCGTCTCAGCCGCGTGCGGGAGGTGCGCCTCCTGTCCAACGACGAGACGCGACGGCTCCCGTATCCCGACGGGAAGTTCGACCTGGTCCTCGTCCTGGGTGTCGTCGAGCACCTGCCCGTGCGCGGCCGCCGCCAGATCGTGGACGAGTATTACCGCGTGCTCGCGCCCGGTGGTCACCTCGCGATCCTCGACACGCCCAACCGCTTCTTCCCGCTCGAGACACACTCCGTCGGACTGCCGCTGATCCAGTGGCTGCCGGCGCCGGCGGCGTACGCCTACGCGAAGCTTGGGCGGCCGCGGCGGTTTCGCGGCATCGGCTACGGCGAGTTCGTGGCGGATGGCACGGGGTGGCGGAACGCCTCGCTCGCCGAATGCCTGCCGTCCTCGGAGCTGCGCGGGCTCGAGGACGTCACGGAGGAAGCCGGGTACGGCTGGAGATTCTTTCTGGCCACTGCGCGCTCCCGCACGCGCCGGGCCCTCTTGCCGGCCTTCGGGCTCGTGTGCGGCGCGCTCCGGCGCCTCGGCTTGTCTCCCTCGCTGGCCCTGCCGTACTTGAACGTGGTGTTCCGGAAGCGGGCGGCCCAATGAGGGCCGGTTCGCGGCCCTTCCTCGGGTACCTGGCCGTCGAGACGCGCCGGACCGGCGCGGCTCCGCGGTGACGCCGCCGGCGGCATCGGTGCTGATGGGCGTCTGGAACGGGGCGCCGCAGGTGCGGGAGGCCGTCCTGAGTGTCCTCTCCCAGACGATGGCGGATCTCGAGCTGATCGTGGTCGACGACGACTCCACGGACTCGACGCCCGAGATCCTCGCGTCCTTCCGCGATCCCCGGCTTCAGGTGCTCCGGCGGGCGCGCGGCGGTCTCACTTCGGCGCTGAACGTCGCGCTCAGGCTCGCGCGGGGGCCGCTCGTGGCGCGCCTCGACGCCGACGACGTGGCGCTGCCCGAGCGCCTGGAGCGCCAGCTGTCCTTCCTCTCGGCGCGTCCGGATGTCGGGCTGGTCGGCACGGCCGCGCGGGAAGTCGACGCGGCCGGACGCGAGGTCGCGGTCGTGCGTCCCCCCACGGATGATGCGGGGATCCGGCGCGCGCTCATCCGCCGCAACCCCTTCGTGCACTCATCGGTCGTGATGAGACGGGCCGCGGTCGAGCAGGCGGGCGGGTACGACGAAGCCTTCCCGGTCGCCCAGGACTACGACCTGTGGATGAGGATGAGCCGCGTGACGCGCATGGCGAACCTGCCGGAGCCGCTGGTCGTCCGCCGGCTCCGGCCCGGACGGGTATCCGAGACACGCGACGCCGAGCGCCTCAGGGCGGAGGCGAGAGTCAGGTGGCGGGCGGTGCGGAGCGGGGACTACCCGGCCTGGTGCGCGCTGTTCGTCCTCCGCCCGCTGCTCGCGCAGGCTGTCCCTGACGGCACCCGCCGCTTCCTCCGCCGCCTCGGCAGCCGATGACATGGCCGTCTGGACGGCCGGCCTGGCCCGGGCCGCGACCAGGTGTTTTGCTGGGGGACGGGCCTCGACCCCTGGCGTATAATCAAGCGAACTGCGCGAAAGCGCGAACCTTCTCCAGGAGCGTCGCGGATGCGAGTGCTGATCACCGGCATCACCGGGTTCGTCGGGAGCCACATGGCCGAGTATGCCCTGGCCAAGGGCGCCCATGTCTTCGGCTCGAACCGGTGGCGGAGCAAATCGGAGAACATCGACCACCTGCGCTCGCAGGTGACCTTCATCGAGTCCGACCTCAGGGACGTGTCCTCGGTCCGGGCGCTGCTCGAGATCTCGGTCCCCGACTACGTCGTGCACCTGGCGGCCCAGAGCTTCGTGGGTGTGTCGTGGCACGCGCCGGCGGAGACGCTGACGACCAACATCATCTCCCAGGTCAATCTGCTGGAGGCCCTCCGCGGCCTCAAGATGTCGCCGCGAATCCTGGCGGTGGGCTCGAGCGAGGAGTACGGGCTGGTCTTCGAGGACGAGCTGCCCATCAAGGAGACCAACCAGCTCCGGCCGCTGTCGCCCTACGCCGTCAGCAAGGTCACGCAGGACATGATGGCCTACCAGTACTTCAAGAGCTACGGTCTGCCCATCGTCCGCACGCGGGCCTTCAACCACGAAGGGCCCCGGCGTGGGGATGTCTTCGTCACGTCGAACTTCGCCCGGCAGGTGGCCGAGATCGAGGCCGGGCTGCGCGAGCCGGTGGTCTATGTCGGCGATCTCACCCCGCGCCGCGACTACTCCGACGTGCGCGACATCGTGCGCGGCTACTGGCTCCTGCTCGAGCGCGGGGAGGCCGGCGAGGTCTACAACCTCTGTTCGGGGCGCTCGTGGTCCATCCAGCAGGTGCTCGACTTCTTGCTGAAGCTCTCCGCGGTCAAGGGGATCACGGTCAAGACCGACCCGGCGCGGCTGCGTCCCTCCGACGTCATGATCCTCGAGGGGGACCCGACCAAGATGCACAAGGCCACCGGCTGGAAGGTGGAGATTCCCTTCGAGCGCACGCTCACGGAGCTCCTGGACTACTGGCGGCAGCGGATCCGCGCGCCCCGCTGAGCGCCGCCCCGCGAGGCGGAATGGCTACCGGCCGGACGCCCGGACTTCGCCCCTCGGGCTCGGGTCCACGAGTCGCGCTGGTCCACGACTGGCTCACCGGCATGCGGGGCGGCGAGCGCTGCCTCGAGGTCTTCTGCGAGCTCTTTCCCGAGGCGGACCTGTTCACGCTGCTGCACGTGCCGGGCTCGGTGTCGCCCGTGATCGAGGTGCGGCGCATCGTGACGTCCTTCATCCAGCGGATGCCGGACGCCCGGCGGCGCTACCGCCACTACCTGCCGCTCTTCCCGGCCGCCATACGCCGGCTGGATCTCAGCGGCCACGACCTGGTCCTCTCCTCGAGCCACGCGGTTGCCAAGGGCGCGCGCGTGCCCCCCGGGGCACTCCACGTCTGCTACTGTTTCACGCCGATGCGCTACGTCTGGGACCTCTACGACGAGTACTTCGGCCCGCGGGCTGGGCTCGCCACCCGGCTGCTCATGCCGCCGGTGGCGGCGGCCCTGCGCCGCTGGGACCGGCGCACGGCCGCGGGGGTGCACCATTTCGTCGCCATCTCGCGCTTCGTGGCCGACCGCATCCGCCGCGCCTACGGCCGCCAGGCCGACGTGATCTACCCGCCCGTGGATGTCTCCCGGTTCCGCGTCGAGGAGTCCCCGGGCGACTTCTACCTCGTGGTCTCCGCGCTCACGCCCTACAAGCGCGTGGATCTCGCGGTAGAGGCCGCCAACCGGCTCGGGCGGCGCCTCGTCATCGTCGGCACCGGGACGGAGGAGGGGAGGCTTCGCGCCATGGCGGGCCGCACGGTCGAATTCCTCGGGTGGCGTGACGACGCAGTGACGGCGGAGCTCTACGCGCGCTGCCGCGCGCTGATCTTCCCGACGCTCGAGGACTTCGGCATCACGCCGCTCGAGGCCATGGCCGCGGGGCGTCCGGTGATCGCGCTGGGGCAGGGGGGCGCGCTCGAGACCGTGGTGCCGGCGGGTGGCAGCGAGCCCGCGACGGGTCTCTTCTTCGAGCACCAGACCGCCGAGGACCTCGCCGCCGCCATCCGGCACTTCGAATCCGGATCGGTCCGCTTCGAGCCCAAGGCCCTGCGCCGCCGGGCCGAGGCCTTCGACCGGCCGCTCTTCATGGAGCGGGTGGAGCGCTACCTGGCCTCGCGCTGGCAGGAGCACGCGCCGTGCTGAGGGCGTACTCCCGGCTCCTCGAGCAGGTGATGCTCGCGGGCGATCTCCTGCTGGTCGCCGGCTCCTGGCTGCTCGCCTATTTCGCGCGCTTCTACGTCGTGGGCCCGCCGTCGCGCCACGGCATCCCGCCGCTCGAGCCCTATCTCCTGATGCTCCTGCCCATCCTGATCGTGTGGGGCATCGCCTTCCGCGCCTTCGATCTCTACCATCCGCGGCGCATCGGCTCGCGGCTGTCGGAGGTGGCCGGCATCGCGAAGGCCTCGACCGTGGGCGCCCTCGTGCTCGTGAGCGTGATGACGTTCTTCTTCCGCGAGTACGACTACTCGCGCGTGGTCATCGTGTACTTCTGGGTCTTCTCGATTGCATCCGTATCCTTCGCGCGCTACGCCTTCCGCGAGGCCCTGCGCGTCGCCCGCCGGCGCGGCTACAACCTCCGCTACGCCCTCGTCGTGGGCGGGGGCGAGCTGGCGGCCGGCGTTGTCCGGAGGCTCAAGGCGCGGCCGGACACCGGCATCCAGATCCTCGGCCTGGTGGGAGACGATAAGCGGGCGGCGGCGGGGGTCCAGTCGCTCGGAGGCTTCGCGGACCTTCGCGCGGTGCTCGACGCCCACGAGGTGGACCACGTCATCCTGGCGCTGGCCCACGAGGAGTACGGCCGCTTGGGCGGGCTGCTCGAGGCTATCGGCGACGAGCCGGTGACCATCCACGTGGTGCCCGACCTCGGCCGCTTCACGTCGCTCCGCGGGGGCGTCGAGGAGTTCGAGGGGCTGCCTTTCGTCCACCTGCGCGAGTCGCCGCTGTACGGGTGGAGCCGGGTCGCGAAGCGCGCCTTCGACGTGGCCTTCTCGTTGGCCCTGCTGGCGCTCCTGTCGCCCGTCCTCGTGGCGCTCGCCGCCGCCGTCAAGCTGACGTCGCGCGGGCCCATCCTGTACGGGCAGGAGCGGATGGGGCTCGACGGCCAGCGCTTCCGCATGTTGAAGCTCCGCACCATGCGCGTGGACGCCGAGCGCGAGACGGGGCCGGTGTGGGCCGCGGCGGGCGACGACCGGCGCACGCCGATCGGCGCCTTTCTCCGGCGCTTCAGCCTCGACGAGCTGCCGCA
>Ga0326597_10004983_pt1 | contig 18561 bp, 10 predicted proteins | sample RVTome_12_FD_203789 | JGI IMG/M metagenome (GOLD analysis project Ga0326597, IMG submission 203789) | Soil microbial communities from uranium-contaminated site in the Upper Colorado River Basin, Wyoming, United States - RVT100D185 | ecosystem: Environmental > Terrestrial > Soil > Contaminated >... | reverse complement strand
TATTGTCAATGAACGCGACGCGATTCGGGGAAAGTGCGGCGAGGGCGGGGGTGGTGCCCATAGAAACCTCGAGGCTTCCGCCGACCTGTGTCCAAGTGGTGCCATTAAATTCGTAGGTGCGCAGTACGTTGCTAGTATCTTCAACAAACGCAACACGGTTGGGAGAGAGGGCAGCGAGGGCGGAGTTGTCGCCGGTGATATCGTCGAGACTACCAATGAGTGTCCATGTGGTGCCGTTAAATTCGTAAGTGCGGAGGTCGTCGTTGCTTTGGTCAATAAACGCGACGCGGTTGGGAGAGAGGGCGGCGAGCCTGCCGAGACTTACAGAAGAAATAGCAAGGCCGCTGCCGACCTGCGTCCATGTGGTGCCGTTAAATTCGTATGTGCGGAGGTCATCGTTGGAGTCGTCAATGAACGCGACGCGGTTGGGGGAAAGTGCGGCGAGGGCGGGGTTGCCTACGGTGGCGATATCGTCGAGACTACCAATGAGCGTCCATGTGGTGCCGTTAAATTCGTAAGTGCGGAGGTCACCGTTGGTCCCGTCAACGAACGCGACGCGGTTGGGGGAAAGTGCGGCGAGGGCGGGGTTGCCTACGGTGGCGATATTGTCGAGACTACCAATGAGCGTCCATGTGGTGCCGTTAAATTCGTAAGTGCGGAGGTCGTCGTTGGTCCCGTCAATGAGCGTGACGCGGTTGGGAGAGAGGGCGGCGAGAGCGGCGTTGGTTACGGCGACAGAGGTACTGGCGGCCACCAACTGCCACGTCTGCGAGAGATTGGAGCCGGAAACTGAGAGACGGCCGTAGGGGTTCGAGGTCCCGATGCCCACATTTCCTCCCTGTGTTGCAAGTGTCGTTGTGCCGGTCGTCGTCGCCCCTCCTGAAATAGTGAGTCCTCCTGTTTGTGTGCCATCGCCGATGGTCGTCGAGCCGGTGATGAGCGCGTTTGATGCGAAGAGGTTTGTTGCGGTGAGTGCCGTGGAAGATGCATACGGAAATCGTGAGGCGATGGTGGTGGAGGTGGCGATGAAGTAACTTGCAGTCGGTGTAGAAGTGCCAACTACCCTTCCTGTTGCGTCAACGCTCAAGATGGAAGACGCGAGTGAGGTGAGGTACGTGTCGCCGGTGTTGGTGAAGAGTGTTGTTGACGCTTGTGTCAATTGCGTAAAACCAGAGAAGGTGGACGAGGCCTGCGAGATGAGCCCTTGTGAGAAGGTCTGAAGAGCTGTCCAGGTGTTGGCGGTCGAAAGAAGTTGGGCATTTGAGATAAGGCAGGTGCCGTTCACCGAATAGCAACCTGTCGCGATGTTGACTCCGTTGGCAAAGGTGGAAGAAGCAGATGAACCGGTGATGTTGAGATATGGAGTTGAAAGACCGGAGGCGATGGTCGAGGTCGCACTTCCCTGCACGACGAGCGAGCCTGTGGTGGTGGCGCCACCAAATACTGTTAACCCCGTTGAGGTCGCGCCACCACCGATGGTGGTTGAGCCTGTGAGAAGACCGTTGGTCCCGAAGATACTCGTCGCAGTGAGAGCGGTTGAAGAAGCGTACGGAAATACGTTCGCTGCTGAAGCGGTAGAAGTGATAATGTCGGAGATGTCGAGCGTTGAAGAGAGTGTCGCTGCGCCGGTGAGCGCAAGCGTTCCCTGGAGGATGGAGCTTCCGGTGGTAGTGGCGCCGCCGAAGATGGTGAGGCCTCCAATCTGCGTACCATCGCCGATGGTTGAAGAGGCAGTGGAGAGAAGGCCGGTGGACTGCCAGAGCGTTGAGGTGGCGGCTCCCCACGTGACGTAACTTGCGAGCGAAGTGGTCGTGAGGTAGTCGGTCTCAGCGATGGCAGCGATGACAGAGCCGTTCAAATTTACTTTCAAAAGCGAATCGGTAAGACCAGTGATCGCAAGACTCGTCGAGGTCGCTGCTGCAAGCGAGGTGTTGCCTGAGACGGTGAGACCGCCAGAGTTCGTCGTCGTCACAAAGCTCGCCGTGCCCGAAAAGGAAGGGGAGGCGGAGAAGACAACACTACCAGTGCCTGTCTCATCGGAGAGTGTGTTCGCAAGCACCGTAGAAGTCGCTGTATAGATTATCTCGTTGTCGCCGTTGGTGATAAGGAAGCGGTTGACGGTTGAGGCAGGCAAAGAAACCGTGCCGCCGAGCGAGGAGTTGCCTGTTACATTCAGTGTCGAGCTTAGCGTTGCCGCGCCAGTGAGCGCGAGTGTTCCTTGCAAAATAGAATTCCCCGTCGTCGTCGCTTCTCCAAAAATGGTGAGGCCGGTTTCAGCCCCACCTGCGCCGACCGTCGTTGAACCAAGGAGGAGCGCATTCGTGGAGAAGAGGTTGGTTGCGGTCAAGGCTGTGGACGATGCGTAGAGGATAGAAGAGGCGCGCGTCGAGGTTGCGAAGATGTACCCGACCGTTGGCGAGGTCGAGGCGTGGAGGTTAAGGGTACCGCCCAAGAAAATTTCTCCTCCACCGGAGAGGAGACCGTCGGCGTTGAGAGTGACCGAGGAATGCGTGAGAAGACTGGTGCCGATGGTGGTCGATGCAATGAGTTGGCCGCTCGCGTTACCCGCGAGGAGTGCGTTCGACGGAACAGTAAGGAGGTTGGAGCCGATCGTTGTGGTGGCAAGAACGGAGCCGATGGAGTTTACGGCAAGGAGCGAATCAGTGATACCGGTAACCGCGAAGTTTGTCGTGGTGGCACGCTCCATCGAGACAAGCGGCACAGTGAGAAGAGAACTGCTGTAGGTAAAGCCACTGTCAGAAGTGAGCGTGTTCGCGTCGGAGAAAACGGCGACACGGAACTGTCCGCCCGAGCCGTCGATACCGCCCAAGCCACCGGCGGTAAGACATGTGTCGTTCACAGAGTAGCATCCGCCACTTATGTTGACCCCTTGCGAGAACGTCGATGTTGCACCTCCCTGCACTACGAGAGCGCCCGTCGTAGTCGCATTCCCGAAGACCGTGAGACCGGTCGTGGTCGCGCCGCCTCCGATAGTGGTAGAGCCGGTGATGAATGCATTGCTGCCAAAAAGGTTCGTAGCGGTGAGGGCGGTCGAGGATGCATACGTGAGCGTCGCGTTGGTCGAGAACAGGTTCGTTGCGGTGAGCGCAGTAGAGCTCGCATATGGGAAGGTTGATGCGGCGACAGTTGAAGTGGCGGTAAAGATCGGTGCGGTTACCGTATCGTACGCAGTGACAATCCCGCGAAGAAGAGAATTTCCATACACCTCGAAAATATTGCCGGTCGTTGTGGTAGCTGAAGCACCGAGAAGGAAAACATGCGAAATAGTAGTCGTATATATCGCGAGATCGTCGGTAGTCGTCGAAAAGAGCACCTGTTCGCCCCCCACGGTGCTGTCACTTGCCCACGTCGGAAATCCACCAGATATCTTCAAGACTTGTCCTGTATCGCCGACCGGAAGACGCGTAAGAACGTTCGCACTACTTGCGTACAAAACATCGCCTTCGGCGTACGATGCGTTCCCGGTACCGCCGTATATTGCGGTGAGTGTTGTAGAACCGGAAACCGCGCCGGTCGCATCGGTTACCAAGAGCGATGATGGGGCCGAGGAAATGGTGAGGTTAGTCGTAGAGGCCGTACCAAAGAAGCCGAAGCCGCTTGCCGAGAGAACCGTCGAAGATGCGTACGGGAATACGTTTGCTGCTGAGGCAGTAGAAGTGATGACGTCGGAGATATCGAGTGTAGAAGAAAGAGTCGCTGAGCCCGAGAGCGAAAGTGTTCCCTGCAAGATCGAACTACCTGTCGTCGTCGCGCCGCCGAAGATAGTGAGACCAGTCGTTTGTCCGCCAGCACCGATCGTGGTGGAAGCAAGCGACATAAGACCGCTTTCGAAGCCGACGAGCGTAGAGGTCGAGACACCGTATGAGGTAACGCTCCAAGGAAAACCGAAAACTTCTTCAGCGGAAGCGTAGTCGACTCCCGCGACAGCCGCGCTCACTCGTCCGAGACTGTCCGTTTTCAAAAGAGAAGAGGTCACTCCGGTGATCGATAGGTCGGTCGTTGTCGAGACGGTGTTTACAACGAGACCGCCGAGAATACTTGAGGTCGCGCTTGCGATAAAACCGCCATTCAAGTACGCAATATCTTGCACGGTGAGAATACCCGAATTCTCCGTGCTGACAAAGTTCGCCGTACCGGTAAAAGTCGGATTTGCGGAAAAGACCACCGATCCTGCGGTGCCGGTCTCGTCGGTGAGAAGATCGGCGAGTTCGGCCGATGTGTCAATGGACAGTGGACTAAGGTAATCGGAGCCGAGTGTGGCCGGAAGTACATTGCCGGTGGAATCGGTTTTTAAAAGCGAGGACGTCGCGCTCGTGATGGCGAAGGACGTGGTCGTGGCGCCGAGAGCCCGCAACACACTTGCATACAAGTTCGTTGACGTTGCGTTCGCGCTTTCGAACACGCTTGTATACAGGTTCGTCGTTGTCGCGTTGGCACCCTCAAACGCGCTCACGTACAAATTCGTCGACGTTGCCCCGTTCTGGCCGACAGAAAAGATAGTGGTCGAAGAGGTGTTCACCGCCTCAAAGAGGAGACCGCTTCCCCAGGCGGTGAGTTTCGCAAAGGCGCTCGTCGTGCCGATAGCGAGGTTGTGGATGGGGTTGGTGAGGTAGGTCGTTGTACTAGCGTGGGAGAAAAAGGAGGTGCCGAGCGTTGAACTTGCAGTAAGGGTGTAGCCGCCGTTGCCGTCACCGACCAGCACCTGCCCGTACGTCGGCTCGGTTGAGGTCCCGGTACCACCACTCGAAACCGCGAGTGCGTTCTGCAGTATGAGACTCGTAGAAGAGGCGCCTCCTTCGAATATCTGCAGCGCGGTCCACACGTTCTCGTGGTCAACATCGAGAGATATCGTGCCGGACTTTGTAATAGTGCCGCCCGAAAGTCCCGCGCCGACCCCAACGCTCTGAACAGTGCCGCCACCGCCACCGCCACCGACAAAAACCGGCCTGCCACCGGCGTTCGTGACGGAAATGATGGGGTTGTTCGGAGAACCGGAGATAACGACATTCTCTCCGGCCGTTATGGTGTTGACAACGTTCGAAGCGAATATTCGGCCGCCGCCAAGGTTGACGTCCGCTCCCGAAGTCGTGATACCGCCGGTAGCGCTCACGGGAGCGGTGAAGGTCACGCTGCCAAGCGCGAGAATATTTCCTGAAAAGCGCGAAGAACCGGATACTGCCAGGAGTCCCGCATTCACGGAGCCGCTGGAGAGTGAAGCTGTTTCCGCAGCGCCTTCAACGCTCAAGGTGTCCGACACAATGAGCGGAACGCTGACAGTGAGCGAACCGCCAGAGCTACGGTCAGGACGCTGCACAAGCGTATCCGCTATCGCAAGTGGTCCGGTGACGATGGTCGGCTGTCCCGCACCCGTATCAAAAATAGCGTTTTGTGCTGTATCAGAAAAAAGCAGTGACTCTCCTGCAGCGGCTGCTTGTTGAGACGACGTATCGATACGTGCAAACTCAGACCCAAGTACGTTCCCAATGTGGGTCGCTACCTGACGTACGCTCGTAGATACAGATTCCACGAACTTCATAACGGGTTCGGGATTTACAAATCCGTAAGCGGTCGCTGAGATAAGGAACGATGCAGCGAGGACCGTCATCGCAAGAGAGGTGCGCGAAACACGGCCTGGCGCCGCCGCATGTTCAATGCGCTCCACAGGTTTCGTAGGAGAAACGGAGGTTTTTTCCTCTTGCGGAAACAGGTCCTGGAGAGAGCGTACCCCCACCGCATTATCGGCTCCGCCTAAGGCACGATATTCACGGATACGGCGCTCACGAAGAAGCTGGGCCTGTTGTTTTTTCTCTATGTCACGCTCAGCAAGGTATCCAGAGAGTATCTCTTCATCCACGTACCACGTGCGGCCTATCTGCTGCCCCTTGATCTTCCCCTCGCGACAAAGGCGCGAAATGTAATCGTGCGTCAAACCAAAATGCGCCTCAGCCGCTTTCGAACTGATGAGAGAACGCCCACCGATATGAAGTGGATCAGACATTGCAGGTGTATGTGAAGTGAGGGGTCACGGCTGATGAATCTACAGGTCCGCCGTTCTGACGAAATGTTTAACGTTTCCTAAACATTTCGCGTACACGACGAGATCCAAACTTACGCACGCGTTATACACATAGTACTCCACAGTGAGTTCTTTGAATGAAGCCATGTTCCGTTTTCTGTGGAGAACCTGTCCACATATCAGCACGACCCAAAAGTCGGCCCGGGCTGATACTTTTTCACTGTCTAGAGCCTGAAATTGTCCCTGCGAATCCAAAACCGGACCCGTTTAGCCTTATCTACAAGAAAATTAAAATAGTCGCCTTACACATTGAAGCCGATATATCGGAAGCCGAGATGCGAACTTAAGCCGTATCTCGGATATTTTTCTTTTTTTCCTCACTATGGCCGGCCACGTCGACGTATATCGTGACGATGTCATCAAGGAGCCGTATAACGGCAGTACTGTAGGTAAAATCTCTTAGCCCCTCGTTCTCCGTTGCTACCTGTATGGGGTGATTATCTATGAGAGAGATGAAGTGGGCATGGTCGGGGAGGAGATCAAAGGGCCCCTGGCTATTCACAGAGGAGACCGCTTGGGCTCGTCCCTCCCAAATAACCCCCTCTGGAGAGAGTACACGGACACTAAGGGCGTCCCCAGCCTTATTACTTGAAGATTCGCTCGTTTTGAACATAGCCTTATGACAAACCCGCTTCTTTTAGGGTACCGATGTAGAGAAGTTTCTGAGACGGTACTGTGTCGGTGTGACCTTCCAGTATGGCGCGTACATCGCGCACCACGTCTTCACGCGCGACGAGGGTACCAGGTCTGCCGCTTTGGGATTCTGCGGTGAAGAAAGACTGTGTCATGTAGTTGAGAAGACGCTCGGCGCGTTTATACGTCAACTGGTTCTGTGTTGAAAGCTCTTCTTCGCCGACAACCGCCACCATACGTGCGAGTTTATCGTACTGAGCAAGCACGGACCGGGCTTCGTGTACCGCTTTAAAGTGCTCCTCCCCGACCGAGCGAACGCTCACCGCGTTCGATGACGACCGCAAGGGATCCACTGCGGGAAATCTCCCGCGTTGCATTATTTCACGAGAAAGGATAACGACGGTATCCATGTGCGGCAACATCGCAGCGACCGCGGGGTTCGAGAGTTCATCCGCAGGAACGTACACCGCTTGCACCGACGTGATACTCCCCTTCTTGGTCGTGCCGAGCCGATTCTCAAACTGTGCTATTTCGGATTGTAGTGCTGGTTGGTACCCGAACTCCGACGGCATCTCGCCAAGAAGTGTCGAGAGCTCACTGCCCGCCTGAAGAAATCGAAAGACGTTGTCGACCAAAAAGAGGACGTCGTTTCCCTTCCACTTTTTTTGTTTCGCAGCTTTCGATACGATGGACTGGATCTGTTCTCCCGGCATATCGCGAAAGTACTCCGCAAGCGCAGCGGCGGTGGCGGCAGTACGGAACCGGATAGCGGCATTCTTGTTCACGTACCCGAATACGAGCGCGATGCGATCGAGTACTTTCTGTTCTTCTAGCGTGCGCCACAGTGCGTGTCCCTCACGAGTACGTTCACCGATGCCTGCGAACACCGCGACCCCGAAATGTGCCTCAATGATGTTCCGCAGTATCTCGGTCTGAAGGAGCGTCTTCCCTACTCCCGCACCACCGACCAGGCCCATTTTTCCTCCTCGGGGAAGCGGCGCAAAAAAGTCGATGATCTTGATACCGGTCTCAACGATCTCGTCCGAGCGTATATGTTCTCCTGTTGAATGTTCGCCAAGTTGCGGATGGATAGGTCGTTCCCCTTCGGCGTTCAGTGCCCCTCGCCCGTCAACAGGAGCTCCGTTGAAGTCGATAGCCCGACCGAGAAGTCCTGCCCCGACCGGAACGCTTATTTGGCGTTTCAACGAGACGACCGCCATATTCCGCACAAGCTCCTCGACCCGTGAGAACAAAAGGCAGTAGAGCATGCGCTCCGAACCATAGGCGTAAGCCTCCAGAAGAATACGGGGGTTGTCCTGGACCGTAAGGAACTCCTGAAGGCGCGGGCGATACTCGCCCTCGCACTCGACTACAGCGACCTGACCTACAACCTTGCGCACGCGTCCAACGAGCGGACGATCGTGCGTGGGGTCACTCTGAACGTGCTCGGATACTCTCGTGCTCATACATTCCAGAAGGTGTACCCGATAAATGTTTCCATCAAGCGCATTTCTGCGAGTGTCGCTATCTCGCGTCGCATCTGTCGTTCGTACACCTCACGAAGGTCGCTTGCATTCTCGCGAGCGTTGCGCATCTTCATCGCACGAGCGGCAACGCGTGCAAGCTCCGTCTCGAGAATGACACGCTCAAAAAGCACACGCCGTACCTGCGCTTCGAAGAACTCGAGCATGCGGGGTATTTCGGGCTCAAATATGTACTCGGCTTTTTCTTCCGGCGTAACGAGACCCTCTGGGGTTTGCGTAATATCGGTCATGACCGGGTCCTGCCGAAACGGATTCACGAAATGCGGGTAGAGTATGAATACTCTGCGATAGCCGGTGCCGATGCGTGAGAACAGTTCCCGCATTTCTACCTCGGTCGGTCGGTCGTTCTCGAACTGCGTTCGCGATATCGGGTGAGAGAGCGGAGCCTCGTCAAGGTACTGTGCGCCCGTTTGACCAACAACAAGGAAATCCGCCTCTTCGCTCCGACGAACTGTCTGCGCGAACGCACGCATGATGTCCCGATTCAATGTGCCATAAAAACGTTTATTGGACGTGAGCGCGATGTAGATGTCACGTCCGGGACGATGCTCGGCAGGCTCATGCGTGAGAGCGGTGACAGAACCTTCGAGAGCATGTGTTTTTACGATGCTGTAGACTTCACGTATACCGGCAAAAAAACGGGCGTTCTCTTCGAACTGTCCCCGCATCGCTTTCATCTTCGTTGAACCGATATCTTGCAGGGCACCCGTAATAAGTTCCGCGGTCTGGTAGTCTTCGACAAGACGACGGGTTTCAGCTAAACGCGACATACTTTTTCAAAGATCTCCCCCTTGCTTTTGATAAGTTCAAGGTATGCCTCAAGCGGCATACCTGCCCGCGCGCCGGTTCGCAGGTCCGCAAGATCGCTATGTTTTTCTATTGCTGAACGTATCGTTTGTTTATGCTCCAAAAAGAACACTGCATCTCGTTTCTCAAGGAACGGGGTCAGGGTGAGCGCAATAAGCGGTATCTGCACGTCTGCCGCGATGGACTCAGATGGGTCTTGCCGTAGCGCACACTCGAGTAATTCACCGGTGTTGAGGGCTGCTCGTGTCTCGGCATTCAACTGTGCTCCGAACTCCGCGTAATCGCGCTGCTGTCGATACCGACCGAGAAGCATGCGCACCTGGGTCGAGAGCTGTTTTTGTGTGAGCGTTTGTGCTTGCGGGCCGACACGTGTTATCGACTGCTCTTCACTGACCGCCGGATACACACCTTCACCTTGCAGCGCGGGAAGGAACAGCAGGTGCCCGTCGGTACACGACATAAGGTTGGTCGGTATAATGCTCGAGAAATTCTCGATATCGGTGGAGACAACGGGGAGCGTTGTGATAGAGCCGCCTCCCGCACGGTCGTTGAAATACCCTGAGCGTTCCATCAGGTGGGCCTGTTGATAAAAAAGATCACCAGGGTACGACTCTTGGCCCGGCATGCGTTCCTCAAGAAGCGCTATCTCGCGAAGATACTTCGCATGGGCGTCGAGGTCGTCAAGAACGACAAGGACGTCTGCACCCTCCCTCTGAAATTTTTCGGCGATAAGAAATGCGATAGACGGCGCGATCGCGATCCGTGGTGATGGCTGGTCCGAGAGCGCAGTAATGATGATGTTCTTTCCGGAGTCATCCGCACCAAGCACCTCGCTCACGACGTGCTGAAGTTCGGTCAAAGAGCGGCCGATGAGCACATAAATGCAGATAACGTCCTCAGTGCGCTGGTTGCGAACGACGCTCGTTAGAAATGAGGTTTTCCCGGCGTGGTTACCGCCAAATATCATTTGTCGTTGCCCTTTCGCTATCGGAAGAAGCGTGTCTATGAGCGTACTTCCCGTATACAACTGCTCCTTTTCCGGCGTACGTGCCTCAATGCCGGGCGCTTCACCTTCGAGCGAAAGCGTTACGGTACCGGCAGGGAACGGCTTTCCACCATCAGATGGCTCACCGAGCGCATTTATGACACGCCCGAACAAATGCGGACCGATAGAGATCCGATAAGGTTCGAGAGGGAGCGCGAAGCGCATGCCTACGCGCGCAAAGAGGGGGTCAAGCGCGAGCGCGACAAGATGCGAATCAGCGAGCGCATGTACAAGCGCGCGATTCCCCTCTTCGTCGATAATGACATCGTTCACCCGCGCAGACGGAAGTCCCTCCACGTACAAGACGTACCGCCGCGCCCGCGTAACAAAACCGACTTCCCGGACCGTACTCTCGTTATGCGGCATAGGTGCGGACGAGCTTCGCAAAATCGTCACGTTTCTGCCGCAAGAAGTACGGAAGTGAGAGATCATGGAAAGCGTGTTCGTATGCGAACGCGCACCCGCCGACCACCGCGGGGTCTACCTTTAGATCAAGTATGAGGTCCTTACGAATATTGGTACGGCACCATGAACCGATAGATCCTGCGCGCGATGGAGCAAGTCGGACCGGTACATAGAGCGTAATGCGCGGAAGCAGCTCAATGAATTGTTTGAACTCCTTCACTTTTTCATACAAGTCACGTGCATTGAACGATGCAAAAAAATCCGGCCCCCACGCGGTGATGGCTTCGACGTGTTGTCGAATGTCTTCATCGGCTTCAGCGTAGTACGCGCGTATCGACCGCACCGGATCTTTTTTCTGTGGATCATCCGTAAAGAACGAGTGCTCAAGGAACTGCTGCAGCAGGTCGACGCGCCGATGCAGGTCGGCAAGAACGAACGTATTCTGAAGGATCACCAACATGCTGCTCTGTGGGTCGCTCATAGCATGCCAGTGCGTTTTGCTTCTTCGAGCGCCCGCGTTACAAGGTCGGCATGGTCGTCAGGCGTCAGTGCCTTACCGAGCACGACCTTCGATGTTTCCGCGACGAGGTCCGCCATGTGTTCGTCAATGATACGTTTTCTACCTTCACGGTACGCATCCACCTCCTTCCGCGCTTCAGTGAGGAAGAGCTCAATGCGTTCATCGATACGTTTTTTCCCTTCGGTGGTCGCTTTTTCCAGAAGTTCCTTCATATCAGCTCCTGCCCGTTTGCTCTGATCTTCAAAGGTGGCACGTATGTCGCGTGTTTGTGCTTCTGCATCGTGTAGAAAACTACTCAGATCCTTTTCGATATGTGAGACGCGCGCCTTTATTTCCTCACCTTGAGCCTGCATTTCTTTCGCGATCGCTTCTGCTATCTTTATTTGCTCTGCACGCGCTTTTTTGGCGTTCTCTTCCATCGCAGCATGCGTATGCTCGGTGAAAGCCTCGAGGTTCTTCTGATATATATCCGTTCGTTTCCCAACGTCAGCACGTTGCTCCTCCAGAAGCTCCGCCCCTCGCATTGCGGTCTCAGCGACGATCGTCCGCGCCTTCTCCTGCGCTTCATTCAAAATGCGGTCTGCTTCTGCGCGCGCCTTCATTCGTGCATATTCGAAAACAGGGTCCGTCAAACCTCGCATGCGTGCGCTTGCAATGAGCTGCAATACGAGAAGCACAATGAGGCCGATGACAAGACCGATAGCGACACTCAAGAAAAGTTCTCCGGGTAGCATAGCGTGTTACGTTAGGGTTGTTGGATAATAAAAAGGGTCATACGTCAGGCCGTGACAAATAGCACTATGACCGCAACGAATAAGCCCGCCCCGCCGATAACTATCGCGAGCACTGCATTGAAGAGCACAAGGGATTGTATAGACGCTTTTGCGCGTGGGTTCCGACCCATCGATATAACCCCATAGTTCGCATCGGACACGAAGCTCCTGAACGCGAACGTAATCGACAGACCTGCAATAAGACCCGAGAGGAGGTATCGGGCAAATTCTCGTAGCACATACGGGTCAAGACCACCCAAGAAACGGCACCAGAGTGAGTCGCATTGTGTGGTAGCGACCTGCGGCGAATCCAGCGCGCCACTGCCTGTGCCGGCGTTCACTGTTATTGTGCCAGAGAGTACTTCAGACCCGTTCGCCATGCGCAAAGGAATACCCCCTTCCCCCGTGAACGATTCCGATGCTGTTCCGATGACGAGCTCCCCTGCACTCGCGCGTCGCACTTTACCGGGGATCGAAGAAGCGGTGAGCGTATCGCCAGCTTGTATTGGTCCGCTCTCGAGGGTGACATTCACAAGAGTTGAACCGGTTTGTACGACCGGAACCGTTCCGCCGTCCCCGGTCGTATAAAGAAGTGTCGGCTGCTTGATAACGATACCGTACGTGTCCATCGCGCTCAATTCGCTTGCAAGTACGTACGCATCGACGGATGGGTCATACACGACGACATCTCCATACGCGACCTGCGTTCCGCTGAACTTTACCGCTGTTGCAATTGCCGGCCCAAGAGCCGAGGCGCCGCTTTGGAAATCCGGGACTGGTGTATCGAGCGATGCGGACACTTGTGCCACCTGTGCCGCTGATGCGACGTTGGAGTTGACTACATCGCTTTGACGAAGAGGTAACGTCTCGGAAACTAACGCTTCTGAAGAATGCGGCAGAGTGTCCGCACTACGCACCATATCGAACGTCGAGAATACCAGTTCGCTCCCCGCGTTGTATACGAGATGCGAATACGAAGGGTTCAAGATTGCATATGCTCCCGCTACAGCGAGACATGCACCGAGGATCGCCACAAGGCGGCGATGTACAGGCATCATCGAGGGAACGGCAGATGCCGAGGCTGGCGGAATGTATTGCTCTTGCCCCATTGCACGAACACGGTCTCGCTCTTGTAGGGCCCGCCACATATGCCAACCCATTTCGTTCGTCCGAGAAGGAACAAAGGTCGGTAACCTTGTCGACTCTTTTACCTGAACCGAAGAAGTACGTATTTCTGGAGCCTTCTCTTCCCTTCCATACTCACGTAAACGCTGCGCCGCGAGGTCACGACGTCGATACTCTCGAGTATGTTTCTGCACTCGTAAATATGCTTCCAGTGATTGCACATCAACGTACCAATTCTTCCCGACACGACGTCCTGAAACGAGACCGCTCTTACAAAGGCGTCCTACGTAGTCACGTGACAAAGATGCTTCTTCAGCAGCATGCCGCACGGAGACGTACGAAACTCCGTCCAAAATTACTTCATCTTTTTTCATGACGTTTATGCGCAAAACACGACTTATCTATATTTTAGTAGCTATTTCGGATAACCTGTTGATTTGCTGTGATATATGTGTGGATAAAACCCGTAGTAAAAAATCCTCCGGTCATGAGGATAGAAACTTGCCTGATCCCACGGCGGCAAGAACGATTACCTAAAAGGGTCTATGGTAGGTAACTTCAGAGGCAAGCCACCTCTCGAGAACATCTCCTGTCCAGGTAAATATGCCTGAAACGCGTCCGCTTGCGGCAAGAGTGGCGTCTGGGTCGGCCTCTGTGTACAAAGCCTCGTTCTTTAAGGAAAAGTACCCTACTGACAGCACGATAGCTACGGTTGCTACCACCGCTGCTGGTAGCAAGCCGGAAACACGTAATTTTGCTCTTTTTTTCCTGGAGGACGGGGTTGGAACCTCCTGTATATCACGCCAATCTACTTCGATGTGCCTCCCTACACTACGAACAGGCCTTCGTATAGGGATAGGGTTCGCTTCTTCTGGGATCTCCTGCAGTATGGCTGAATTTATAGGGATAGGGGTAGCTTCTGGCTCTGTACGCTCACTCCGAAAAGGCATGACGGGGAGAAGGTCGCCGCGATCTTCGAGGTAGGTCAAGTAGGGGCCGGCACCTCCGTAACCTACTGAGTCTTCTTGTTCTTCACTGTCCTTAGAAATGCTTTGGTGCGAACGTAATCCCACCGCCTCAGACTGCACTGCTGCCAGAAGTGCGTCTTTTTCCTTCTTATGGGCGATAATCCCCTCGTGATCGACATACCATCGAGAACCCTCCTGCCGAGAGAGTACCTTACCTTCACGAGCAAGCTGTCCGACATAGTCAGGGTTGTACCCTGTAATCTCGGCAGCTCGGGCTGCCGAGACGTAGGACCTTCCATCAAAAGAAACCATTGAATCCCGCTCCCCACTGGAGCCTGAAGTTCTGCGAGGTGGCTGTGGCTTATAGTTTTCCGCTTGTCCTTTGTAGGTAAGGAGAGAGCTCTCGGATAGATACCAGAGCCCCCCGATACGTTTTGCTGCTACCAGTCCACGACGCGCAAGTTGACCAATGTAGTCTTGTGCGTAGCCTGTGGCTTCAGATGCTTTTTTCGACGATATGTACTCTTCCCCCTCTACTGTGATCCGATCCGCCATTCCGAGATTATAACCCAGATTCGGAAATACAGTGCAAGTCGGTTGTCTAACTAGCTAAGTCTCGCCTTAATTATCTGCCGAAGCGTCTCTGGATCAGCCGCTCCACGAGTTGCTTTCATCCCCTGTCCAACTAGGTACTCCAATGCGTTACCTTTACCCTTTTTATAATCATCAACAACTCCAGAATGTTGGCTTAAAATCGAGTCTATGATCGGTGACAGGTCTTCTGTACCACCAACTCGAGCCAGACCTTTTTCCTTAACAAAACGCTCGGGGTCGGCACTCGGATCTTTAGTGCACTCAACTAGAAGATCCTTGGCAACGCGCGAAGAAATTTGCTTTTCGTCCACCATTCGCAAAATTGCTCCAAAACTAGCCACCGAGATGGGAACCTCGGCAATTTGCTCTGTAACTAGACCTTCGGTATCTCGGATTATTTTCACTAGATCGTTGGTTATGTAGTTGGCGACTGTTTGAGGCGAGATACCGACAGACTTTTCTGTTACTTGGTCAAAAAAGTTCGAAAGCTGAGATTCGATGATCAGGACATCGGCGTCTTCCCTCTTGACTCCGAGCTCTATATATCGTGCTCTACGTTTCCAGGGTAACTCCGGTAGATCTCTCTCGAGTGCCTTAGATGAGAACTCCGGGACCTCTGAGAGACGGAGTGACGGTAAATCGGGATCAGGAAAGTAGCGGTAGTCGGCGCTTCCTTCTTTTGAACGCTGCACAAATGTCGCCTGTTTGTTCTCGTCCCATCCGCGCGTCTCCTGTACAACCTTTTCGCCACGTTCCAGCACATCAGATTGTCGTTTGATCTCATAGGCGACGGCCCGTTCCATTGTGTTGAATGAGTTGAGATTTTTTATTTCCACCTTTGTGCCACGCTCGCCTTTCTTTGCGATAGAAATGTTCGCCTCAACACGCATTTCCCCCTTTTCCATGTTTGCTTCACTCGCACCAAGGTAGCGAAGAAGGAGTTGTAGTTCTCGCGCAAATTCTCCCGCCTGCTTCGCGCTCGTTATCACCGGCTCGGTTACGAGTTCCATGAGAGGGACGCCAGCGCGGTTATAGTCGATGGTAGTCATGCCGGTAGCTTCATCGTGCATCGAACTTGCAGTGTCTTCCTCCAAATGCACTCTTGTGATGACCACCCCTGCAAGCTCTCCCCCACTCACCAGTGGGTACTCATACTGCGAAAGCTGGTACCCTTTCGGGAGATCGGGATAAAAATAATTCTTGCGATCGAACTCAGTGTAGTCGGCCAGTTTCCCGCCAAGAGCCGCGCCGACAGCGAGCACGTACCGAACAGCTTCCCTATTGATGACGGGGAGTGTCCCAGGATGCGCCATACATACCGGACACACATTCACGTTCGGCCTGTCTTCATTTGCGTCGTTCTTGGAGGAACAGAACATTTTTGTCCGCGTTTTGAGTTCTGCGTGTATTTCCAAACCAATAGTAGGAACGTATTCGCTCATGGCGAACACTGTATCGCAGAATGGCACGTTGCGGAAGTAGGTTGGTACTGTGTATCGCTACACGACCCTCCACTCACCCGAAGCGAGCAGTTGCTCTGCCTTCTTATACTTCACTTCCTGCGTTTCCTTCCCATTCGTGATGGTCACTTTGTCGTTCCGCCCGAAGGTCTTTCTTGTTGAAGGAGTGCTCGTTGCGGTTATCGAACGCGCGGCTTTTTGTACCGCTGCCCCTCTTCCACTCATACTGACCGAGTTTGCAGGGACAGGTGCCTGAGCACCAAGCCGGGGCAACATCTGCCGTGCGTGCATGATGTACGATTCCTCCATTGCCCGAAAAAGCTTCAAACCTTCCTTTTTGTACTCGACAAGAGGATCTCGCTGACCGTAGGCACGCAGGTTCACACTACTTCTAAGGTACTCCATTTGCTCAAGATGCTCTACCCATAGAACATCGATTGTTTGCAAGAGAAACCTTCTGGCAAGCGGGTGAAAGTTCTGTCCAAGCTCTTTTTTTCTTGATCCTATCTGAGTCGCGAACTCGGCATCGTCTTCTGAAATACGCGCAAGTTCTGCATCGGTGGCTGTCACACCTTCTGTGAGAAGTGCACGACGTCGTGCGTACACGCTCTTACGTTGGATATTCAGGACATCATCGTAGGAAAGTACATGCTTGCGTGCATCAAAGTTGAGCTCTTCGATACGTTTCTGTGCCTTTTCTAGAGAACGCGTGATCATCTTGTTGTATATTGGTTCATCTTCTGGAATATTAAAACTGCCCATTACCCGCTTAATGACATCCGAGGCAAAGATACGCATGAGCGAGTCTTCAAGTGAAACGAAGAACTGTGTAGCGCCAGGGTCCCCCTGACGACCCGAACGGCCGCGAAGCTGATTGTCGATACGTCGCGCTTCGTGCCGCTCAGTACCTAGCACAAAGAGACCCCCAAGATTCTTGACCTCTTCGTATTGTTCATCGGTCGCAGGATTACCGCCGAGCTTGATGTCGACACCACGTCCTGCCATGTTTGTCGCGATGGTAACAGCACCCTTGCGACCCGCTTGCGCAATGATCTCGCCCTCCCGCTCGTGATTCTTCGCATTCAACACTTCGTGCGGGATGCCCTCTTGTTTGAAGTGCGTGGAGAGAAGTTCGTTCTTCTCAACCGAAACAGTACCCACCAAAACCGGCTGGCCTTTCTCATGGAGCTCCTTAACCGTGCGGGCGATTGCTTTGTACTTACCTGACTCGTTCTGAAAAATGAGGTCGTCCTGGTCATTTCTCCCCGGAGGTTTATTCGTTGGCACTGCTACCGTGGTAAGTCCATAGACCTTATAGAACTCCTCCGATGAGGTAAGTGCGGTACCGGTCATGCCGGCAAGTTTCTCGTACAAGCGAAAATAGTTCTGGAAGGTGATCGAGGCGAACGTGCGAGACTCTTGTTGAATAGCAACCCCTTCCTTTGCCTCGATAGCCTGGTGCAGACCGTCGGACCACCTTCGACCAGGCTGCATACGGCCCGTGAACTCGTCGACAATAACGACACCTCCGTCGCGAATAACGTACTCTTTGTCACGTTCGTAGAGAGCTTTCGCACGCACAGCCGTCTCAAGGTGATGCACGTACTTGATGCCAGCATCAGTGTAAATATTATCCACACCTAATGCTTTCTGAGCCTTTTCAATGCCGGCGTCCGTGAGCTGTATCTGTTTGTGTTTTTCGTCGACGACGTAGTCCTCTTCGGGCATGAGCGTACGTGCTATTCCCGCAAAGCGGGCATACAGCGACTCCGCTTCCGTGGTCGGCGCCGAGATGATCAGTGGAGTACGAGCTTCGTCAATAAGAATTGAGTCTATTTCATCGACGATCGCGAAGTGGTAGTCGCGCTGGCGAGTATTACCCGGTTCATATTCAAGATTATCGCGTAGGTAGTCAAAACCGAACTCATTATTAGTACCGTAGGTAATGTCCGCTGCGTAGGCTTCCCGTCTCGTACACGGACGCAGAAAATCCTCCACCACCTTGAACGAGCCTACCTTATCGCGTTCTTCATCTTCTTTTTTCAGGGACTCTGACGACACGTGCGTCGGGTCGTACAGGTATGAGGCTTCGTGGTTAATGACACCGACGGAAACTCCGAGAAAATTATGTATCTGCCCCATCCATACAGCGTCACGTTTGGAAAGATAATCATTTACAGTGACGATGTGCACGCCTTTGCCGGAGAGCGCATTGAGGTACGCTGGAAGGGTCGCCACGAGTGTCTTACCTTCTCCAGTGCGCATCTCCGCAATGTCTCCGTTGTGCAAAATAATGCCACCGATGAGTTGCACATCGAAGTGCCGCTGTCCGAGAGTGCGCTTTGACGCTTCTCGTACAACTGCGAACGCCTCGGGCGCAAGATCGGCCAATGACTCTCCCTTCTCAAGACGACCCTTGAACTCGGTAGTTTTCGCCTTCAGTGTCTCATCAGAAAGAGCGGAAATGGAGGATTCGAAGGCTTGCACCTTTTCAACAATAGGTTTTGCCCGCCTAAGGGCAGCGGCATTCTCATCGCCAAAAAGCGACCTCAGAAAAGACATCGGCTTATCCTACCTTAAAATGGCCGTA
>Ga0326597_10004982_pt1 | contig 18563 bp, 15 predicted proteins | sample RVTome_12_FD_203789 | JGI IMG/M metagenome (GOLD analysis project Ga0326597, IMG submission 203789) | Soil microbial communities from uranium-contaminated site in the Upper Colorado River Basin, Wyoming, United States - RVT100D185 | ecosystem: Environmental > Terrestrial > Soil > Contaminated >... | reverse complement strand
ATTAAAGAAAAATGTGACATTATACTAATTCCAGGAAATCATGATGCAAACATACAGAGATTAGTTCCAGAGAACATTTCCATGATTAGTTCGACTGGAATGGTTGAAGAAAACATTTTACTTACGCATGGACATGTAATGCCTTCAGAAAATTTTTCCCACGTAGATAAAATTATCATGGGTCATGTTCATCCAGTATTTTTTCAAGAAGATTCAGTGTTAAATGGACAAAGAGTATGGGTTACAATGATAACAGAAAAACAAAATATTTTTCCAAATAAAACTGGAGACATAGAGATAACAATCATCCCATCATTTAACAGATATTTTTATGCAACACATAAAAAACAATATAAAAAATCAATTTCACCAATAATAGAAAGGATCAAGCATGTATCATCTGCTAAAATAATTACATTGGATGGGACAATTATTGGGGATGAGTCAATGATTGATCAAGTGTTATAAATTACAAATTAAAATTAGATTTATCAGAAAGCGAACTATGCAAAAAGATGCTACATTACAATTTTATTCCCTAAGATAATCATTATATTTCATCATAGGGTTCAATTGGATCTCTTGTTGTTTTATTATCTTTAAGCCATTCCAAAGTTTTTACAAAAGAATCAGCCAGTTCAATTGTTGTAAGAACAGGAATTCCCAACTCCAAAGATTTACGTCTAATTTGATATTCATCTTCAAGCATTCCAACATATTTTTCAAGCGTGGATGTACTTGGAATGTTTATGATGAAATCTATCTTTCGATCATAGAGTAAATCTGCAATGTTAGGTTTTCTTGTAGGTTCAGATATTTTATGAACAACTTCAATATCGCCAATTTTCTCTTCAAAAAATTCTGCAGTATGTTCAGTTGCAACAATTTTAAATCCAAGACTCTTTAATCTAGCAATAGGCTGCAACAGTTTTTCTTTGTTTTGAGAACCGCCAACGGTAACAAGTGCAGTACCTGTTTTAGGAAGAGTGTATCCGGCAGAAGTAAGACCTTTGGCTAATGCATCATAAAAACTCGTACCAAAGCATGCAACCTCACCAGTTGATTGCATTTCCACGCCTAATGTAATATCCGCCCCCTCTAATTGCATAAAAGAGAATTGTGGTACTTTGATTCCAAAATTATGAATTTTTTGCCATTTATTTTCAGGTAATTTAGGCAAAGGCTTACCCAAAATTGCCTTTGCCGCAAGTAAAATCAGATTTGTTTTGACAAGTTTAGATACAAATGGCATAGAACGTGATGCTCTGATGTTTAATTCAATTACATAGACATGATCATTATGTATTAAAAATTGTAAATTAAACGGTCCTTTGACATTAAACGTTTTTGCAATCTTTATAGAATATTCAGTTATTGTTTCAATAGTTTTGTTGTTTAGCCTCCATGGCGGAATGCACATCATAGCATCACCAGAATGAACACCTGCACTCTCAATGTGTTCAACGATAGCTCCAATTATAACATCAGTTCCATTACTAACTCCATCAACATCAACTTCAAGTGAATTTAACATGAATTTTGAAATTACGACAGGATGATCAGGGGATACATCAGTTGCTTCTTTAACATATTTTTTTAATTCATCTTGAGACCAAACAACTTTCATTGCTGCACCAGATAATACATATGAGGGTCTAACAATGACCGGAAACCCTACATCATTTGCAAAATTTTTTGCCTCAACAACATTTGAAAATGCTTGCCATAGAGGTTGTTGAATATGCAATTTGTCTAATTCAGCACTAAATTTGGAACGATCTTCTGCCCTATCAACATCATTTGCAGCAGTACCCATTATGTTAGCACCGTGTTTTGCAAGACCCAATGTAAGATTATTTGCAGTTTGACCTCCAACACAAGTGATGATACCTTTAGGGTTTTCAAATTCAGCAATATCCAAAATTCTTTCCAATGTCAATTCTTCAAAGTACAACCTACTGCAAATATCATAATCAGTTGAAACTGTTTCAGGATTACAATTTACAACTGAAACATTTTTTTCGCCATTTTCTTGTAATCCCCAAACCATGTTTACAGTACCCCAATCAAATTCTACACTGCTACCAATACGGTAAGGACCAGCACCAAGTACAATTATTCCTTTTTGATCAGGACTGATTTGGATATCATTTTGATTGCCACCATATGTCAAATACAGATAGTTGGTAACAGCGGGCCATTCTGCTGCAAGAGTATCAATTTGCTTTACAGATGGTAAAACTCCGGCTTTTTTGCGTATTTCACGTATTTCTTCAGGAGATTTGTCTTTTGCACGAGCAATTTGATTATCAGAAAATCCCAGCTTTTTGGATTCCCAGAGTAAAGGAGTTGTAAGTTCTTCTTGTTTTAATTTAGATTCAGTATCGACAATGTTTTTGATCTTTTCAATAAACCATGGGTCAATTGCAGATAATTTGTAAATTCTTTCAACTGAAATTCCAATTTTGAGTGCAGCTGCAACATAATACAAAATCAAGTCGTCAGGGTGAGAAAGACGGTCTTCTATTTGCTCTTCATCAAATGTTTTCATGTTCGCTCTGTTTAGAACAAGACCGTCATTTCCAATGTCAAGCATACGTATTGCTTTTTGTAATGATTCCTCAAAGCTTCTTCCAATTGCCATAACTTCACCAACAGATTTCATGGTAGGACCAAGTTTTCGTTTTACAAGATCAAATTTTCCAAAATCCCATCGAGGATGTTTACATACAATATAATCTAAAGATGGTTCAAAACAAGCTGTAGTTGTTTTTGTGATTCTATTTACTAATTCAGGTAGGGTGTATCCTAATCCAATTTTTGCAGACATGTATGCTAGTGGATATCCTGTTGCCTTGCTTGCAAGAGCAGAAGATCTAGATAGTCTAGGATTAATTTCAATTGCAACGTATCGGTCAGAGTCAGAATCTAATGCATATTGAATATTACATTCGCCAACTATTCCAACATGCTTTGTTGCACGTAAAGCTGCAGTACGGAGCATGTGATATTCATGATTATTGATTGTTTGAGAAGGTGCAACAACAATATTATCACCAGTATGAACTTTCATTGAAAGAACATTTTCCATATTACAAACAATTATACTGTTTCCATCCCAATCCTGCATTACTTCGTATTCTATTTGCTTCCAATGTCCAATGTATTCTTCAACTAGAACTTGTCCCACAAGACTTGCACGTAGTCCTCGTTCTACAATTTCATGTAATTCAATTTCATTGTACGCAACTCCACCACCCTTGCCTCCAAGTGTATATGCTACTCTAATAATTACAGGATATCCTAATTCCTGAGCTATTTCTTTTGCGTCTTTAAAATTAGTAACAGTTCTACTTTTAAGAACTGGAACATTGCATTGAGTCATAGAGTCTTTGAAGAGTTGACGATCCTCAGTTTTTTGAATTCCAGGAATTTGTGTACCTAAAACATGTACCCCATATTTTTCAAGTATACCTGCTTCGGCAAGATTAATACCACAATTCAAAGCAGTTTGGCCTCCATATGCCAACATTATACCATCTGGTCTTTCCTTTTCGATAACAGATTCCACATACTCGGCATTGACAGGTAACAGATACACGTTATTTGCAAACCTAGTGTCAGTCTGAATCGTTGCAATGTTCGGATTGATTAGAATACTTTTCAGTCCATCTTCGTGTATTGCTTTGAGGCATTGGCTTCCGGAGTAGTCAAATTGACGGTCGCTTTAGCGACTCTCGCCGGCTTCTCCGATTTTTATTGCCCCACTACCAAGTACAAGAATTTTTTTTATCGACTCATTTTTTGGCAGATTTGCCTTCCTCCATAAGGTGTTTGAGTTCTTCAAAGACGAATTTACAATCGTAAGGTCCAGGTGCAGCTTCAGGATGAAACTGAACTGCAATACAATTTTGTTTTTTGTGTTTGATTCCTTCGACTGTTTTATCGTCTGCGTTTGTAAACCATAAAGTAAATTCAGATGCTTTCAATGATTCAGGGGTTATCCCATAACCATGATTCTGACTTGTAACATAGACTTTATTATTTTCCAAATTAACACACGGTTTGTTTTGTCCTCGATGACCATATTTTAATTTGTAAGTTTGAGTGTTTCCTGCAAGACCAATAATTTGTGCACCTAAACAAATTCCAAGTGTAGGAATATTTTTTTCAATTAGTTTTTTTGCAGTTTCAATAGTATCTGGACATTTTTGAGGATCACCTGGACCATTACTAATCACAACTCCTTGAGGATGATAAGACATAATTTTTTCAAAAGATGTATTCCAAGGCAATCTTATCACCTTGTATCCAAGTTCACGGATATTTCTCAGGATAGCATTTTTTGTACCAGTGTCAATTACAACAACAGATTTTTCTTCAGAACCATAAACTACTTCTTGTTTAGTAGATACTGTATCCATAAATTGTTCAGAATTATAATTAGGTGCATTTGCAAGTTGCTTTTTTACTTCTTCTACATTAATTTCAGTGTCAGATACTACCAAAGCTGCCATTTTTACTCCGCCTTGACGAAGATTTTTCGTTACTGCTCTTGTATCAATTCCTGAAATTCCAGGAATTTTTTCATTGTATAACCACTCATCTAGTGTCATAGACATATTCCAATGGCTTGCAGATAAAGAGAGTTCATGAACAACTAACCCTCTTATTTGGATTTTGTCAGATTCAAAGAATGTCGATATTCCATCCTTGTCTTTAATCAACGGATCTGGCACTCCATAATTTCCTACGAGAGGGTAAGTAAGTGTAAGAATTTGGCCACTGTATGATGGATCAGTCAGGGTCTCAGTATACCCTACCATTCCAGTATTAAAGACAATTTCGCCAAAAACAGTCGTGGAATAACCAAAGCCCATACCATCCAAAACCGTGCCATCATCAAAAATTAGCTTTCCAAACTTGTTTGCGTGGACTGATTTCTTTGTAGTAATTGTGACCCTCGACGAGTACTTTTGATTCTGGATTTAAGTTTTTTGAAGGTTGATCGCAAAAAAAATAAAAAATATCTTAAAGTGCGCGGAATTCTTCACTCCACTTGTGGTATGCACGTACCATTTCAAGTGAGACACTTGGTTTTCTTCTTTCCATAATTGCCTTAAAGTCAGCTGTTAGAAGTTCACGAGGTTGTATTGGTGCTTCGCCTTCTACTGGTTCATGATAATCAGGGGCATTGAATATTTCATGAACTGCTTTGATTTGTGCGGCCTGACAAACATCTTTGATATCACTTGCACTATAACCATCAAATAGTTTTGAGAGTTCTGCTATGTTAACTCTTAGAGCATTTTTCAATGGAGCAGTGTATTGTCTAAATAGATTCTCTCTTGCCTCTTGAGTTGGGAGTGAAACGTAAATTCTTTTTTGGAATCTTCTAAGAAATGGCCAGTCAAGACTCCATGGTTTGTTTGTAGCACCAATAACATAGAGCATCAAATCTTTACCTTTTCCATTAACACCGTCCATCTCTGTTAAGAATTGATTTTTGGTTCTTACCTCTCCTCCAACTTCACTATTTCTAGAACCTAAAAGAGAATCAACTTCATCTACAAAAAGAATAACAGGTTTACCTTCTTTTTCAGCATATTTTCTTGCCATTACAAATAATTTTGAGACATTCTTTTCAGCTTCGCCTAACCATTTACTCATCATGGATGCAGCATCAACGTTAATGAAGTAACCATCCATTTCATTTGCAGTTGCAGCAGCTAACATAGTCTTTCCAGTTCCAGGTGGACCGTAAAGGAGCATTCCTTTTGGCCATCCTAAAGGAAATAGGTCAGGTCTTTTTGTAGGATAAACAATAGATTCACGTAAAGCGTTTTTTGCATCATCTAATCCAATGACTTCACTCCAAGTAACGTTAGGTTTTTCTTTCATTACGAGATCTTCAAAGTCATTTTCATCAGTTTGTCTTTGGACAGAGGCTTGTTGTTCTTTAGGAGAAGCATTAGGATCCACAGCAGGCTCCACTCCACGTGATTCTTGAAGTGCGGTTATTCTGTTATGATATGAATTACATCGGTCTTTGTAAATAGGATTAAGTTTGCTTGTAGGATAAAGTTGTATTAGTTTTACAAGTGCATCAATTGCATGTTGGTAGTGTGTAATAGCCATGCCTCGTGCACCTTGAGAGTCAAACTTGATTGCCTCTGAAGCATACTTGCTGGCATTATTTTCTAATTCTTGTGGGGCTAAACTCATCTATATCACTTGTACAGTATCCCCTTGAGATTTTTCTTGGTATTTAGAGGTGTTAAATGGTGTAGTAAAATTGGTTAAATTAATTGAACCATTTTTTGATTCATCATCGGAATCATCAAGATATGATTTTTTAAGATCAGATTTTTCTGAAATTTTGGAGTGCATATTTTTGACTTTGTTAATAGAATCTTCAGCTGATAAAATTAATTCAGAGATATCATCATCAACATTTTCCATAGATTGTGCAGATTCTCCTATAATTGAAACAAAATGTTGTAAAATTAAACGTGTTTCTTTTTTATCTTCATATTTACAGAGCATAAAATTAGCCAGTCCAACAATTTTATTTATATCCTGTAATTCCTCCAGAGTTAATTTATCGATTTTAACATCAGATGCAGATAGTTTTTTTTCAATTTTTACAGATATTGATTGAATATTGAAGATATCTTTTGGTAAATCAGCTTTGGGATTAAGAAAATTCAAGTATTGCATGCTTTAGAAAAATCAAGATTAGGATACTGCTTATTTATTTTAGAGTCGACCATCAATTTTACTTCATTTAGGACTGAAGACGATTCAATGTTGGATTGACTGAAATCGAATCTAGCCTCAGTAAGAATTGCTGAATCTAAAATAATACTACCCAAATGGACGGATAGTTCTGAAAGATTTTGGCTACAAACAGGAAGCAAAGTATAAAGCTGAGCACTCACAGTTCTCATCATAGGAATTAAAGGCAAAAGTTTAGGAATGCTTGTTATTCCAGATATTGAGTTAATTTTCTTTTGAATTTTAGAGAGAATTTCCAAGGAAAAGGAAATGGTTCTTTCAAAATCAAGGGCGCGAACACAAGTATGATCATCATTATCGAGTTCTAGGTATACACGGTTTAATTTTTTTACCTCTGTTTTTTTTCTTTTTAAAGTATCCATGATATCGTCTAACAAATAATTTGAATATTCTAGTCTTGGAACAATGGTTACTGTCTGGGACACGCTAGAACATTCGAGTCTAACAAGATTAGGATTACACATCATGCCAACATGTCAACATAAATTTGATATTTCAGGACGGTGTCACAATTTTAGCAGTAACCGCAGTAACACCACTGAGGAGTTACAATTTTGAATTTTTTTGAGTATTTGTGTAAAGGAATTTAGCTTTCAATATTACCTAATCATATGGAAAGAAGAATCATGGTAAATGAACAAGCGCTGACTGTAAGTCTTGAAGAATTTGGTCTGAGCAAGTATGAGGCTCAGGCATATGTTGCCCTCATATCAAAAGGAACGATATCTGCAAGCGAACTTGCATATTATTCAGATCTTCCAAGAACCAAAGTATATCCAACTCTATTAAAGTTAGAAAGCAAAAAATTAGTTATCATTTCAAAAAGCAAACCAATTATGTGCACAGCAATTGCACCTGAAGACGCCTTTGATTCAATCATTCATGAACAAATTAACAAAGTAAATGCAATGAATACATTGATTTCAAATTTAAAAAAGGCAAGCGAGGAAAGCAGAAAATCCAGAGGTTTTGAAGAAAAAAAGTATTTTCACATTAGTGCAAACAACGTACTAGAACAATTAAGAATAATGATCGAAGGTTCAAAATCATCTATCAACATCATGGTTGATCAGTGGGGATTAGGATTGCTGGTGGAATGCAGAGAACAATTACTATCAGTGCTTCGTAGAAACTTGGAAGTAAAATTATTACTCCCATCATCACAGATTTGTTCAGAATCATACAGAGGAATACCAAATGAAGTGAAAATTAGATCATCAGATATAGTACAAAATTGTTTTGTGTTTGATGAAACAGAAGTATTAATGATAGATGATGAAAATGGCAAGGGTGCAATATTCTCATCAACTGAAGTATTAGGAATAAATCAAAATAGAATTTTTGCAGATATTTGGAGAAATTCAGTTAAAACAGAAGCTCTTGCAGATATGACAAAAAACGAAGCTCAAGAAGTTTACAAAATTATTCGTATCATCAATGAAAATGGATTAACACACATTCTAAATTCAACAATGGTTTCAAAAAAACCGGATTTAGATATGCTCAGACTACTTGAGAAAAATGGAATTAATTTAAAAAATAAATCACTTGATGAAATAATTGAGATTATGGATGTGGCACTACAAATCATGTGTTCAGGGCATGTAAATTTTGATGCTAATACTAAAAACATAACAATAGAATCAAAATTAAACAGTGGTCATTCATTACCTTGGACATACATTTTAGATGGTTGTCTGCAAAGACAGGGCTATAAAACAAGAATAATATATCAAAACAATCAAAGCAAAGGCGAAAAGGTCACCATCAAAATAAGTAAAAACTAAAATCAGATAAGAACAATCATAAATTTATGATAGATGAAAAAATAAAATCAATTGGAATTAATATCCCAATACCACCAACTCCTGCAGGATCTTATATTCCAGTAGTAAAAACTGGGAATTTACTATATGTTTCAGGGCAGATTCCATTAGAAGATGGGAAAATAGCATTTACAGGAAAAGTTTCAGATGCAAATATTGAAACTGCGCAGAAATCAGCGAGAATTTGTGCAATAAACATACTTGCTCAACTCAAAAAAGAATTAGGAGATCTAGGAAAAATCTCTAGATTTGTAAGATTATCAGGATTTGTAAATTCAGTACCAGAATTCACACAACATCCAAAAGTAATCAACGCTGCATCAGATTTACTCTATGAAATATTTGGAGAGTGTGGGAAGCACACCAGAATTGCAGTCGGAGTATCAAGTTTGCCATTAGATGCAATGACAGAGATTGATGCAATAGTAGAAATTAGATAAAAGTGATTCTGAATTCTAGAGTTAGTTTAATTTTTTATTGAATTCTTTAAGGAATGTTTGAATTTTCGGTTTTGGGATAACTGCACCACATGCCTTATCATGTCCTCCGCCAGAACCACCAAGTTCAGTTGCAAGAAGATTAACAATTTGACCCAAGTGAATTTTACAAGACTTGGAACCTCTAACAGAAACTGCATAGATGCCATGATCAACTCTCTCTTTGTAAGCAACGCCAACATCTTTTCCAGATAATCCTAGAACAAAATTAACTGCACCACTTGCCCCAGAATCCAGTATTTCCATATATCCAATATTTTTCATAGTTTTCATACCTTTTTTGACTTTGGCAATTACCTGAGCTAATTTCTCAACCTGAATTTGTGCAAATTCAAAAGTATTTGGAATTTCATGTGGGAATTTAGACTCGGCTAATTCTTCTACAAGATACAACAAATAATCAGGATCTTTTTGATGTCCAACTATATTGTAAGTAAGAACAGTTGCATTGATCAGAGCAAATTGTCTATCATAAATTTGAAGTAATTTAGAGCCAATAGGTCTGTCCTCCATATAATCAGTAATAGCTGCACATGCTGCAATGAATGGAGCATGATTAGAAAGTTTAGATTTAAATGCATTATAGACTTGAACTGTACTACATTCGTTGATATCATGAATCATTTTGACTTTAATTTTTTCTAGAGCTTTTTCAATATCCGGATCAATATCATGATGATCAATGTATGTTACTGTAACGCGATTCTTTTTTAGAGTTTTTAACAGTTCAACAAATTCATCTTGATTCTTTTTACTAAGACCTAAATCACAAATATAGAGAGATTTTAATTTTTCATCAGCACAAACTTTCTGGATAGCCTCCATCTGCCCAGGATAATCAACCAAAACAGAATCACCACCAAAAGCCTGTCTAATCAAAGCTGCAGAACTAATACCATCCGCATCTTCTTTGTGAGAGATACAAACAACTTTAGTTCTTTGTTGTGCAGATTTTGTTTTTTTCATTATTTTTTTCTTGACAGTCTTTACAGTTTTCTTTGTCTTAGATGATACCATTATTGTCGATTCACTTACATGCCCTCATTTAAATCAAGAATGGAATCTATTGAGATTCTCGTGATTCTTGTTTTATGCTTTGATTGGCCAAAGATGTAGACTGTACAAATGCATCATAAAATGACATACCATCTAGCTGAGTTTGAATATCAATTTCTTGAATTTTACGTAATTCATCTCCAGATGCAGTTAAGACCAGATTATCAAGTTTCTCTAAAAGTTCTCGTTCTGATGGATTCATTTAGTTTTTATTTAAAAATAATCATTTATGAGCCAGAGTTGTCAGATTAGACTAATTGCTAAACTTCATAGACGTATTTCTCGCATAAATATAATAAAAGATTTCACAAAGTAATGGCGTGGAGACAAAAAACATAGGCTTACGTGGAATCGAGGTTGCAGACACTAGAATCTCAAACATAGACGGAGAAAAAGGCAAGCTGATTTATCGCGGCTATGACATATTAGAACTCACAAAAAGATCATGTTTTGAAGAAACAGCATATTTGCTATTACATGATGTGCTGCCAACCAAAGACCAGCTATTGGAATTCAAGTCCAAACTAAACGATGCAAGATGGATTACAAAGAGAATGCAAATCAATATGGGAAATTGGAGAAAAGATGCAGACCCAATGGACATGCTGCAAGCATTTGTGGCAGCACTTGCTGGATATTACGATGAAGAATTTGCAACTAAAGAGGCAAGTTATGATAGAGCTATCAACCTAATTGCAAAGGTGCCAACAATAATTGCAAGTTGGCAAAGAGTAAGAGATGGATTAGAAATAGTTGATCCAGACCCAAATTTAGATCACGCGGCAAATTTTTTGTATATGATATCAGGCGAAAAACCAGATAAAGAGATTGAAAAGATTTTCGATACTTGTTTAATTCTTCATGCAGAACACACATTTAACGCATCTACATTTGTTGCAAGACAAGTTGCATCAACTAGAGCGCATATGTATTCAGCAACAAGTGCAGCAATTGGCGCATTAAGCGGGGAATTACACGGAGGAGCAAATACAGAAGTAATGAAGATGCTTTTAGAAATTGGTACGATAGATAATGTCGTTCCATGGATTAAAGAAAAAATGAGTAAAGGTGAGAGAATTATGGGCATGGGTCATGCGGTGTATAAAACATATGATCCTAGAGCACAGGTTCTAAAAGAATTATCAAAAAAACTTGCTGCAAAAACAGGCGAGCCATGGTATGACATTACAGAAAAAGTAGAAACAACTACAATTGATGAAATGAAAAAACAAAAAGGGAAAGACATCTATCCAAATGTAGATTTGTACAGTGCTTCACTTTATTATATGCTAAAAATTCCGATGGATCTTAACACACCAATTTTTGCAATATCAAGAGTTGTAGGATGGGCAGCACACATAATTGAAGAAAAATTTGCAGAGGCAGCACCAAAGCCAGCACTATACAGACCAAAAGCAGTCTATGTTGGAAAATATTGCGGACCAGAAGGTTGCGAATACAAATCTCTTGACTTGAGAAAATAATTTTTAATTTCTTGTATTAAGCCATTCTTTTGCTTTAGAATTCACATCGTGTTTGTACAACACTTCAAAAACCATATCATAAAATGAGATGCCTTTTTTTTGAGCCTGATCATCTAGCCAACGAATTCCATCAGCTAGTTCGGGATCATATTCTGAAAACTCTACTAGTTCATCAACCATTTTTGAAAAGAATGTGTGTGACTCTAACATATGTTAATCTTTGAATCTTTGATCATAAGGGCGGGATTCAAAATATATAGACAAAAAACCACTTTTTGGTTGACAATTGAAGCATATTTTATTTTTTGATGGGGATTCAAAGAGAATATCATGGGTTATTCAAACAGATAATTCAATTGTAGAGCAGAAAAGAGAGCATGCAGAAATTTACTTGGATAAAGTAACAAATCAACAATCAAAATACATCGGATTACATATCGGAATATTTTGGGGAATTGGCACATTTATCATAAAAAATGAAGATATTGTAAAAATAACAACGGATGATAAAACAGTATATGATCATTTAATATCAAATCAAAAAAGCAATGACGAATTTATTGAAAAGAGAACTTTTTTCATCAGACAATTAATTGAGCAAAGAAAATTAAAAATAAAATATGATTTAGTAGAATCAAACAGAAATTTGGCTGCTAAAAAAATATAATGCAAAGGTGCTTAAGACCAAAAACGTGAGTTACTTGGTGACAGCCCCAACGCATTATTAATTTATGAATAGCATTGAATCATAAAAGAAAGAATTGTTCAATATGATTGACCATAGTTAAAATCAATTAAAGCGATCATATGAGATTTTCAATGTATGATTTAGATTTATGTAAATTTTTGAAGAAAATAAGAAATTCGGATTAATTAAGATTAGATAATCAATAAAATGTCTTCTAAATATTCTAATCATTTCAAAATATGACCGTAAAAACAAAGATTAGATTTATTTAGCTTGAGAAAATCATGTGATCAATTATGGCAAACATAGACAAAGCAGCAATTGCGTTTTCTATTGCAATTGTAGCAGTCGGCGTAGGATTTGCATTCTATGCAGGAACAATTCAAGACAATGCTCCATCTGTTTCAGCTCCAGTGGTTACTAAAACTGCACCAGTTGCAACTGCACCATCAACTCAATTTGGTGCAGATATTGCAGCAAAAGTAAAAGAAGGAACTACAAAAGAATTGAAAACAGGTTGGGAGAGGATTACATCAGCAACAGATCCTGGTGTAGGACATGAAGCACATCAGCTCGCAATCATTTTGGCACCAAGTGATAAAGTATATTCAGGGACACTACAATACGATGCATCTGAACCAATACAACTAGTCACATTAACTGGTCCATTAAAAGATGGAGAAGATAAAGGTCAAGCAACTTGGACACCTGATGGAAAAACAAAATTTGCATTAACTTTTGTTGATCCAAAGAATGCAGCAGGCGAATGGAAATTTGCAGGTAATGCATTAGCCGTACACACTATGAAAACCACACCATTCACAGTTGACTACAAAGTAGACTACAAAGAAAATCCAATTTCTACAACTGTAATGACTGGAACAATTCAGTCAGTACAAGATCCAGGAGTTGGACATGAATCACATCAACTTGCAGTGATATTAGCACCATCAAGTGATATGTATTCTGGAATTCTTTCATATTCTGCTTCTGAAAATATTCAACTGGTTTCATTAAGAGGTCCAATCAGCGCTGATGAAAAACCAGCACAGACATGGACACCAGATGGAAAAACGATCTTTGAATTGACATTTGTTGATCCAAAGAATGCAATGGGATCATGGGAGTTTAAAGGCAATGCGTTAGCAGTTCACACAATGAATACCAACACATTTACTGTAAGCTATTCTGTAAGTGCAACAGCTAAAACAGTTGAAATGAAGATGGAGTCAAAAACAAGTGAACCATCAAAGACAACTGAACCAAAAATAGTTAACGTGTCAATTCCAGCTGGAACTTCATCTCCAGGTTGTGAAACATCCAATGCATGTTATACTCCAGCATCAGTTACAATCGATGTAGGTGATACTGTAAAATGGGACAATGTAGATACCGCAGCACACACAGTAACAAGTGGTAGTCCAGCAGATGGTCCATCAGGAGTATTTGACAGCAGTCTAATCATGGGAAAAGCATCATTTGAACATACATTTGATAAAGCAGGAACATATGATTATTTCTGCATGGTACACCCATGGATGGTTGGAAATGTTAAAGTGAACTAATCAAAAATTTTCCTTTTTTCTTATTTTATTTTTACGTATTGTTCTATTGTATGACACACCAAATCGATGAGTTTCATCTCTAGCATGTTGTAAAATTTTCAACGATGGTTTATTTTTTGAGATTATAATAGGATTTTTTTGATACGAAACATATACTTCCTCATTTTCTTTAGCAAGTGAGATACAATCAAGATTCAGTCCCAATGATTGCAATGATTTTAGTGCAGCATTTAGCTGTCCTTTTCCACCATCAATTAATATTAAATCAGGCAACTGAGAATTTTCTTCTAGTAATCTAAGATATCGTCGTTTGATTATCTCACTTATCATTGCAAAATCATCTCTACCAGTAACTGTTTTAATTTTGAATTTTCGATAACCTGATTTATTTGGCTTTCCATCTACAAATCTAGACATTGATCCAACTGCAAATTCATCTCCATGATTTGAAATATCAAAACATTCAATGACATTAGGCATAGCAGATAGATGTAAAACTTCTTTTAATTCAATGAGACCTAGATTACCTCCTTTAGAATGAATCAAGGAAATATTTTTCAAAATCAATTCAATGATGTCTTTTTTTTTACCACGTTTAGGACAAATGATTTCAACTGAAAAACCTGCTTGCTGAGAAAGTAAAGATTCAAGAAGCATTTTGTTGTCAGGAAGTTCATTAACATAGATAAATTTTGGAATTTTATGTACTGTATAGTATTGAAATAGAAAATTTGAAAAATTGTTATCGCCAACAAGATCAAAAAAGAACTTGTCACTATCACGCATCACCCCATTAACCATTCTAAAATTCATCACAGTCACTGTCTGATCTTTATCTCCAATGCCAAAATATTCCTCATCTGAATTTTCAACATATTCCATTTTTTGTTTCGTTTGAAGGCTGCCTAATCTAATCAAAGTATCACGAATATCCTTTGCACGCTCAAATTGCTGGGAGGCAGCAGCTTGTGACATTTCTTCTTTTAATTTTGCTGTAAAGATTTGGGTTTGATTCTTTCCTTTTAGTACTTCTTCTAATGCAGATACATGATTGGCATATTTTTCCTGAGCATCTTTAAATTCACATGGGCCTTCACAGTTGCCAAGATGATATTCAAGACAGACTTTTTTTGGCAATTGTTTACAGATCCTAATTTGAAAGGCTTTTCGTAGAGTACCAATAGTTAGCAGTTTAGAGCTGCCTTGCATAAACGGTCCAAAGATTTTGCCATTACCTAAAAACTTTCCATCGCGGGTTCTTCTTGCAACAAGTAACCGTGGGTATTTTTCATCAGAAATTCTAAGATATGTGTATCGTTGTTGATCTTTTAATTCAATGTTAAATTTTGGTCTATGTTTTTTTATCATGTTAGATTCTAAAAGAAAAGCTTCGCTTTCATTATCAGTTAAAACAAATTCAATACCAGAAATATTTTCTACTAGTTTTTGTGTTTTGTAGTTTTGATTTTTTAGAAAATATGATCTGACTCGGTTTTTTAGATTCTTTGCCTTGCCAATATAGATAATTTTTTCATGAGAGTCTTTCATCAAATAAATGCCAGGATTTGAAGGGATGTTAATTTTTGAAATATCAAAAGTCATTGTTTTAGTCATTATCTAAGTAATTTTTTAAGATATTTTCCAGTATAGCTTCCAGGTGCCTTTGTAACTTGTTCAGGAGTTCCAACAGTCACTATCTTTCCACCTTCATCGCCACCCTCTGGTCCTAAATCAATTAGCCAATCAGAATTTTTAATCACATCCAAATTGTGCTCGATTACCAATACAGTATTTCCTAAATTTACTAGTCGGTTTAGAACATCAAGCAGTTTTTGAACATCGGCAAAATGCAATCCAGTTGTAGGCTCATCAAGAATGTAAAATGTTTTTCCAGTCCCTCTTTTTGATAATTCTGATGCAAGTTTCACTCTTTGTGCTTCTCCACCTGATAATGTAGTTGATGATTGCCCCAATTTGATATATCCTAAACCAACATCAAAAACAGTTTGTAGTTTTCGTTTAATTGAAGGAACATTTTCAAAAAATTGAAGTGCCTCATAGACAGTCATATTTAATACATCTGAAATATTTTTTCCTTTATACAAAACTGAAAGGGTTTCAGAATTGTATCGTTTTCCTTTACATTCATCACACTTTACATAAACGTCTGATAAAAATTGCATCTCTATTTGTTTAACACCGTCTCCTTCACATGCAAAACATCTTCCATCAGACACATTAAAAGAAAATTGCCCTAGGGAATAACCTCTTTCTTTTGCCAATTCAGTATTTGCATATAGTTCTCGGATAGGAGTAAATGCTCCAATGTAAGTTGCAGGGTTAGAACGTGGTGTTCTCCCAATAGGAGATTGATCAATTGCAATTACCTTATCAATATTTTCAAGACCTAAAATTTCACGGTGAGATCCAGATTTAGCATTAGATTTGTAGAAATGATTTTCAAGTGATTTTAATAAAATATCATTAATCAAAGTAGACTTTCCAGAACCAGAAACTCCAGTTACGGAAACAAATAGACCCAGAGGAATTTCAACGTCTATGTTTTTTAGATTATTTTCTGATGCACCTTTAATAATCAAAGTACCAGAACGGTTACGAATTTTTCCTTCAAGTTTTATCAGAGAATTATTTTTTAGATAATCTCCAGTTACAGATGTATTACTATGAAGAATTTGTTTGACAGTTCCTTCAAAGACCACATTACCTCCATGTATTCCTGCACCAGGACCTAAATCTACGATCCAATCTGAATTTCGCATAATTTCTTCGTCATGCTCCACTACAATCACAGTATTTCCAAGATCTCGTAGTTTTGTTAGCGTTTTAATGAGACGCTCATTATCACGTTGATGTAGCCCAATCGTTGGTTCATCAAGAACGTATAGAACTCCAGTAAGATTAGAACCAATTTGAGTTGCCAATCTAATTCGTTGAGATTCTCCACCAGACAATGTTGAGCTTAATCTATTCAAAGTGAGATAGTTTAATCCCACATTCATTAAAAATTCTAATCTTTCTTTAATTTCTTTTAGTACATCTCGTGCAATATATTGTTCATTTTCAGTTAATTTTAATGTAGAAAAAAAATCATAGCAATGATCTATTGATAAATCACAAACATCCATTATCCCCTTGTCGTTAATTTTTACTGCAAGTGATTCTGGTTTTAATTTTTTTCCATGACATACAGTACAAGGAGTATCACGCATGAATTGTTTTAGCCACTCACGTTTTGATTCAGAATCAGTCTCCATAAAAGAACGCTGAAGATTGACAAGTACTCCTTCAAAAGCATCAGTGTATTGCCATGACGAATCACCAGACTTTGACTGATATTTAAAATCAATTAAATCATTAGAGCCATGCAAAATAATTTTAAGATGCTTTGGCGATATTTTTCCAATAGGTGTCATTAAATCAAAACCAAATTTTTTACCAACAGCTCGTAATGCTTGTTTTCTAAATGCAGAAAATCTTCCACTCCACGGTACGATTGCACCATCTAAAATTGATTTACTCTTATCTGGAATCACAAGATCTTCATCAAATTCCATCTTTACTCCTAAACCATTACATGCTTTACACATTCCAAATGGAGAATTAAATGAGAAAGTTCTAGGTTCTAGCTCACCAATGGTCAATCCACAGTAAGGACATGCATTATTTTGCGAAAAAATCTTTTCAGATTTTTCAGATGAGATCATGACATCACCTTTTGATGCTTTAATTGCAGTTTGTATTGCCTCAAAAAGCCTAGATCTTTCAGATTTTTCTGTCTGGATTCTATCAACTACAATCTCAATATTGTGCCATTTTTGTCTATCAAGCGACGGAATTGGCTCATCTAGGCTCAAAATTTCGCCATTTAGGCGTATTCTAGAATATCCATCTTTTTTTATCTGTTCAAATAATTTCTCATACGTTCCTTTTTTTCTCTGAACAATCGGAGACAGAATCAAAATCTTTTGATTAGCAAAATCTCTAAGAATAGAATCACAAATTGTTTCAACGGATTGACTGGATATTTTTCTAGAACAATTTATACAATAAGGAATACCAATTCTTGCAAAAAGTAATCTCATGTAATCGTAAATTTCAGTAGTTGTTCCAACAGTAGAACGGGGGTTTTTGCTAGTAGTTTTTTGTTGAATAGATATTGCAGGAGAAAGTCCTTCTATAGAATCAACATCAGGCTTGTCCATCATTTCAAGGAATTGTCTGGCATAAGCAGAAAGTGATTCTACATAACGTCTCTGTCCTTCAGCATAAATTGTATCAAAAGCTAAAGTTGATTTTCCAGAACCAGACAACCCACTAATTACAACAAGTTTATTTTTTGGGATATCAACATCAATGTTTTTTAAATTGTGATGTCTAGCACCACGTATTTTTAATTTATTTTCTGGCATCTTTGAATTTAATCTCTTTTTCTAGTCTTTTTATTCTATCTCGGCATTCAATTGCTCGCTCAAAATCCAATTCTTCTGAATATTTTTTCATTTGATATTCTAGCTCAATAATATCAGTAGCAATATCATGTGTTGATTTTAGTTTAGATTCGTCTAAAATTGTAACTTGTTCAGGAACAGACTTTATGATAGTCTTTGGAGTTATGTCATGTTCCTTAT
>Ga0326597_10004980_pt1 | contig 18564 bp, 22 predicted proteins | sample RVTome_12_FD_203789 | JGI IMG/M metagenome (GOLD analysis project Ga0326597, IMG submission 203789) | Soil microbial communities from uranium-contaminated site in the Upper Colorado River Basin, Wyoming, United States - RVT100D185 | ecosystem: Environmental > Terrestrial > Soil > Contaminated >... | reverse complement strand
CGGATTGAGGCCGCGGTTCTCGTGTATGACCACCACGCCGGGCAATTTTCCGCTGGCGTTCGCCGGCCGCGCGAAGTATCCGCGCATGGTTCCCGAGCCCTGCGGCGACGGGTAGGTCAAATATTCGGTCCTGATCCGGGCGTCGTTTTTGGCGACCTGCTGGGCAAGCGCATAGTTGGGCTTGAGGCTCTCCAGCATGGCCGCAGCGGTGAAGCCGCTTACCGAATACTTTGCGGCACGATCCAGAAAATCCCGGCGGCTGAGCATGCCGTGAACGTAACCATCAAACAGATTGAGAACGTCCTGAGGGTAATCACTCGCTTTTTTTCGCTCCATGGCATTTGCTCCTTCAGTGCATAACCACGGACCGGCAGCATCTTATTCCACTGCGCGCGCGCCGCCACCGCCAGCGCGCGGCGCGCCGGCAAGGGATCGGGCAAAAACGAACCGTGGATGAACGGCTAACTCTTCGGGCGCACGCCCGCGGCCAAGCGTTTGTTCTTCGCAAGATTGCGCAGTTCGGTCTTCCGCTGCTGGAAGCAGGCTGCGCAAATCCACCGGTTGGTCCCGATTTTGCGGAACTCGCCGACCGCCCAGTGGCTGCCGGTGCTGCAGAATCTTTTCTTTACTTCGCTGACCATGTTGTTTATCCGAACCGGAAAATGCGAAACCAGCGCTATTCTACTCTTTTGTCCGGCGCCCCAGGGCCGCACTGGCGCTAGACGTTTAATTCGACGTTGTCGATGAGCCGCGCGCGGCCCAGGCGCGCTGCCGCGAGCACCACCAGTTTGCGGTCGCGCTCCGCCGGCGGCTGCAGGTCGCTCTGGCGGCGCACCGAGATATAGTCGGGCTTCCAGCCTCGATGCGCGAGCGCCGACATGGCTTCGAGCTCGATGGGCTGGTAGTCGCGCGCGCCGGCTGCGATTCTCTCGCGTGCCTGGCACAGCAACTGGTACAGGCGCGGCGCTTCGCGCCGCTCCGCGGGCGACAGATAATCGTTGCGTGAGGACAGCGCGAGCCCGTCCTCGGCACGCACCGTTTCGGCGAGTATTATTTCAATCGGCAACGCGAATTCGCGCACCATGTTGGTGAGCACCAGGCACTGCTGATAATCCTTCTTGCCGAAAATCGCCGAGTGCGGTGACACCATGTTGAAGAGTTTCAGCACCACGGTCGCGACGCCGCGGAAATGCCCGGGACGCGCCGCCCCGTCAAGTATGTGCTGCAGATCCGAGGGTTCGACGAGGAAGGTCTGCGGCTCGGGATAGATCGCGCGCTCGTCGGGAACGAACACGACGTCGACCCCGGCTTCACGCAGCTTCGCGCAATCGGACTCGAGCGTGCGCGGGTAGCGCTCGAAATCCTCCTGCGGCCCGAACTGCAGCCGGTTGACGAAAATGCTGACCACCGTGCACGCGGCGCGCGGCTTCGCAATGTTGATAAGCTGAATGTGGCCGGCGTGCAAATTGCCCATCGTCGGCACGAACACGTTGTTCGGCTCGTGCTGCAAGCGCAAGCGCAGGGCATCGACTGAGTGGATAACGTCCATGTGGGAGGGAGGATACTAAAACGAGTGCTCGGGCCCGGGATAGGTTCCCGCTTTGACCTCCTTCACGTACGCCTCGATTGCACCCTGTATGCTGCCCGCGCCGCGCAGGAAGTTCTTCACAAACTTCGCTTTCTTGCCCGGAAAGACATCGAGCATGTCGTGCAGCACCAGGACCTGCCCCGAGCAGTCGACGCCGGCGCCGATGCCGATGGTCGGCATGGCGAGCTGGGCGGTGACTTCGCGGGCCAGTGCGGCCGGGATCAGCTCGAGCACCAGCATGCTGGCGCCCGCATCCTGCAGCATTTTCGCCTCCGCCATCAGCCGCTGCGCCTGGGATTCGGTCCTGCCCTGCACGCGGTAGCCGCCGAACTGGTGCACCGACTGCGGCGTGAGCCCGAGATGGCCGCATACCGGAACGCCGCGCGCGGTCAGGAAAGCGATGGTCTCAGTCATCGGCTCGCCGCCTTCGATCTTGACCATCTGCGCACCGGCCGCCATCAGCTGCGCGGCGTTCTCGAACGTGTGCGCCGGGCTCACCTGGAAAGTTCCGAACGGCATATCGGCGATGATGAACGCACGCTTGGAGCCGCGTGCCACGCTTGCCGTGTGGTAGATGACGTCGCGCAGCGTGACCGGCAGCGTGGTGTCGTGCCCCTGCAGCACCATGCCGAGCGAGTCGCCGATCAGCAGCGTGTCGACGCCGGATGCATCGAGCAGCGCCGCGAAGCTCGCGTCGTAGCAGGTAAGCATCGTGATCCTCTCGCCGTCCTGCGCCATCTTGTGCAATGCAGTCAAAGTAGTTCGCATAGGGATTTACGCACCCAGGTTGAAAAATTCACGCGCACCGCGCATCGCATTGATGCGCTCCAGAAGCAGATCGACGTCCTGCGGCGAATCGACAAAATTCAGGTGTTCCGAGTTCACAATCAGCACCGGTGCTGCGTCGTACTGGTAAAAAAAACGCGCGTAGCTCTCCGCAAGCCGCAGCAGATAATCTTCAGATATCCCATGCTCATAGCTCAGGCCGCGGCGCCTGACGCGCTCGATCAGCGTTTCGGTCGATGCCTGTAGATATATCACAAGATCGGGGGTCGCCGCTTGCGGCTTCAATTGCGTGTAGATCTGCCGGTACAGGCGCAGTTCGTCGTCGTTCAGCGTCAGGCGCGCAAATAACGGGTCCTTGTCGAGAATAAAGTCGGAGATAGTCGCGCGTCTGAAGAAATCAGCCTGGCTCAACTCGCGCACGTGGTTCAGGCGCTGGAACAGGAAAAACAGCTGTGTGGGCAGCGCGTAGCGTGCGGGGTCCTCGTAGAAACCGGGCAGAAACGGGTTGGCAGCGGGGTCCTCGAGCAGCGCCGCGCCGCCGCTGCGCTCGGCCAGCAAGCGGGCAAGGCTGGTCTTGCCAGCGCCGATCGGGCCCTCGACCACAAGATAACGGCATTTCTCCGGCAGCACCGTCATGCCGCCGCCGCCAGTCGAACAACGCTGCCGACGTCGATTGCGCGCAGCAGCTCGGCAACAGTGCCACGGCCGGGTATTACGCAGTGCGGCGCGATTTCGGCAAGCGGCAGCAGCACGAAGGCGCGCTCGTGCATGCGCGGATGCGGGATTGTCAGGCCGTGCTCGTGCAATTGCAGTTCTCCGTACAACAGCACGTCGAGATCCAGCGTGCGGGGCGCGTTCAGGAATTCGCGCACGCGGCCGTGACGGCGCTCGATTGCCAGCAATCCCTCGAGCACTGCGCGCGGCGCGAGTGCGGTTTCGATCGCCGCCACCGCGTTGATGAAGTCTGGCTGGCCGGCGTAGCCGACCGGCGCGCTGCGGTAGAGCAACGAGCGCGCGGTCACGCGGGTTGCCGGCAGCGTGCCGAGCGCGGCGAACCCCGCGTTCACCTGCGCCGCGGGGTCATTGAGATTGCTGCCCAGCGCGACGAATGCGGTTTCCGGTTTCAAATCCCCGCCACGATTCCGGTGGCTGCCGCGGCGGGAGGCTTCTTCTTGCGCCGCGGCCGGCGGCGTTTCTTGCCGGCGCCCGCAGTATCCTTGAGCAGCATGCCGGCGCGCGCCGCCTCGCCAGCGTGCTGGAACTTTTCCCACCAAGGGCCGATTTCGGCGTCAAGCTCACCGCTTTCGCAGCGCAACAGCAGGAAATCATAGCCGGCACGAAACCGCGCGTGATCGAGCAGATGGTGCGGACGCCGTCCGGAGCGGTTGAGAAAGCGCGGCTGCAGCGCCCAGATTTCCTTCATGTCGCCACCGTAGCGACGGGGTATCGCGAGCTTCTCGGCCTGCAACCGGCCAACCTCGTCCATCGCCTGAAACAGCGCCGGCATGGGATTCAGCCCGCGCGCCTCGGCCTGCTTCCAGGCCGCAAGCACCTCGTGCCACAGCAGCGCCGCAAACAGGAAACCCGGCGAAATCGGCTTGCCGGCATTGATGCGCTGGTCGGTATTCTCCAGCGCGCGCATCACGAAGCGCTCGCCAAGCGGCTGCTCGAGGATCACGTCGAGCAGCGGCAGTACGCCGTGATGCAGGCCTTCCTTGCGCAAACGCCGCACGCCTTCCGCCGCGTGTCCCGACAGCAGGAGCTTCATCATTTCGTCGAATACGCGTGCCTGGGGCACGTTTTGCAGCAAATCGGCGAGCGCGCGGATCGGCTTGCGCGACTGCGGCTCGATTTCCAGCCCGTGCGATGCCGCCAGCCGCACCGCGCGCAGCATGCGTATTGGGTCTTCACGATAACGCTGTGCCGCGTCGCCGATCATGCGCAGCCTGCGCGCCTTGAGGTCCGCAACCCCGTGGTGATAGTCGAGCACTTCCTCGCGCACCGGATCGTAGAACATCGCGTTGACCGTAAAATCGCGCCGCCGCGCGTCATCCTCGAGGCTGCCGAACACATTGTCGCGCAGGATGCGCCCGTGCTCGTCGGTCGTCTGCCGCCCGTCGGTGCCGCTGTCCGTGCTGCCGCGAAAGGTCGCGACTTCGACGGTCTCAGCTCCGCACATCACGTGCACCAGCCGAAAGCGGCGGCCGATGATGCGCGAGCGGCGGAAAATCGCGCGCACCTGCTCCGGGCTCGCGCCGGTCGCGACGTCGTAGTCCTTCGGTTCTCTCCCGAGCAGCAGGTCACGCACCGCGCCGCCGACCACGTATGCGGCATGGCCGTGCTGCTGCAGCGTCGCGCACGTGGTCGCCGCGCAGCGGCTGATGCGCTCGCGTGCGATGCGATGAACTTTGAGCGGGATGACTTTGGACGGGGCCGGCCGGAACAGCCGTCCCGAAAAAACCCTGCCGAAAAACTTTCGAATCATCGACTGGAAAAACCGCCTTTCAAACGAATTGCGCGGCGCACCGGTGGTGCGTCCGCTCCGATTTGCGCGCCCAAATTGAACGGCACGCCCCTTGGCGTGTCCGTTCCAATTTGCGCTCCTGAATTATATAACGGGCAGGAAGTGCGCATCCGGCCCGCTGCCAAACGCGCGCACGCGGCAGCCGTAAAGGTTCTCCAGCCGCTCCGGCTGCAGCAGCTCGGCCGCGGCTCCGGCCGCATGGCGGCCGTCGCCGTAGAGCATCAGCACCCGGTCGCAACGACTGGCGAAAGCCAGATCGTGCAGCACCAGCAGGGCTGCCTTGCCCTCACCGCGCGTGGCCGCGCGCACCAGTTCGAGCGTCTGCAGTTGGTGGCGCAGATCGAGGTGCTGCAGCGGCTCGTCGAGCAGCATGAACCGCGGATTCTGCGTCCACAACTGCGCCAGCCGCGCCCGCTGGCGCTCACCGCCGGACAGCGTGTTGTAGGATTGCGCCGCGAGCGGCTCGAGGTCGAAAGCGAAAATCGCGCGCTCCGCGGCCTCTTCATCGGACGCATCCCAGCCGAACAGCGAGCGCGCGTGCGGGTAGCGGCCGAGCATCACGTAATCCGCGAGCGTGCCCCAGAACTCCTGGTCCTCGCGCTGCAGCAGGACGCCGAGCGTGCGGCGGAGGCTCCGGCGCGAATAATCCGCGAGCAGTTTGCCGGCGACGCTGACGCGCCCCGCTTGCGCGGGTGCGAGCCCGGCGAGCGCGTGCAGCAGTGTCGTTTTGCCGCTGCCGTTGCAGCCGAGCACCGCCCAACACTCGCCCGATTCGACCGCAAGGTCGAGTTCGCGGCACAACGTGCGCGTGCCGACGGCAATCGTCAGGCGCTCGGCGTGCAGCATCACGGCTTCCGCGACAATAAGAACAACAGCACCGGTACGCCGAGCAGCGCGGTGAAGACGCCGACCGGCAGCTGTTGCGGCGCCCATACCGTGCGCGCGAAAGTGTCGGCGAGCGCAACGAAGCTGCCGCCGGCGAGCGCGGACGCCGGCAGCAGCCGGCGGTGATCGTTGACGCCCGTGAGGCGCAGCGCGTGCGGCACCATCAGCCCGACGAAGCCGATGCTGCCGCCAAGCAGTACCGCAGCGACCGTCGCGAGCGCCGCACCGAAGTAAAGCGCAGCCTGCAATCCGGTCACCGCGACGCCAAGCGCGCGCGCTTTGAGCGCGCCGAGCGCAAGCGCATTGAGGCTGCCCGACCAGAATGTGAATACCAGCAACACCAGCGCAAGCAACAGCCATGCGGCACCGCTGTGATCGGCGTGCGACAGGTCGCCCATCAGCCAGAACAGCATGCCTTTGAGCTGCGCTTGCGGTGCCAGCACGAGGGTGAGGCTGATCAGCGCGCTGAAGCCCGCCGACAATACGACGCCCGTCAGCAGCAGCCGGTGCAGATTCCAGTCGCCGGCGCGGAAGCTCAAGGCGAACACGATCGCGATTGCGCCCAGCGCGCCTGCCAGCGCGGCAAGGTTGGTGAACACGAGTCCGGCGCCGAGGAGCAGCGCGCTCAACGCGCCGAGCGCAGCGCCCCCCGACACCCCAAGAATGTACGGATCGGCAAGCGGATTGCGCAGCAGCACCTGCAGCAGCACGCCGGCGGACGCGAGCAGCCCGCCGCAAGCGAATGCCGCAACCGCGCGCGGCAACCGCAGCCGCCAGATCACGTCCTGCACGATGCCTGGAACGGGAAAGAACAGGCTGTCGAAAACCTGCGCGACGGATATCGGAAAAGTGCCGAACAGCAGCGCGATGAATAAACTGCCCGCGGCAACGGCCAGCGATCCGGGAAAAAGCAGCGAGCGCGGCATATAGTCCGTTGGCTACTGCAAACTGATGATCGGCCAACCGTGTTTCACGGCGTGCGCGCGCAGCGTGTCGTCGGGATCGACCGCGACCGGATGGGTGACGCGCACGAGCAGCGGCAGGTCGTTCAATGAATCGCTGTAAAACCAGCTCTGTGAAAATGATTCGAGCGCTTGCCCCTGCCCGGCGAGCCAGTCCTCGAGGCGTTTGACCTTGCCCTCGCGAAAACACGGCATGCCGGTCACCTCGCCGGTAAACTCGCCGCCCGCGTGCGCCGGTTCGGTCGCGATCAGGTTGTCGATGCCGAATTCGCGCGCGATCGGCGCCGTCACGAAGCTGTTGGTCGCAGTCACGATCACGCGCAGATCAGCCCGATGACGCTCGATCAGCTCTTTGGCGCGCGGCCGCACGAGAGGCAGGATTTTCTTTTGCATGAACTGCCGGTGCCAGTCGTCGAGCACGCGCCGCGGGTGGCGTGCGAGCGGCTTTAACTGGAAATCGAGGAATTCGTGGATGTCGAGATTGCCGTTCTTGTACTGCTCGTAGAACGCTTCGTTCCGCGCCTCGTAGACTTCGCGGTCGAGCACCCCCTGTTCGATCAGGAACTGCGCCCACTCGAAATCACTGTCGCCCGACAGAAGCGTGTTATCGAGATCGAAAAGCGCGAGATTCAATCAGTACTCCCCGGCGTCCAGCAGTTCGCGCAGCAGCGGCACCGTGATCGCGCGCCGGGTCTCAAGCGAATAGCGGTCGAGCGCATCGAGCAGCGCGAGCAGCGACGGCATGTCGCGCTGCGCATGGCGCAGCAGGTACGCGGTGACGTCCTGCGACAGCCGCAGGCCGCGCGCATCGGCATGACGGCGCAGTGCTGCGGATTTTTCTTCGTCACCCAGGCCGTGCAACTGGTAGACGAGCCCGGCCGCAAGGCGCGTCACCAGATCGGCGCGCAGCCGCAGATGCGCGGGCGCTGCGTTGCCGCTCACGAGCAGCGCGCCAGTGCTACCGCTGATCCGGTTATGCAGGTTGAACAGCGCGATCTGCGCTTCGGCACCGAACAGATGTACATCGTCTGCCGCGCACAGCACGTCGTCTGGAGCGTGAGTTACCTGCGTCTGCGCATCTAACCACACCGTGGGTCTGCCGTTGCGCTCCGCGGCGGCGGCTACGGCGCGCAACAGATGGCTGCGGCCGCTGCCGCCGGCGCCCCACAAGTAGATGAAGCGCTCGTTGCCGGCGCCGTTGGCCAGCGCGTAGAGCGCGACCACCAGCTCGGCGTTGCGGCCCGGCACGAAGTTATCGAGCGTCGGCGCCGCGGGCAGCGCGATATCGAGCGCGAGTTGCTTCATGAATTAATGTAAAATCCCATTGGTCGCAGCGGATCTGCAATCGTCGCGAAGCACACGGGATCGGCGGATTCGAAAATGGACGTTTTGGCAGGCGCTATCTTAGCTGAGTTGTGCCTCCCCCGCTGGAGTCCCGGGGTCTGACAGCCACGCCAAAAGGGCGCACGTGAGCACATCTGACCGTTCCAAACCTCTGACCTATCGCGACGCCGGCGTCGATATCGACGCCGGCGACGCGCTCATCGAGAACATCAAGCCGTTTGCCAGGCAAACCATGCGGCCCGAGGTGCTCGCCGGTATCGGCGGTTTCGGCGCACTGTGCCGGATTCCCGCCAAATACCGCGAACCGGTGCTGGTTTCCGGCACCGATGGTGTCGGCACCAAGCTCAAGCTCGCGTTCGAGCTCGACCGCCACGACACGATCGGAATCGATCTGGTGGCGATGAGCGTCAACGACATTCTGGTGCAGGGCGCCGAGCCGCTGTTCTTCCTCGATTATTTCGCCTGCGGCAAGCTCGACGTCGCGATCGCAACGCGGGTGGTCAAGGGCATCGCTGCCGGTTGCGAGCAGGCAGGCTGCGCGCTGATCGGCGGCGAAACTGCCGAGATGCCCGGCATGTATCCGGCCGGCGAGTATGATCTTGCCGGGTTCGCGGTCGGCGTCGTCGAGAAAAACGGCGTCATCGACGGCTCGACGATCGCCGCCGGCGATGCGGTGCTGGGGCTGGCCTCGAGCGGCGCGCATTCCAACGGTTACTCGCTGATCCGCCGCATCATCGCGCAGAACAAAATCGACCTGTCGGCGCAACTCGACGGCAGCACGTTAAGCGATCTGATACTCGCGCCGACGCGCATTTACGTGAAACCCGTGCTGCAACTGATGGAACAACTCCCGGTCAAAGGCCTTGCCCACATTACCGGCGGGGGGCTCGTCGACAACGTGCCGCGCATTCTGCCCGGTCACCTGACGGCGCGGCTCGAGCGCGCGAGCTGGCCGCTGCCGCCGCTCTTCGAGTGGTTCAGGCGCGAGGGCAACATTGGCGACGACGAAATGCTGCGCGTATTCAATTGCGGCATCGGCATGGTGGTGATCGTCGCCGCAGAGCATGCGCGGCAGGCGGGTGAGGTGCTGCGCGCCGCGGGCGAGACCGTGTGGCGCATTGGAACCGTTCAGGCACGCGCCGCCGGCGAGGCGCAAACGGTCGTGATCTAGCATGTTCATCCGCCGCAGACCGCCTCTACCCCCACCCTCACCCTCCCCCTTCAAGGGGGAGGGAAAATTTTTCCTTCCCCCCGCACGCGGGGGGAAGGCTAGGATGGGGGGCGCCTCTTGAAGCGCATCGTCATCCTCATTTCGGGGCGCGGCAGCAACATGCAGGCGATCCTTGCCGCGCGGCTGCCGGTCACGGTCGCCGCGGTGATCAGCAACGAGCGCGAGGCCGCCGGGCTAGCGTTCGCGCGCGGGCACGGCGTCGCCACGCGCATCGTCGAGCATCGTGCGTACGCCAACCGCGCTGCTTTCGACGCCGCACTGGCACAGGAAATCGATGCATACAACCCCGATCTCGTCGTGCTCGCCGGCTTCATGCGCATCCTGGGCGATGATTTCGTAAGACATTATGCCGGGCGGCTGCTGAACATTCACCCGTCGCTGCTGCCGGCGTTTACCGGACTGCATGCGCATCGCCGCGCGCTCGAGGCCGGCGTCAGGATCCATGGCTGCACCGTGCATTTCGTGACGCCGCGGCTCGACTTTGGGCCGATCGTAATCCAGGCCGCGGTGCCGGTGCTGCCCGGGGACAGCGAAGACGCGCTCGCCGCGCGCGTGCTCGCGCAGGAGCACCGCATCTATCCGCAGGCGATCCGCTGGTTCTGCGACGGAGTCCTCGAAATCACGCCGCGCGAGACGGTCGCGTTCAAGATCAGGCGCACCGCCACCGGCGACGTTATGTTCTCGCCCGCGCTCGAGCCATGACCATCCGCGCCCTGCTCGCGTTGGCATTGGCCGCGCTCGCCGTGGTTCCGGGTGTGGGCAATGCCTCGCCGCCCGCATCGGTCACGGCGAGCTACGACGTGTACCAGAACGGCCTGCCCGTCGCGGTGGTGCAGGAAGCGTTCGAGAAAAACGGCGCCAGCTACCGCATCGTCAGCGAAAGCAACCCGACCGGCCTGCTGGCATTGTTCGTGCGCACCAGGATCAAGATACATAGCAGCGGCGCAGTGACGCCGGCGGGACTGCGCCCCGAACAGTTCGACTACGGGCGGCTCGACGATGCGAGCAAGAACGTGAGCGCGGCGTTCGACTGGCCGGCTAAGCAACTGCACCTGACTTTCGACGGCCGCAACGAAACCATCGCGCTGCCACAGGGCACGCAGGACCGAGTTTCCCTGATGTATCAGTTCATGTTTCTGCCGACCGAGAAGCTCAGTGACCTCGCGTTCCATATGACCAACGGCAAGAAGATCGAGCCGTATCGCTACCATCTTGCAGGAACCGAACCGATCGACACACCGCTCGGCAAACTGAACACCTTGCGCCTCGTTAAGCAGCGCGAACCGGGCGACAATGCGGTCGAAGTCTGGCTCGCGCCCGACCGGAATTTCTTTCCGGTCAGGCTGCGGATCGTTGAAAACGACGGTTCGAAGTTTGAGCAAATCATCACGCAGCTGGAATTCAAGTAGCGCCGCGTTTGTGATAAACGCCGCCAGCCAGCGCAAGTTCGCTTACTTTGTTGCGTTGTCGCTGATCGCGCACCTGGTGGTGCTGTATGGGGTGGCGCTCGAGCTCCCGCAGCGCACCGCCGAGCCACTGCCGCTTCAAGTACGGTTGCAGCCGACCGCGCCGGTCGTCGTACGGCCGCGGTTACGGCCACGCCCGCATGCGGCGCCCAAGTCTGCCCCCGCGCCCATCGTCTCTGCGCCGATACTCACAGCGCCGCCGCAAGTCGCCGCGGCTCCGGTATTCGAGCCGGCCCCGCCAGCCATGGATGAGCCGGCAGAGGTTGGGCCGGCCCCGGTTGCGCCCGCTGAGCTCGGGTCGCTCCCGGTTGCGCCGCCGGCAGCCGAGCCAACCAAGCCCGACTCCAAACCCGCGCCGGTGCTCGCGCAGCGCCTGCCGCGCCAAGGCGAAATCACCTATGACCTGTTTTGGGGCAACGACAAGTTCAGCGTCGGCCGCACGCTGCAAACATGGGAAATCAACGACGACAGCTACCGGCTGTCGAGCATTTCCGAGACCACCGGCCTCGTCTCCGTGTTCGTCCGCCAGCGCCTCGCCTACGAAAGCCGCGGCAGGTTGACCGCGACCGGCCTGCGTCCCGAGCACTTCACCACTCAACGCGTGCGCTCGGGACGCAGCGAGGATGCCGCTGCCGATCTCGACTGGAGTGCGATGACTGCAATGATAGGCAACCCGCAACTCAGCGTCGCCCTCTCCGCCGATGCTCAGGACCTGGTGAGCTTCATGTACCAGCTCGGGCTCCTGCCGCTTGCCCCGGGGCGCATCGAGCTGCCGATTACCAACGGCTGGAAGCTCGAGCGCTACGAATTCGAAATCGGCGGCGAGGAAGAGCTGCAGACGCCGTTCGGCGCGCTGCGCGCGGTGCCGGTCAAGCAGATGCGGCGGCCGGGCCAGGAAACCATCGAGCTGTGGCTCGCGGCCGAGTACCGGTGGCTGCCCGTGCGCATCCGCTTTTTCGACCGCGAGGGCGAGCCCTCGGGCGAGCAGCTGGTGAACAACATTCGCGTCAGCAACGATTGAAGATCAACCCCCCACTGCTCGCCGCGGCAGAAGAAGCGCTCGGGCGCGTGCTGACGATGACCCAGCCGGCGGATGCCGTACTCTCGAGCTATTTTCGCGCGCACCGTGAACTCGGCCAGCACGACCGCGCGTTCATCGCCGAAACAATATTCGGCGTGCTGCGGCGGCGCTATGGACTCGAATATCACATCGCTGCAACGACGCCGCGACGGCTGCTGCTCGCCTATCTCAACCGCGTTCACGGCGTGAGCCTGCGCCAGCTCGAGCCGCTGCTGGGCCGTGACGACGCATTGTGGGCGGCCGCGCTCAAAAGCACGCGAGACGGTGCGCCGCTACCCCTCTACGTCGCCGCGGAACTGCCGCCCTGGCTCACCGCGATGCTCGCAGCCGAGATGCCTGAAGCCGAGATCCTCGCGCTCGGCCGCGCGCTCGCGCAGCCGGCGCTGCTCGATCTGCGCGTCAACGCGTTGCTCACGACGCGCGAAAAGGTTCTGCAGCAACTCGTTATCGAAGGAATCAACGCCCGGCCGACGCCGCACGCGCCGTTCGGCATCCGCCTCGACGGCAATCCCGCTCTCAGCCGCAACCCGCTGTTTACGAGCGGAAGAATCGAAGTGCAGGACGAAGGCAGTCAGTTGTTGTGCCTGCTGCTCGCACCGAAGCGGCGCGAAATGGTGGTCGATTTCTGCGCCGGCGCCGGCGGCAAGACCCTCGCGCTGGGTGCGCTGATGCAATCGCAGGGACGGCTTTATGCGTTTGACGTGTCCGAAGCGCGCCTGAACAAATTCAAGCCGCGGCTCAAGCGCTCGGGGCTGTCCAACGTGCACCCGCAACTGCTCGCCAACGAGAACGACATCAAAGTGAAGCGGCTCGCGGGCAAGATCGACCGCGTGCTGGTCGACGCGCCGTGCAGCGGCTTCGGAACGCTGCGCCGCAATCCCGACCTCAAGTGGCGCCAGAGCGAGGCCGGCATTGCCGAGCTGGCGGCCAAGCAGCGCGCCATCCTCAGCGCCGCCGCGGCGTTGCTCAAACCCGGCGGGCGGCTGGTTTATGCGACGTGCAGTTTTCTGCGCGTCGAGAACCAGGACATCGTCGCTGCTTTTCTCGCCGCGCATCCGCAGTTCGGCCTGGTACCCGCGAACCAGGTGCTCGAGCAGCAGCGCATCGCGCTCGACACCGGCGAGTTTCTGCAGCTTTATCCGCAACACCATGGTTGTGACGGTTTTTTCGCCGCGGTCATGGCGCGCGCAAAATGAGCCCGAACGTTGCGTTGCTATTCGCCGCGGGCGCGTTGCTGCTCGTCTTCGGCAACGTGCATGCGGCGGCGCCGCCCGTGCCGAACACCGGCACCGTGCAGTATGCATTCACGCCTGGCGGCCGTGCCGACGCCATGATCATCGCGGCGATCGCCGCTGCCCGCCGGCAGGTGCTGGTGCAGGCCTACAGCTTCACCCACCGCCGCATCGCGGAGGCGCTGGTCAGCGCGCGCGGCCGCGGCGTTGACGTGGCGGTGATCGCAGATCACGACCAAACGCGCTCGAACAATTCGGCAGCGATTCGCAATATCACGCGATCAGGCGTGCCGGTACTGCTCGATTCGCTGCATGCTGCGGCACACAACAAGGTCATCGTCATCGATGCCGGCGAAGCGGATTGCGCCGTGGTAACGGGCAGCTACAATTTTACGTATAACGCGCAACACCGCAACGCGGAGAACGTGGTGATACTGCGCGGCAACCCCTCGCTGTGCGAAGCATTCCGCAACAACTGGCTGCGCCACAACGCACACTCGATTCCGCATCAGCGCTAGCGCGCGGGCTGCATGCCGGAATGGATCGCGACGCTCCTCCGAGGCGCGCGCCGTTGACACTCCAGAAATAAGCGTTGTGAAACAAAGTAATAACAAATACCGGCAATGCCCTGAAAAAGTTCGGTTTTGGCGCTCAGAAATAGCGCTTTGCTAGAGTGTGGTATTTCGGTACACTGCCACTCAATCGATCAATAATCCATAACGCGATGTTTTCAGGCATCTTCGATCTCCCATGGTGGGGCTACGTGGCCGCGACGCTGGCGATGACTCATATCACCATCGCGGCCGTCACGGTCTATCTGCATCGGCACTCGGCGCACCGCGCGCTCGAGCTGCATCCGCTGGTGAGCCATTTCTTCCGTTTCTGGTTGTGGCTGACCACCGGCATGGGGACCAAGGAATGGACCGCGGTGCACCGCAAGCACCACGCGCGCTGCGAGACGCCGGAAGATCCACACAGCCCGCAGATTCTCGGCATCAGCAAAATAATGTGGCAAGGCGCCGATCTCTACAAGGTCGAAGCGAAAAACCGCGACACGCTCGAGAGATTCGGCCAGGGCACGCCTGAAGACTGGATTGAGCGCAACGTCTACACGCCGCATTCCGTGGCCGGTATAACGATCATGATGATAGTCGACTTTGCGCTGTTCGGCTTCATCGGCATCACGATCTGGGCGGTGCAGATGATGTGGATCCCGTTCTTCGCCGCGGGCATCATCAACGGCGTCGGCCACTACTGGGGTTACCGCAGCTTCCAGTCCGAGGACGCGAGCCGCAACATCGTGCCGTGGGGCATCATCATCGGCGGCGAAGAATTGCACAACAACCACCACGCTTATCCGACGTCGGCGCGGCTGTCGAGCAAGTGGTGGGAATTCGATATCGGCTGGATGTATATCCGCGTCATGGCAATGCTCGGCCTCGCGCGGGTGAAAAAGATCGTGCCCAAGATCAATCTCACCCCCAAGACTCAATGTGATCTGGACACACTGCAAGCCGTGATCACGCACCGCTACGACGTGCTGGCGAAGTACGCTCGCTCGCTCAAGCAAACCTGCGCCGAGGAAATCAGCCAGCTCAAAGCAGCCCACGCCGTGCGTGTCGATCGCCGTCTGCTCAAGCGCTTGCTGCATAGCGATGAGCAGAAGCTCTCCCCGCTGGAGCGCGAACGGATGCGCGAAGTGCTGAGCAACAGCAGGGTGCTCGACACCATCAACTCGATGCGCCGGGAACTGACCGCGCTATGGCAGCGCTCTTCCGCCAGCAAGGAGCAGTTGGTGCGCCAACTCGAAGACTGGTGCCACCGCGCCGAAGCCAGCGGTATCGTGGCGCTGGAGGATTTCTCCAGGCGTCTGCGCTGCTACCAGCTTGCGCCGGCGTAAGCTCGCAACGCCAACAAAAAAGCCCGCTGATTGCGGGCTTTTTTGTTGGCGCCATGCCAGCGCAAACTGGCATCCGGGCGTCCTGGACCCCGCCGGTGCGGGATGACCATGCTAACGCGCGGTCATTTCAGCTTCGTTTCCTTGTAGATCACATGCTTGCGCGCGACCGGATCGAATTTCTTGATTTCCAGTTTATCCGGCGTGGTGCGCTTGTTCTTGTTCGCCGTGTAGAAATGGCCGGTGCCGGCGGTTGATTCGAGTTTGATTTTTTCCCTCATGACAGCCTCCGTTAAATTTTCTCGCCGCGCGCGCGCATTTCAGCGATCACGACGTCGATGCCTTTCTTGTCGATCGTGCGCAGCCCGTGCTGGGACACGCGCATGCGTATCCAGCGGTTTTCGCTCTCGACCCAGAAACGGCGGTGCTGCAGGTTAGGCAGGAAGCGGCGATGCGTCTTGTTGTTGGCATGGGAAACGTGGTTCCCATACTGCGGTTTCTTGCCGGTGATTTGACATACTCGTGCCATGACTCAACTCCGGATTCCGGAAAAAGCGCGATTCTACACTATTTTCGCCGTAACGGGTCAGATCACTAACGGCGTTAAAGATCTTGCAGCGCAGTCCGCGGGAAGGTCACCGTCCTCTGCCGTCCTGCCGAGAGGGCACCAGCCGCCGTGCGGAACATCGGCGGCAGGCTCCGCTAACTGCATAAAGCGTAAAATGTGGCCGCCGCCCGGTTTCTTCGATTAGGGCGCGTGCGGGAGGGTCTGTCTTCGGTTGAGTTGATTATGCAGTTAAGGCGCGTTTGACAGGAGCAAAGCGATGAATGATATCGTGAGAATCACCCGGGCCCTCGACTTCGCCGCGCGCAAGCACGTCGGCCATCGCAGAAAAGGCCTTGCCGCGGAGCCGTATATCAACCACCTCGCCGAGGTCGCGTTGCTGCTCGCCGAGGCGACCAACGGCGAAGACGCAGAACTCGTGATGGCGGGGTTGCTGCACGACTGCATCGAGGACCAGGGTGTCAAATTCGAGGACCTGGCGGAACTCTTCGGTGCGGATGTCGCAGGTTTGGTTGGCGATGTCACCGATGACAAGTCGTTGGAAAAGGCTGAGCGCAAGCGGCTGCAGGTCGAGCATGCGCCGCACAAATCGGACCGGGCAAGGATGCTGAAAATCGCGGACAAGATTTCGAATCTTCACTCGATGAGTTCCAGCCCGCCGAAAGAGTGGGACGTCAAGCGCAAACAGCAGTACTTCGAGTGGGCCAAGGCGGTCGTCGTCGGCTGCCGCGGCGTAAGCGCATCGCTCGAGGCAAAGTTCGACGAGGCTTATCGAAGAGGCGTCTGTTGAAGCGAAGGAAGAATGTCTGTTGACATCGATTACGCCACGGCCATATAGTGCTTTGCCATCTGTCCCAACCGCTTTCCCGCAAGCGAAAAAAGCTTTGATAACTGATCAGGGTGGCCTCATCCGGAGGGCTTATGAAGGCGGGTGCTTTTGCTTACGCCAGAGCGTCGTCGCTGGCCGAGGTCTTTGAACTGCTCGAACAATGCGGCGGTGAAGCCAAAATCCTCGCCGGCGGACAGAGCCTGATCGCGGCACTTAACATGCGGCTTGCCGCGCCGGCAATGCTGATCGACATCAATGGCCTCGCCGATCTTGCCGGGATTGTCGCCAGCGGCGATACGGTGCGTATCGGCGCGTTGACGCGGCACCGCAGCGTGGAGCGATCGGCCGAGATCGCGAGGCATTTGCCGCTGCTCCACCAGGCGATGCCGTCCGTCGCGCACGCGGCGATTCGTAACCGCGGCACATTTGGCGGCAGCATCGCTTTTGCCGATCCTGCCGCGGAGCTGCCGGCATGCAGCGTTGCTCTCGATGCCACGTTTCGGATCGCCGGCAAAAGCGGCGAGCGCAGCGTTCCCGCGCGGCAGTTTTTCAAGGGACTCTACGAAACGGACATCCAGGCCGGCGAAGTGCTGCTCGGCGGTGAATTTCGGGCGCTCCAACCCGGCTATCGTTCCGCATTTCTGGAATTGGCGCGCCGGCACGGCGATTACGCCATCGTCGGCGTGGCAGCGCACGCCAAATTCGAGGGCGCTCGCTTTTCCGACGCCAGTCTCGCCTTTTTCGGCATCGGCGCGATCCCGGTGCTCGCGGTGCGTGCGACGGCGGCGCTGGAAGGCAACCCCTATTCGCCGGACACCGTTGCGGCAGTGCAGTCTGCAGTGAGCATGGACCTGGAACCCTACGCATCCGGCGATCTCTATCACGCTGCGGCAACCAAGCTGCATCTGGCGCGCGTGCTGGCGGGCCGGGTCGTTCGCGCATTGACGGCGGCATGATCGCTTATGGTACCCGCTCAGGAAAGGTTCGAAATAACATTGACGGTCAACGGCGTATCCGTTTCGAGACGCGTCGAAGCGCGACAGCATCTGGTCGATTTTCTGCGCGAGGAACTGGGGTTGACCGGCTCCCATCTCGGCTGCGAGCACGGCGCGTGCGGCGCCTGCACGGTCAGGGTCAATGGCGAGATCGTGCGCGGCTGCCTGATGCTCGCGCTGCAGGCTGACGGCGCCAGCGTTGAAACTATTGAAGGCCTGTCGGAAAGCGGCGCCATCGCTGACTTGCAGCGGGCATTTCACGAACGCAACGCGCTGCAGTGCGGTTTTTGCACGCCGGGCATGCTGATCGCGGCAGCGGAGCTGCTGGAGTCCAGGCCCGGCGCAACGCGCGAAGAGATCCGCGCGCACCTGGCGGGCAATTACTGCCGTTGCACCGGCTACCAGGCGATCGTGGATGCGGTGGAGGCGGCTGGTCGCGAACGCGTGAGGCGGCAAGCATGATCATCAAGGCCGGGGCTCGGCTCAAGGCGCCGCATACCGGTTACATCGGCGTGGAAGTGCCGCGTCCCGGGGCGCGCCGCCTGCTGCGGGGCCGCGGCCGCTATCTCGACGATATCCGCCTGCCGCGAATGGCGCACGCCGCGTTCGTGCGCAGTCCGTACGCCCACGCCAGGATCGTCAGGATCGACATTTCCGCGGCTGCCGCCAGCCCCGGAGTGCTACGCGTGGTGAGCGGCGCCGAGGTGGCGAGCCTGTGCAGCCCGTGGGTGGGCGTGCTGACCAACCGCAAGGGCCTGAAGTCCGCGCCCCAGCACGCGCTCGCGATCGAGCGCGCATGCTGGCAGGGCGAAGCCGTGGCGGCGGTGGCGGCCGAGACCCGCGTGCAGGCGGAAAACGCGGCGCAGCTGATCCATGTCGAATGGCAGGAGCTGGCGGCGCTGACCGATGCCGAGACCGCGCTCGATCCGCACACACCGGTGCTTCATCCCGAGCTCGGCGACAACCTCGCATTCCAGTGCGAGGTCGATACCGGAGACGTCGACAGGGTGTTCGCCGCCGCGCACAAGATCGTGACGGCGACTTTTCATACCGGCCGCCACACCCCGGTCACGCTCGAGCCGCGCTCCATACTTGCCGACTTCAATCCGGCCGAGCGCCAACTCACGGTCTACCAGGCGACCCAGGTTCCGTACATGCTGCAGTGGATCCTGGCGAAGC
>Ga0326597_10004979_pt1 | contig 18566 bp, 16 predicted proteins | sample RVTome_12_FD_203789 | JGI IMG/M metagenome (GOLD analysis project Ga0326597, IMG submission 203789) | Soil microbial communities from uranium-contaminated site in the Upper Colorado River Basin, Wyoming, United States - RVT100D185 | ecosystem: Environmental > Terrestrial > Soil > Contaminated >... | reverse complement strand
CAGGGTCTCGCAGTAGCGGCGCGATCCCACTCCGCCTCGCGCAAGCACTTTTTGTAGCCGTTCCATCAGGTCGTCCGGACTCGAATCAGCTCTGTCACGGCCTGCTCGACCGCGGGTACCAGCTCAATCGTACCGATCGGTCCGGAGATCTTGCAGAATTGGCCCTGCCGCAGCAGCAGTTCCCGCCCGCCGTGGCGGATCAAGGTGTCGCCGCGCTCGGCGAACCAGAGTTCGGCCGAGGCGGCCGGCTGGCTGGTGGTTCCGGGGGCGCGGACGGCGGCCAGTTCGAACAGCGGTGTCAAAAGCAGGCATCTGGGCTCTCCCGGGGACCGCTCCCGAAACGGCGCCGGCAGGACGAGTCCGGCGGCGGGATCTTCCCGCAGCGCGAGCCCGGCCTCCTCCAGGTGGAGTTCCCGGGCCGGCCGGCGGTTCCAGTCGAAGAGGCGAAAGGTGGTATCGCTGACCTGCTGCACTTCCAGCAGGACCAGCCCGGCCCCGATCGCGTGCACCGTGCCGGGCGGGACGTTGATCACCGTCCCCGGTGTCGGGCGGATCACGTTGAGCAGTTCCGAGACGTCTCGCCCGGAGCGCGCGTCCGCGAGCAGCCGCTCTCGATCGACCCCTGCCTCGAGGCCCACCCAGAGGCGAGCGCCGGGAGCCGCCTCGAGAACGTACCAGGCTTCCGCCTTGCCGCACGGAAGCCCCAGCCGCTCCGCGGTGGCGTCGTCGGGATGGAGCTGGATCGAGAGATTCTGGCGAGCGTCGATGATCTTGACCAGCAGGCCGAGCCCGTCGTCCGGCAACCACCACTCGCCGATCGGACCGTCGCTCGAGCCTGGAAGTCCCAGGTGCAGGAGGCCGCCTCCGCCCCAGGGCCTCGGCACTGGCCGCGGGTGGAGCCGCTCGATGGATGCGGGGCCCCCTCCCCCCTCGGTTCCCGGCTCCGGCCGGTTCGGCTCAGGATTCATGCGGGCCTCCAGCCTCTTCCAACAGCTGGCGCGCCTCGGAACGGGTTGCCGGCGTGCTCCGGCTGCCGCGCATCATGGCCGCGATTTCCGCCTCGCGAGCCGAGCCGGTGAGGACCTCCAGCAGCGCCTCGGTGCCTTTCGTGCCTCCAGAATGGGCCGAGCGGGAGTGCTTCCGGACCAGCACGTGGTGGTCGGCGCAGGCGGCGACCTGCGGGAGATGGGTGACCGAGAGAACCTGCCGGTGCCGCGCGATCGATTCCAGGCAGCGGCCCACCGCCTCTCCGAGGCGCGCGCCGATGCCGGCATCGAGTTCGTCGAACAGCAAGGTCGGCACCTGCAGGACGCCGGCCAGGGCCTTGCGGATGGCCAGTGCGATGCGGGCGGCCTCGCCGCCGCTGGCCACCGCCGAGAGCGGCTGGGGCGGGTGCCCCGGATTGGCGGCCAACTCGAACTGGACGGAGGACCAGCCGGAGAGGTGGGCGCGCTCGAGCACCGTCTCGCCAGAGTGGGGGAGCAGGGCAACCGAAAACCGTGCGGCGCGCATGCCGAGTTCCGCGAGGTGTCGCTCGACCTGCCTCGAGAGTTTCGATCCGGCTTTCGACCGGGCCCGATCGAGCTCGGTGCCCAGCCGCTCGAGCCGCTCTTCGGCCGCGCGGGTCTGCTCCTCGAGCGTCGTGACGTCCTGCTGATCCGATTCGAGGTCCGCGATCTCCGCGCCGAGCCGGGAATGATAGTCGAACAGTTGCTGCTCCGTGGGACCGAACCGGTCGAGGAGCGTGCGCAGCACGTCGAGCCGTTCGCCGACCACCTGCCGGCGCGCGGGATCGTTCGAAAGCCCGTCCTCTACGCCCCGCAGGACCGACACGGCCTCGGCGATCTCGAAGGCGGCGCGCTCCAACGCGGCGGTCGCCGCGCCGAGCAGGCTTCTCGCGCCCGTGTTCAGCTCAGAGATCTCGCGCACCATGCGTCCCAGCCGATCGGTCAGCGAGTCATCCGACTCATAGAGCCGATCGAGGCTCGTGCCGAGCAGGAGGCGGAGTCGCTCCAGATCTTCCAGGACGGACAGTTCTGATTCGAGGCGCCCGATCTCTCCCGGCTTTGGATCGGCCTCCTCGATCTGGTTCCGTTCGAAGCGCAGGAACTCCAGTCTCCGCCGGCGCTCGTGAGCTTCCGAGAGCAGCCGGTCCAGGCGCCCGCGCAAGGCCGATGCGCTCGCTCGCGTTTCGAGGTAGGCCTCCCGCTTCGCCTCCAGGCCGCCGAACAGATCGAGCAGCGAGGCGCGATAGGCGCCTTCAGCGAACCGTTGCGCCTCGCCCTGGCCGACCACGTCGAGGAGTTCTCCCGAGAGGTTCCTGAGCGTGGCCAGAGGCGCGAGCTGGCCGTTCAGGTACACGCGGCCGGGAGCCTCCCGGGAAACGACGCGCGTCACCAGCAGCTGGTCGTCCGCGAGCAAAAGGGGTTCGATGAGCTTGGCCACCCGGGCGCGCAGGGGAGCCTCGAGCTGGAACAGCGCCTGGACCCGGCAGGAGTCGGCGCCGGCGCGGATCTGCCTCCGATCGACCCGGACGCCGCGAATCAGGTCCAGGGCGCGCATCAACAGCGTCTTGCCGGCGCCCGTCTCGCCGGTCACCACGTTCAGCCCGGTTCCGAAGGCGACGCGGGCCCGACAAATCAGCGCCAGGTTTTCGATTTCCAGTTCGATCAGCATCGTGTTCGAGTCGGCCAATGCAGTAAGGGCTTCCGGATCCCTTTGAGAATCCAATGATTCCGGCGCCCCAGCATAACCAATTCGCCGCGGTCCAGCGCGTCAGGGCCCGCGCAGGAATCAGTTCGCATTCCGGGCGGACCTTCGCCCGGTGGGATCGAGCACCGCGAGCCGGGCGGCTGCCTCATCCTTTACATGAGCTGCGAAGAGGACGCGATCGTGGAACGTCACTCAGCGGGGTCTACCACGTCCGGCGCGACCCGAACTGGCCAGCACCTCCCGAAGGATGAAGGCCCGTTTCCACCCGCCAACGGCCGATCCCAACGAGGCCTGCTCAAGGGTGTAGACCGTGACCTCCTTGCGATCGACCTGGGCCGCCTCGGTGAGGAACGACCCGGGTCATTTGGCCTTCCGGCGTTCGCCAGCCTCGAGGGAGTCCAACTCCTCGTCCCATTCCCGGAAAAAGGTCTCGCCATCGACGACCTCACCGCGGTCGAGCTGGTCGGCGCCTTCCTGGATGAGCGCCTGGGCTCGCTCGATCTCGGTCAGGTTGCGGGCGAGTTCGGCGGCTTCCTCGTCGCTGAGCTTCGGAGTCTCGCGGACGTCGTCGCTCAGCAGGCGTCCTCCCAGGGATTGACGAGCTGGCACATGCCTTCGAAGTGCTTGACGCGGAGGTCTGCCTCGGCGCGTTCGCTGACGGCCAGCCGGCGCATCAAGAGGGCGCCAGGCCCGCGTCCTCGCGCGCTTGCCTCTTGATCTTCTCGATGTCGAGCGGGCTGGCGACGCCACTCTCCTCGCCCTCGACCAGCGCGTGGCGCAGGGCTTCCAGCCGGGTCTCGCGCTCCTCGAGCAGCCGCAGGCCCGAGCGGATCACGTCGGTCGCGTTCTTGTAGCGCCCGGCCTCGACCTGGGCCGCCACGAAGGCGTCGAAGTGGTCGCCGAGGATGAAGGACGTGTTCTTGGCCATCGGGCTCTACTGATGCTGCCTGCTGAAATACCAGATCGTGGTATTTTAGTCAGGCGGCCGGCCCGAGCTCAAGCCCCGGCTCCCCGACCGGGGCCAGCACATCCCGTCACGTGGTCTCAGCAGCGCAGTCAAGGGCGATGGGGAGGTTGCGCTCGACGCCTCGGGAGATCAGGGAGGCCCAGGCGGCAACGATCCTGTCACCGGACGGCGAGGGCCGCCGGCCAGGATGCGAAGCGATCCTCGTGCGGGCCCTGACTCAGGTGCCGGCGGCGACCTGTTCCTCGTCGTCCTTGGCAGCCGGCGCGGCCGTCGTGGCGGGCAGTTCCTCGGGCTCCACCGATTCGACTTCCGCCACCGCATGGTCTTGCGGCCGGGCCGATGCGCCCCGGGCGACCTCGTGGCAATACTGGGTCAGCGCGGCCCGGCCATGAGCCTCCGGCGTGTACTCGACGTCCAGCGGCACGATGTCGATGATCTCGATGAAGGGCCGGCCGGAGAAAATGCTCTGCACGATGCCGGTGGCGCGGAAGCGCTGATACTTGGCCAGGCTGAACAGCTCTTCCATCTGGCCGCCCTTGTGCCGATTCAGATAAAGCAGCGCGCAGGAATCCCGGTACTCGTCGTATTCCGCCAGATCGTTGTCCACGTCCCAGGCCGCGAAATTCGTGAAGAGATGGTCGTCGAACATGGTGAAGAACGGCTGGTAGATCTGGCCATGGTTCGAGAACCGCCCTTCGAACTCGAAGGTCGTCTTCAGATAGGTTTGCGGCTGGTTCCGCACGTCGTTCAGGCGGGCCGGCACGATGGCGTCATCAGCAGCAAACGCCGGAGCCGCGGCGAGAAGCGCCAGCACCAGACTCTCGACAACACGGTGGTTCATAGTCGTCCTCCATTCAGGTGGTTCGTTCAGGTGGTTCGTTCGATGATCGGAAGCGGGCTCGCCGCAACTAGCCGGATTGAATCTCTTCCAGCATGAGATCGAAAGCCGCGTCCAACCGCTCCTCGGAAATGTAGGAATCGTTCGCCACGGCCTCCTTGATTCTTTCAATGAGTTCGGCCCGCGATATCAGCGGGTCGGGAATCCCAAACAGGGTTTCCGCAACTCTCGAGCTTTTCACAGGTGTGTCTCCAGTTGGTGCTCAATCTCTCGAGCTCGAGTCGATCGGATTGGATGTCAGTGCTCTTCCTTCTGGCCGCGTCCTCCAGCGTTTTTCGATGGCTTCGATCTGAGTTCGTGATGATCCAAAGTTTGTACCAAACACTCCTCTAGATCGACCTGCGCGCGATCATGCTTGAGCCTTCTGGTTCTGTTGGCGATTGAAAAAGCCGAGCGCCGTGTCACCGTAAGTTCGGGATTCCACTAAAGTCAAACCTGCGACGGGCGGAGCCTGGAAGTTCGACGGATGCTCCAGCACGAGTGTCCCGTCCGGGGCCAACAATGCCCCGACCCGGTCGAGGACTCGTTCAAGGTCGTTGTCTGCCCGATCCTGGTACAGGCGGTAGGGCGGACCCAGGAAGATGAGCTCGAACCGTTCCAAGGCGGCACCGGCGAGATAGTGGAGCACGTCCGCCGCCACGACCTGAACCCTCGGCCCGGCGCCGAAGATGTGGATCGAGCGACGCAGCGCCTCGAGCGCCGGCCGACCCTGCTCGACCAGCACGACCAGGGCCGCGCCCCGGGACGCGGCTTCCAATCCCACGGTGCCGGCTCCGGCGAACAGGTCCAGCACCCGCGCTCCCGGAAGCAGGGGGGACAGCTTGTCGAACAACGACCGCCGAGCCAGCGCCCGCAATGGACGAGTGCCTCTGCCCGGGGGCACCTGGATCACCCGGCCGCGATACTGGCCGCCGAGGATCCTTGGAGCATGCTGATTCGCTTTCATCTGCCGCCTCGACGATCGACTATACTGCGAACTCGATTGGAGCAGATCCATGGCGCTCTTGCAGGTCAACATCGATCACGTCGCCACCCTGAGGCAGGCGCGCGGCACCGTCGAACCGGATCCGGTGCACGCGGCCGCGCTGGTGGAGCTCGCCGGCGCCTCGGGGATCACGATCCACTTGCGCGAGGATCGCCGTCACATTTCCGACCGCGATCTCGAGCTGCTGCGCAAGGTGGTCCGCACGCGGCTGAATCTCGAGATGGCGGCCACGCCGGAGATGATCGCCATCGCCTGCCGCGTCGCGCCCGAGCAGGTCACCCTGGTTCCGGAGCGGCGGCAGGAATTGACCACCGAAGGCGGGCTGGACGTGGCCGCTTGCGCTTCCAGGATTCGCGGCGCGGTCTCCGCGCTGCGAGAAAACGGCCGGATCGTTTCGCTGTTCATCGATCCGGTGCCGGAGCAGATCGAAGCTGCTCGCGACGCGGGTGCCGAGGCGATCGAACTGCACACCGGCCGTTATGCGGACGCCGGCACGCCGGCCCTGGCCCGAGAGGAGCTCGCTCAGCTCGAGGGCGCCCTTGCGCGCGGCCTCGAACTCGGGCTGGTGGTCCACGCCGGTCACGGACTGACCTATCAGAACACGGGCCCGGTGGCCGCCCTGAAAGGTCTCGAGGATCTGAATATCGGGCACAGCATCGTCTCCCGGGCGGTGCTGGTGGGGCTCGATCGGGCCGTTCGGGACATGCTGGATATCATCGCCGGCGCGACCGGCCGCTGATCTGGTGTCACGCTTCGGGGAGTGAGGGCTATAGTCTGGGCCAGGAGCGGAAACAGGCGCCGGCCTCCGGGCCGGCCAGCGTCCAGCCGGCTGCCGAATTCTTGAGCTGGAGGCCTGTTTTGACGATTCAACAGAGAGCATGATCAAGCAGTCGCCGAAAGGACCGGCCGATCGAAGGATGAGCGAGCGCGGCGGTCCGCTGCCGCGCGCCGCCACGGAGAGCTGGCGCATCATCATGGACCGGCGCGCGCTTCCGTTGCCGATTCTGCGGCCGATCGTGATCGGTTCCGATCCGAAGAGCGGGATCCAGCTCGCGCACGGATCGGTGCGTCCCAGTCACGCTCGGCTGGAGAAACATGGCCGCGGAGTGCAGATCCGCCTGCTGGACCCCGAAGGCAGTCTGAAGGTCGCGGGGCGCGAGGTGTCGTCGGCGCTTCTCCAGGGCGGCGAGGAAGTGTTCATCGGCGGGCTGAAACTCCGGATCGAGCGGGGCCAGATCGCCCCGGCGGTGACCACTACGTTGATGACCACGGTCTCGATGGAACAGGAGTTCTACACCCACTTCCGGCGCGAACTGCGCCGGCTGCCCTGGGTCTTGATTTCACTCGGAGTGCATCTGCTGATGTTCCTGTGGGCCGACCAGCTGCTCTGGAAGGAAGCTCGGGAGATCCAGAGCCGGTACCTCCTGGCGGCGGTGGACGACAGGGCGAACGCGATGCCCGTGGAGCGTCCGGAACTCACCCCGCAGACGCCGCCGGAAACGCCCGAGATGCCCGATGAACTTCCGGAGCCGCCGCTCAACGAAGTCCGGGAGCCGGAGGATACGGCCTACCTGGAGGATCTGCCGATCAACATGGTGCACGTCAAGCGGCTCGCCGGTCTGGGCACGGGCAGTGACGACCCGCCGCCGGCCGGTTTCGGCGGGCGTGGAGTCCACCTGGAAGGCGTCACCGGACCGCTCAAGGAGCGCCTGCAGTCGTACCGCTCCCAGGGACTGGATCTGGTCTTCCTGGTCGACACCACGGCGAGCATGGAATCCTTCCTTCGGGCCGCCAAGCGAACCTGTGATCGGATCATCACCGACCTGTCGGCCTTGATCCCCAATACCCGCCTGGGCGTCGTGGCGTATCGGGATCAGGGCGATCTGTATGTCACCAAGGCGACTCCGATCTCCGCCGACCGTTACGCGATCCTGAACTTCCTGGAGGGCCTCGAGGCGCGCGGCGGAGGCGACGTGCCCGAGGCGATCCTGGACGCGGTGGAGTATGCCTTGGACGAACTCCCCTGGCGCAAGAACACGCACCGGGTGCTGCTGATCGTGGCCGACGCGCCTCCTCACCCCGAGGACCTCGCCAAGCTGCGCATGCGGCTCCGATCGGCGACGCGTTCGAGCGTGCGCTCGACGGTGGTCAGCACGATTTTCACCGGCCGGGGTCAATTGCAGCCTTCCCGGCAGGCCGAGGCGGAGAAGGCGCTGCGGGAGATCGCCAGGCTGGGAGGCGGTGAGTTTGCCCATCTGGAGGACAGCGATCAGGTGGTCACCCAGTTGATCAACATCACGCTCGGCAGCCGCTTCCGCAAGGGGCTCGAGGAGCTCCTGGAGAACCGTTCCTCCTCGCCCCGCCAGGCGGTCGTGCGGCGCAAGGTGGAGCAACGCGACATCGATTGGCTGATCCGCAAGCTGCACTTCACGCCGGTGGAGCCGGCCGTGGTGGAGGGCCTGATCGGCATCGGCTCGCCGGCGGTGGCCATGCGCTGTCTCGACCTGATCTCCACCGGGCGCGACCAGCGTGAGGTGCAGGAAGCGGCGCTGTACATCATCCGGCGGATCATCCGCTATGGCGGCTCGCTCGATCTGACCCGTTCGCTCGAAACGCAACCGGAGGCCTGGGAGGAGATCAAGTCGGCCCTGAAGCGGGCCTATCGGCAAAACGGCGAGGCGCGCCGCGGGCAGTGATCCAGTCGAGCAATTCCATGATGATACGGGGCGGCCTGCTGCTGTTTTCCGGCGCGGGCGCGGTGGCCTATGAGCTGGCCGCCATCCGGGCTTTTTCGAGCGTGTTCGGCGGAACGGTGAAGTCGGAGGCGGTGATCGTGTCGGTGTTCCTGGCGGCCCTGGCGCTGGGCGCCCTGCTGTTCGGAAGGTTGGCCGACCGGATCCGCCGTCCGGTGCTTCTGTTCGGGGGATTGGCCGTCCTGGGCGGCCTGCTGATGATGGTCACGCCGCAGCTGCTCGAGCGCGTCGATCGGCTCGCAGCGGAGGCCGTCTTCGCCACCGGCTGGAGGCGCTACTTCTCCCTGGCGCTCGCCGCGGTCGGTCTGGTGGGCGCGCCGGCGCTGCTCCTGGGCGGCACCCTTCCGGCCCTGGTCTCGGCCAGCCGGCACACCGCTCTGCTCCGCCGGGCGCCCGGATTGCTCTACGGCATCAACACGCTTGGCTCGGTGTTGGGAGCACTCCTGGCCGGATTCATGTTGCTCGAATCGCTCGGCATCCGATCCACCCTGCGAGCTTCCGGGGGCCTGGTGCTGCTTTCGGGCGCGGCCGGCCTGCTGCTCGGCCGGAGAAGCCTGTTCGACACCGGCGCCCCGAAAGAAGGCGCCCCCCTGAACCGGGCCGTACGAGGCCTCCTGGTCTCGGCCTTCTGCGCCGGCTGCGCGGTGCTGGCGCTGGAAGTCCTGGGCACGCGCCTGCTGATGCAGTTCATGCACAGCTCGGCGCACTCCTTCGCGCTCGTCTTGATCGTCTTCCTGGCGGGCATCTCGGCGGGCGCGGCCTTTGGAGCGCGCCACGCAGAACGCCATCGTGAAGCCGCGGCGGGGCTCGCGTTCGGTCTGGCGGCGCTGGGAATGCTGATCGCCGCGACCGGTCCGTTGATGGTCTGGGCGGGCGAGCTGTCCGGCCAGAACGTGCTGAGAGGTCTGGCCGGGCAGTTCGCGCTGGCATCGATCCTGTTTCCGGCCACCTTCGCGTCCGGAGCGGTTTTCGCCATTCAGGCGGCGCACACGCAAAGCAGCGGGCGACCCGGTTCTCACGTCGGCCGGGTGACGTTCGCCAACACCTGCGGCGGAATCGCCGGTTCGCTGCTGGCCGGCTTCTACTGCCTGCCGGCGTTCGGGATCAAGCTCTCGCTCCTCTTGTTCGCGGCGGTGGCGATCCTGGGCGCCTTCACGGTGGCTGACAGCCGGCGCACGGTTGCCGTCGCGACCGCCGGCGCCCTGCCGGTCCTGGCGCTGCTCCTGCCGTTCGAACTGAGACCGCTTCCGGACCACCCGTTCTACCGGCAGCTCGTGAGCTACCGGGAGGGCCCGGTCGCGAACGTGGTCGTCATGGAGTCGCCGGCTGAGGAGCGGCCCGTGCTGTTCATCAACCGCACCACGCTGCAGGGCGGCGGCCGTCAGGCGCTGTTCCTGGAGCGCAAGCAGGGGTTGCTGCCGAGCGCTTTGCATCCCGATCCGACCAGCGCGCTGGTGCTGGGAGTGGGGACCGGAGCCACGATCTCCGGTCTGCTCGACGCGGGCCTCCGCTCGGTCCATGCCGTCGAACTGGTCGACTCCGTGATTGATGTGCTGCCGCTCTTTTCCGGTGGAATCGGGGGAATCAGCAACCTCCTGCTCCGGCCGGAGGTGCAGTTCTTTCGCGAAGACGCGGTCGCCTTCGTCCGGGCCGTGCGCGGCAGCTATGATCTGATCGTGGGCGACCTGTTCTTCCCCTGGCTGGACGGAGCCGGCGCGCTCTACAGCGTCGAGCATTTCCGGGCGGTCAAGGAACGCCTTTCGACCGGCGGTCTCTTCTGCCAGTGGGTTCCGCTGTACCAATTGAAGTGGGAGGACTTCGGCCTGCTGGCGCGCACCTTCCGGTTCGTCTTTCCTCAGACCTGGATCCTGCTCGCGGAGCCGGCGGCGGCCAGGCCGGTGGTCGCGTTGATCGGATCGGTCGAGCCGCTCACGCTCGATCCGGATCGGCTGAATCGGCTGTTCCAGGGATCCCGTTTCGCGCCGGCCTATCAATCGGTGAACCTGGGCGCGGCCGGCGACCTCCTCGAGCTCTACTTCGGAGATCAGTACACCATCGACGCGGCCTTCGGCGGAGCCCGGGCGCTCGGCGAGGAGCACCTCCTGAACACGCTCGACCGACCGATCCTCGAGTACCGGTCGGCGCGCACGCGCGAAAGCGAGGATGTGCTGGCGCTCGCCAACCTGAACAACCTGGCATTGCACCTGGGGGGCTCGCCGGCGATCTACCTCGACCCTTCGGGCGATCAGTCGGATGAGCGCCGGAGCCGGCTCGAGCGCGACATCGATCGGCGCGCGGCTGCCCTGGTGCAGCAGCTGTTCGGGCGCTACGCGATGTTGCGGGCCCGCCTTCCCGGTCAGGACCGCCTGCTGCTCGAGCGCAAGGAGGCCGAACACTATCTGACCGGGCTGTGGATCGCGCCGGATCACGAGGCGCTCAACCGGTCCGCGGCGGAACTCTCCTACCGGATGCTGAACGATCGACGTCACGCGGAGGTGGTCGCGTACGTCACTCGCCTGCTCGAGCTCCAGCCGGACAACGAGCGCGCCAAGGGGAACCTGGCGTTGGCCTACCTGGCGTTGGGCCAGGAACGGGAGGCCGCCGAGCTCCTCGCGCCGCTGCTCGAGCGCGAGCGGGAGATCGATGTGACCAACATGATGCTGCTCGGTATCGCGAGCTACCTGCAGGGCGAGGACGCGCAGGCGCGCGAGGCGCTCCGGCGGGCGTTCTCGGCCGCCACCACCGAGCTGCCGAGCCTGGCCATCGCGATCGGCCTGGCGCTCGAGGGCGAAATGGACGACGCCCTGCGGATGGCGGCTCCGCTGACCGGAGATCGGGTCTGGGGCATCCTCGCGAAGCGCGCGCTGGAGCGCTTCCAGCAGGTGGCGGAAGCCGCCCCGGAGCGGGGCGGCGGATGAAGGCGCTGCTGGCGCTGCTGGCCCTGCTGACGGGATTCTCGGCTCTGGGCGCGGAAGTGGCCTTCTCCCGCCGCTGTGAACTGCTGCTCGGCAACACCGGGTCCACGGTCGCGGCGGTGCTGGCCGGCTATCTCGGCGGGCTGGCACTGGGAGCGCTGCTCTATCGCCGCCTTCCCCGGGCGAGGGCCGCTCCCTGGCGGGCCTTCGGCCTGGCCCAGCTCGCCCAGGCGGTCCTGATCTTCAGTTCGGCTCGCTGGCTGCAGAGCCCGCTGTTGCTGCAAGGCGGCGAGAGCACGGTCCGGTTCCTGTTCGTGGGACTGCTGCTGATCCCGCCGGCGCTCGCGGCCGGCTTCGCCTTCCCGGCCCTGGTGGCGCTGTTCGATCCCACCGAGAGCAAGCCCGCGGGGGCGCCCGCGGGAGCGGCCTACGCGCTGGAGACGCTGGGCGCCGTGATCGGATCGCTCGCAGCGGGATTCTTCCTGTTGCGGCAGTTCGGTCTGTCACGCAGCTTCGACCTGCTCGCGCTGGCGGCGCTGTTCTGCGGCGTGCTGGCGCTGGCGTGCGGGGCATCGCGCCGCGCGGATCCCGCGAGCGCTCCCGCCGCCGGGTCGGGACCACCGGGGCGGCGGCTTCTGCTCGGTCTGGCGGTGGCAGGTGCGGCCGTGTTGGGGCTGGAACTGCTCTACACCCGGCTGATGCTGTTCTTCGTGCCCGGGTTGGTCGCGGCTCTGTCGGCGGTCTTGGCCGGAATCCTGGTGGGCACCTCGCTCGGTGCGTGGTGGGGCGGCCGGCAGGTTCGCCTTGGCGCGGCCCCGGGCCTCGCGGTCTGGTGTCTGCTGTCGGCAGCGCTCGGCGTGGTGTTTTCGCTGGCCGTGCTGCCGTACGTCGCGGACGGGTTGCGGCTGCTGCCCCGGCCGCTCGGCGGCGGATATCGCCCGGGCATGGAAATGGCCACCGCGTTCGGTCTGGCGTTCCTGCTGGCGCTGCCGGCCACGGCCGGCTCCGGAGCGGCGCTGCCCCTGGTCGTCCTGGCCTTGGGCCGCCCGGCGGCGCGCGCCGCCGCCCGGGCCTACGCGTGGTCCTCGTTCGGGTCGGTGGCCGGCGTTCTTTCGGCGGCCTGGCTGGCCGGGGCCTGGCTGCCTTTACGCGCCGCGGTCGCCGCCTGTGGGTTGCTCCTGCTCGTGAGCGCCCTGCTGCTGTCCGACGCCGGCCCGGCGGGGCGAAAGTCGTGGGTGGCGGCGTCGCTGGTGGCTGTCCTGCTGCTGCTGGTTCCCCGGTCGGAGCCGCTGCTCCTGCAGTCGACCGAATTCAAGAAGAGCACCGCCCGGGGACGGACCCTGCTGGACACGGCCCAGGACCAGCACCTGGTGGCCAGCGTGGTCGACCTGGGGCAAGGTCGCGGGCTTTCGCTCTACACCAACGCGTTCATGGCGGCCAGCACCGGAGAGCACTACGGCTACATGCGGATGCTGGGACATCTCCCCGCCCTGCTCGCCCGCGACCCGAAAGACACGTTGGTGATCGCCTACGGCACCGGCACCACGGTCGGCTCGCTCGCGGTGCACGAGGACGTGCGATCGATCGCCATCGCCGAACTCTCCACCGCCGTGATGGGTCTGGCCCACTGGTTCGATGACGCCAATCGAGGGGTGCCGCATCGGACGTCGCTCGGCAAGCAGGTCACGGTGCACCTGGGGGATGGGCGCTTGTTGTTGGAACGAGCCGGCCGGCGATTCGACGCGATCACGCTGGAACCGTTGCCGCCCAACACGCCGGCCGCGGTTCACTTCTACACGCGGGAGTTCTACCGGTCCTGCCGAGGCCGGCTGAATGCCGGCGGAGTGCTGTGCCAGTGGATTCCGCTGAATGCGGTTCCGACCGACGACTTCCGGATCCTGCTCCGGACCTTCGCGGAAGAGCTGCCGAGCACCTGGCTGTTCCTGTTCGATCAGTCGGTGCTGCTGATCGGGGCCGGCGAGGAGGATCGCCGGATCGAGCTGGCTGAGGTGCTCCGGCGCGCGGACCAGACCCTGGTGCGGGCCGATCTCAGAAGCGCTTCCATGGAGAGCGTCGCGGCCGTCCTGGCGTCCTACATCACCGACGGAGAGTCGTTGCTCGAGGCGACTCGCGGCGTCGCGGCGATGAGCGATGACCGGCCGGTCGTGGCGCTCGATCTGGCGCGCCCGGACCGGCTGGCGATCGAGAACACGGAGCAGAACGCGGCCTGCCTGGCGGAACTCCGGGAGCCGATCGATAGGCACCTGGACTCGGGGGGACTCGACCCCGAACGCTTGCAGCGCTTTCGGATTCAATTGCGGAACGCGTACGAGGCCAAGGGCCTGATGCTCGAGGCCCGTTTCGATCCAGCCCGGAGGGAACTGCTCTGGAGCCGGGCGGTGCTGCTTTCGCCGGGGGATCTGGAGGCGGCGCGCCACCTGGAACGGGCCGGCATCCGGGCGCTCGATCCCAGGGCCGATCTTCCGGACTGGAGCGTGGCGGAGATCGAGAGCTTGTTGTCCGGCGGGCGGTCCGGCAACACGTCCGGCAACAGGGACTTCGAACGGGCCATCGAGGCGGCCGGGATGCATGTTTCGGTGGACGCCGGGCTGCTGCTGCCATTGCTCGACGATGCCAAGCTGGAAATCCGGCTCCTGGCGATGGTGGCGCTCGAGCGGCGGCTGGGGGATCTCGGGGAGTATGACCCGATGGCGCCCGAAGCCAGGCGCAGGGCGGTCGTGGAGCGGCTGAAGCAGCGGTTTCCGTGATCGGAGTGTGCTATTGTTCAAAAGTCGGTCGCGGTTTTCCCCCGGCCCCGGGGCCGACGACATCCGAATCGACTGCGGATCCCGTGGAGGCATTCCGATGAACTTCAAGCAACCCATCCTGTTGTTCGCCTTGCTGCTGCTCCCGACCCTGTCGATCGGCTGCCGGACGGCGACCCAGACCGGCATGCTGACCGGCGGCGCTTTTGGAGCCGGCACCGGGGCCCTGATGGCCGAGATGGCCGGCAAGAGCGCCGGGGGCGGAGCCTTGATCGGTCTCGGCTTCGGCACCCTGATCGGCGGCCTGGCTGGAAACGGCGTCGATCGGCGCCGGGAACATGCGCGGCAGCATGAGCAGGCCGTGCCGCACAGCCATTACGGCCATCACGGCCCGCCGGTCGTGTACCGGCCCGTGCCCCCGCCTCCCCCGCCCCCGCCGCCGGCTTCGCCGCCTCCGTACGCCAAGGGGCACTGGGAGTGGGATCAGAGCCATGGCCGCTGGTACTGGATTCCCGAATGATCGGACGGCATCCTTGACCGCCGGGACCGCTGGGACCGCTGGCCGGCACCACTCCCACCACTCCCGCCACTCTCGGAGGCCCGTTCAGTGAGTCGCGTTTTCGGTCCGGTTCCTTCCCGCAGGCTTGGCCGCTCCCTGGGCGTCGATCCGATTCCGTTCAAGACATGCAACTGGAACTGCGTCTACTGTCAGTTGGGCCGATCGGCTCAGTTGAAGACGGAGCGCGAGCGTTTCTTTCCAGCCGATTCGATCGTGGACGAGGTCGTCTCGACGGTCGAGCGGATCGGGAAGACGAACGTCGACTGGGTGACCTTCGTGGGGTCCGGCGAACCCACCTTGCATCTCGATCTGGGAGAGATGATCCGGGAGGTGAAGCGCAGGACAGATCTTCCGGTGGCGGTGATCACCAATGGTTCGCTGCTCTATCTGGAAGCGGTGCGGCGGGATCTGCTCGAGGCGGACGCGGTTCTGCCGACGCTCGACGCGGGCAGCGAGCGGGTCTACCGGCGCATCAACCGGCCGGCCCGATCGTTGACGTTCGACCGGCAGATCGAGGGTCTGCGCGCCTTCCGGAGAGAGTATCGGGGCCAGCTCTGGGTGGAGGTGATGCTGGTCAAGGGATACAACGACGACGATCAGAGTCTGGCCGAGATCGCGCAGGTGCTCGAGGAGGTGAATCCGGAGGAGGTGCATCTCAACCGGCCGACCCGTCCAGCGGCCGACGCCCGGGCCGAACCTTCTGACGAGTTGCGAACCCGCCGCGCGGCGGAGATTCTGGGCGCCGGCGCCCGCAGCGTGGCTGCCGAAGCCGCCTGTGTCGCCTTGTCGGAGCACGAAGAGCTCGAATCCGCGATCCTCGGCATCGTGACGCGCCATCCACTGGAGCAGGCACGGATCGCCGACACACTGAGCACGACGGATCACGCGGGAGTCGAGCGGGCCGTTCTGGCCCTGCTCGAGCGGGGCGAGGTACAGCAGGTCGAGCGTCACGGCGCCCGGTTCCTGTGCGCCGGAGAGGGCTTGTTCGGACCGGCCTGATCGGCCGCCCGCGTCCCACCGCACCCACCGCACCCTCCGCAGAAGTAGGCCGGCCGTTCGACCTCGATCCTCTATACTCCGCCCGAGTTGCACCCAGGTGCATTCAGGGCCACGACCGACAACTGTCGGAAGGGCAGGGCGCGTCGGTTGGACTTCTTCGAGCCACTCTCAGCCTTCTTGCTCGACTACGGCTACCTGGCCGTGTTCGTCGTGCTGGTGCTGTGCGGCCTGGGGCTGCCGATCCCGGAGGAAATCACCCTGATCGGCGCCGGCCTGGTGGTCTACGAGGGCCGGGCCGAACTGCCCGTGATGATCGCGGTGACCGTGCTCGGCATCCTGGCCGGCGACAGCATGCTGCTGTTCATGGGACGGCATTTCGGGCCTACGCTGCTCGATCGGCCGTTCTTCCGGAAGCTCCTGCATGCGGAGCGCATGAGCCGGGTGCGCAAGCAGTTCGACAAACATGGCGTCAAGGCGGTCTTCTTCGCGCGTTTCTTCGCCGGCATCAGGGCCTGCGTCTACTTCACCGCCGGAACGCTGGGCATGCGCTACCGCGTCTTCGTGTTGCTGGATCTGGCCGGCGCGCTGATCTCCGCGCCGATCTCGGTCTGGCTGGGATTCCATTTCGGGGGTGAGATCGAGCGGGCCCTGAGTTACGTGTCCCGGCTGGACAACGCCCTGATGATCGGGTTGGGGCTGCTCCTGGCGTACATCCTGGTTCGCTGGTTGATCGCCCGTCGCCGAGCGCGTCAGGAGCGCTGATCGACCGCGGAACGCGCCACGGCGGGACAGTTGGAGATGATCCCCGCGGCGCCGGCTTCGAGCCAGAAGGTCATTTCGGCCGGATCATCGACGGCATAGATCCAGACCTGAGCGCCGGCCGAGGTCAGTTCGCTCACGATGGCCGGCCGGGCCAGCGTCCGATCCAGGACCGCCACCCCGGCGCCGAACTCCGGAATCTCCCGCCAGCACTCCGGGCCCAAGGCCGGATCCCGGATCAAACCGACCCGCTCGGAGCCCAGCGCCAGGCGCGCGGCCTCCACGATGCGCCCGTCGAATGAAATGATGTAGGAGCGTCCGGCAGGTTGTTCGGCCTCGAGGGCCGCCACCACGCTGGCGGTGAGCGCATGGAAACAGAACCGTTGGGGCTTGATCTCGACCACCAGCGGCACCGGCGCGGCGGCTGCCAGGGCCTGTGCCAGGGTCGGAAGCTCGTGCGCCTGCGTTCCTCCGTAGGTCAAGGGGATCCGGCAGATGGCGGCATAGCGGGATTCATCGATGCGCTGCGCGACACCCGCCGATCGCAGCAGATCTGGATCGTGGTGAACGACCACGACTCCGTCTTCGGTCGCATGCACGTCGACCTCGATCAAGTCGGCGCCCTGGGAGCGTGCCCGGCGCAGGGCCGGCAGCGTGTTCTCGCTGACCTCGGCGGACGCTCCGCGGTGGGCGATGACCAGGGGCTTCATGGCGTCTCCAGCACCAGATCAAAGGGAGGCGCCGCCTCACGGTCCAGGACCATTTCGGTCCGGCCGCGGTTCTCGACCTCGGCGAACAGCAGCAGCGAATCGGCATCGGGCCTGAACAGGTGGAAGCGGCCGCTCGCGTCGGTCAGCGTGGTGAACGGCAGCTCGGCCGGTAGAGCACCGTCTTCGTCTTCCCCCTGAAGGTGGACGCCGACCCGAGCCTGCCCGACCGGCTGACCCTCCTGATCGAGGACGCGACCGGCCAGGTCGGCGGCCGGGGAGAGTTCCAGGTCGAAGTGCGTCAACAAGGTATTCTCTTCGATCGGCGCCGGCCGGGAGAGCATGCTGTACAGACCCGGGCGTCCAGCCCGGAGCCGTAGAATTCCGGGGGGTAGATCCGACAGGCGATAGCGGCCGTCGGCCCCCGACCAGGCGACCGGAGAAGCCAGGGAGAGCAGCGCCCGGTCGAGCTCGGAAGACTGGGTCGACACCGCGACGACGCGGACGCCCGGAATCGGAGTTTCCGCCGGGTCCTTGCAGAATCCATCGATCGACCCGCCCGGGCGAAGCGTCAGCGCGACGCCGGAATGGAGCAAGCGCTCGTTGAGCTCGAAGGTCTGGGAGCGTGTCGGCGCATGGCCCGCGGCGTGCGCCATGAGCACGAATCTTCCTTCCGCCGGCAGGCCCTGGATCAGGGCCGTGCCGTGCGAATCAGAGTGCGCGCCGATCGGAGGGGCGAGCAAGGACAGGTCCTCTCCGACCTCGAACGCGAGCACCCTGGCATTTGCGACCGGGACGTCGCCAGGCTCCCCTCCTTCCCCTCCCTCTTTGATCAGGACCCGCAAGCGCCCGCCTCTCTGCAGCTCGAAATCGAGCTGGTTGTCCCCGCGCAGGCGGACCTCCAGGGTTTTTTCGCGGCGGGCGAATCCGGAGGCCTCGGCGCTGATCGAAAGCCGGCCCGGCGGGAGCCCGTCGAGTCGATAGGCGCCGGTCACGTCGGTCAGGGTCCGCAGTTCGTGCGCCGGACAGCGGATCAGCGCTCCGACCACCGGTAGGCCCGCGGAGCTGACCCGGCCGGCGAGCGCCGCGGGAGGCCGCAGCATGATGGGATCGAGGCCGGCCCGCGGCGGAGCGAGCGCGAGCGAGATACGGTGGGGCGCAAAGCCTTCCTTGTTCACCAGCAGATCGGCTGCGCCTTCGGTCAGTCCCTTGACGCGAAAGCGGCCCTCTTCGTCGGAGACCGCGCGGCGGAGCATGGCGCCCGGTACGGAGCAGCGGACTTCGATCAGCGCACCCGCCACGGCCAGCCGGTCGGGGTCGACCAGCCTTCCCTCGAGCTCGAGTGCCGGGGCGGCGGGAATCAGCGCGCCGTCTTCGATCTGCAGGGTCCGCGGGCCATGGCCCAACGCGGCCAGCTCGTCGCCGGCCGGGAACAGGAAATGGGGCGCCGCGTTCAGTCCGACCAGCGCATACTGGCCCTGGCTGTCGAGCTTCGCGATCGCCGCCGAGAGCGTTCGCGTGAGGGGACCGACTGCTTCCACGGCCAC
>Ga0326597_10004978_pt1 | contig 18566 bp, 16 predicted proteins | sample RVTome_12_FD_203789 | JGI IMG/M metagenome (GOLD analysis project Ga0326597, IMG submission 203789) | Soil microbial communities from uranium-contaminated site in the Upper Colorado River Basin, Wyoming, United States - RVT100D185 | ecosystem: Environmental > Terrestrial > Soil > Contaminated >... | reverse complement strand
ATACCGCCACGGTTCAATCGGACATCTTCTTCGCCATGATCACGTACGCGCTGGCGTTTGTCGTGGCGATCCTGCTCGCGGTGAGCATCGTCTACCTTTCGGCGCTTTTCGAACGAGTACCCCCGACGAACCGCGAACTCGAGCACACGTTCGGCAGGCCGATCATGGTCCAGGTCCCGAAGAAGACAGGGTAGGAGGAACGCAGATGGCGATTGTAATACCAGGTGCTATTCAACTGTATCGAAGGCTGCGTTTCCTGCCGCTGCTAGGATCGCGCCTGCAGGAAGAGGAACAACTCATGAACACGATGTCAACGAGCCCGTTCGCCGAGTCCTTCCGGCTCCTCGCGCTGAACATCAACGCCGCCCTGAAGGACAAGCCGGCGAAGGGCGTCGTCGTCATGAGCGCCTACTCAGGCGATGGACGCTCGTTCGTCGCCGCCAACCTCGCGGTCGCCATGGCGGAACGTCAGCCCACCATCCTCCACGACGGGCACTCCCGGGCCGATTCGCCGGTCGCCGATCTATTCAGGACACACAGCCTCACCAGCGGCAACGGCGGCCCGTCCGCGAAGGCGAACCAGCTTCCATCCACCCTCGGCGACATCGCTCGCCCCACGCACGGTTCGCAGCTCTGGCTTACCGGATCCCGAAACCCCCAACCCTCCGATACCGACCGTCTCGGCGAGATCATTCGCACCGCCTCGGACGCCGGCATCACCACGGTGGTGGACACACCCCCTGCCTCGATTTCCAGTGAGGCGTTCGCGCTGGCGCAGGAAGTGGGCCAGGTGGTATACGTCGTCCGGCGCCGCCCGCAGGACATGGACATCCACAAACGGATACGTGACCAACTGGAACGCCTGGACACGGACATCATCGGCCTCGTGACGAACGAAGCCTAGGTATCAAATGCAACCGTCTGCAGGCCCAAGCGTGGGCGTCGTGGTCGTCAACTGGAACGGCGCCGCTCAGAGTCGCGAGTGCCTCGCATCACTCGAGGGCGCGGACTACGCGAACACGCGCGTCTGCCTCGTGGACAACGGGTCAACAGATGATAGTGCCCTGACCCTTGGGCGTGAGTTTCCCGCGGTTGAGGTCCTCTCGCTTCCGGTAAACCTCGGCTACGGCGGCGGCTGCAACGCCGGCTTCGGGTGGGCGAAAGCCACCGGACTCGACTACGTGCTCCTCCTGAACAACGACACCGTCCTCCATCCGAACGCCCTGCGCTCCCTCGTCGCGCGGGCCGAGGAGTTGCGCGCGGCAGGCAAGGCAGCAGTGCTTGCGCCAATGATCCTCTACGCGTCAGCTCCGTCCACAGTTTGGTCCGCCGGTGGGTCGTTGCGCTGGCCCTGGCTGGAACGCGACCACATCGGCATGGGGGACGACGCAGCCAAACACGATGAGCCTCGAGAGGTCACGTGGGCCTCCGGCTGCGCGCTGTTTTGCTCCACCCAGGTCGCTGACCTCATCGGCCCGTTCGACGAGCGCTACTTCCTCTACCTGGAAGACGTCGATTGGTGTCTTCGCGCCCGGCGCAAAGGAGCCTCCATCTGGTTTGTGCCGGAGGCGCTTCTCTGGCACAAAGTCTCACTCACGACTCGGGAAGTAGACTCCCGAGACCTCCGCTACTATTACGCGCGCAACTACTACCTTCTCGCCTTCAGCCACTGCGGTCCGGTGGGGCGCGCCTGGGCAAGTCTCCGCCTCTGCGTCACTCTCGCCAAGGCGTCCGTCCGCAGCCTCGCCTTTCCTTCGTACCGGCGCGACTCGCTTTACCAGTCCCAATCGCGCGCCATCGTCGATTTCTTGAGGCGCCGCTACGGCAAAGCCCCGTACTCGAACGAAGCACCGGCGTTGCCAGGCGCGACGCGCGCCAACGAGAGGCCGGCCTAGGATGACGGCCCGGCAGATCTCCATCGTTCCCGCCACGGCGCTCCCGGGGCAGCGCTCGCTCGGCCTTTTCGTTGCGCTCGTGTTGGCGACCAGCGGACTTATCCTGTTCATGTTCTCGACCGGCGGCATGATGGTGTTTCTCGCCGGCATAGTGGGGGCCGCAGCGATCGCCTGGGCCACATGGCGGTGGCCCATCGGCGCCGCCATCGTCCTCGCCGCCATCGGACCCATCAACCGCTTCGTCATCCTCCTCATCTTCAATCTCATAAGTTCCCCGCTGCTGATGACGGCCGTCCGGCTCTGGGATGATGCGCTCGTGTCCGTGTTGCTGCTGCGCGTCGCCCACGAAGCGTTCTGCCGCCGCAAGGCCCCGCACGTCATGTTCCTCGATCTGCTCGTGGTGTTCTTCATCGGGCTCACGGCGCTGTACGTGTTCTATCCCGGCACGCTGGACGGCAACTCGCTCTTCAACCGCTTCAATGGATTCCGCTTTGACGCTCTCTTTCTCCTCGCCTATTTCGTTGGCCGTGGCCTCAACCTCAAGCGCCGTCACGTCCGCTGGCTGGTCATTGCCCTCGTCCCCACAGCGACTGCCGTGGCCGTCATTGCGGTGTTCCAGTGGGCCCTGCCAGCGCAGAGTAGCGCCTTCTTCAACCTGCTCAATTACGACGAGTTCATGCGGCAGTTGGGGGCATCCGGCGAGCTGTTCCGCACCCGCGACCTGGCCGGAACGGAGGTTCCTCGCGTCTCGTCACTGGTGACCGGAGACCTCACCCTTGCCTACTATCAGATGTTCATGATCCCCTTCGCCGCCGGCCTCTTCTTCGTCGCGAGGAGACCGCTCGAACAGGCGGGTGCGGCGGCGCTCCTCCTCGCGATGCTCGCCGTCGTGGTGCTTACCGTCACCCGCAGCGCGATCATCGCCAGCGCCGTGGCCCTCGTCGTGGTCACTCTCGTTGGCAGGGGCACCGGCAAGATGACGGCCATCTCCGGCGTCGTCGCCGCCCTCGCGCTCGGGTTTCTCCTGGCCAGCGGCCTGACCCCCACGGCGCTGGCGGGCCTGGCCTCCCCGGAGGAAGGTTCGGCCCAGGAGCACGCGAGCCGCATCACCACCAGCGTGGAACTGTTGGAGGACGAACCACTCGGCCGCGGACTTGCCACTGCCGGCCCCCTGGCTCAGCGAGAACTGCTCCAGGGCGGCTTCACCAACGAAAGCTGGTACCTGCAAATCGCCACGGAAATCGGCGTCGCTGGCGCGCTGTTGTTCGCCGCGGCTGTATTCGGCACCGTCGTCGCCGCCTTCATCTCCAGTTCCAGGGTCCGAGATCCATGGTTACGCACGCTCACCCTCGGCGCCGCGGGCAGCGGCCTCGGGTTCCTCATGGTCGGAGTCGTTCTCCACGTTTGGGAGTTCAGCAGCCTCTCCGCACTCTTCTGGCTGCTGGCGGGAATCGCCGTGCGCGCGCCACGTCTCGAGGCAGAATGGGAAGCCGAGGAGGGACTGGCCGCATGAGGATGGCCTTCTTCCACAACCACCCTTCAGGCGGTGCCGCGCGGGCGATTTACGAACTCGGAAAGGAGCTTGCGCCTCGTCACCAAATCGACGTCTTCAACCTGACCTCGGCCGACGAGCAACTGTTCCCTTCGAGAGATTACGCCCAGAGCGTTAGGTCGTTTCCCTTTGCGGAGCGGCCGGCGATCCGGATGGGGTTATACCTCAACGAATGGCGTCGTTATTCCGACCTCAACCGCCTCGAGCGCGTCTACAGGTCCGCCGCCGCCGCTATCGATGCGGGCGGGTACGACGTGGTGTTGGTCAACGCCTGCCGCTTTCTGCAGGCGCCCTCAGTCCTCCGTTACCTGGTGACCCCCACCGTCTACTATTGCCATGAGCCGCCCCGCCGGTTCGTGCAAGCGGCCTGCCGCGCCGATGCCGGGCCACTGACCCTGTACCAGCGATTGCGCGCGTCCTGGCATGCGCCTGCGCGAAAGTTGCTCGATGGTGTACTGGCCCGCCGCGACCGGGCGAACTTCGCGGCCGCGACGGCAGTTGTCACGAACTCCCACTTCACGGCATCGCTCGTCCAGCGCCACTACGACAGAGAAGCCCAGGTCTGTCGCCTTGGCGTCGACACGGCGGCCCTCCAGCCGGGGACGTCGTCGCACCGCAATTACGTGCTCTCCGTCGGCGCCCTCGAGCCGCACAAGGGGTTCGACTTCGTCGTCCGCAGCGTTGGCCTCCTGCCGGAGACAAGCCGGCCCGAACTCGTGATCGTCGCGAACTACGTCAACCCCGGGGTCGAGTCCGATCTGCGCCGGCTCGCCGCGAGCCACGCTGTCGAGCTGCGTCTCGCGGTCGGCGTGACTCACCAAGAACTGGTCTCTCTATACCAGGGTGCCCGCGTCTTCGCCTACGCCCCTCACGAAGAGCCCTTCGGCCTCGCCGCACTGGAGGCGATGGCCTGCGGTCTGCCCGTCGTCGCAGTAGCAGAAGGCGGTGTGATCGAGAGCGTGCGCCAGAGCGAGAACGGTCTCCTCACAGCACGGCGGGAGACTGACTTCGCGGAAGCCCTCGCTCAGGTGCTCTCCGACGATGCCCTGGCAAGGGAACTGGGCGAATCCGGGCGGCGCCTCGCCACTGCCGAGTGGTCCTGGAAGGCTGCGTCTCAGCGCCTGGAGGCCCACCTTCGCGAGACCGCGGCCGCGGTCCCGCGCACTGTGGCTAGTGCCGCACCCCCGCCGCAGGCCGCCCAAGAAGCCGGCAGATCATGAGGATCGGCCTCGACGCCACGGTCCTTGCGCCGGACACGAGGCACTCCGGGATCGGCAAGTACACCATCAGTCTGCTGAACAACCTCGCGCAGGCCGAGACCTCCAATGAATACCTGGCTTACGGGCCACCAGCGTGCGTGCGGCCGGCTGACCTGCATCCCGCCGTCCGCTGGAAGGCGCTACCCAACGTTCGCCTGGGCAGGCTCAGCGCTTTCGCCACGTCAATGTGGATCCTCCCCCGCGTCGCCCGAAGTGACCGCCTCGACCTCTTCCACGCTCCGACAGTGCATCCGCGACCATCGCTCCCCGCGGTTCCCCGGAGAATGCCGTGTCCGGTCGCGGTGACGATTCACGATCTCATCCCGCTCACCTTCTACCACAAGGGCCCTGACCGGTTGCCCCTCCGCTGGCGGACCTTCTACCGCTGGAATCTGCGAGCCGCCGCATCTGCCGATCTCGTGATCGCTGTTTCGGAGGCCGCTCGCGGCGAGTTGACCACCACCCTTGGCTCCATCGGCAACAGGGCCCGCGTCATCCACAATGGCGTCGACGCGGCTCCGCCAACCATCGCGAAGCAGGCCGGCACTAGGCCTTACGTGCTTTTCGCAGGCTCGTTTGAGGCCCGCAAGAACCTCGCACGGTTCGTCCGCGCCTACTCCCGGGCCGTAACGGGCGGCTTGTCGTACGATCTCGTAGTGATGGCCAACCCCAGGACCGGCGACAGGTCAGTGGTGGATTCCGAAATCACCAGCGCGGGACTCGCAGGGCGCGTCAGCTTCACTCGTGGCGTTACCGACGCGGAACTCTGGGACCTCTACGGAAATGCTGCGGTGGTGGCGTTTCCTTCGCTCGCCGAGGGATTCGGCCTGCCGCCGCTCGAAGCAATGGCCGCCGGAACGCCCGTGATCGCATCTCGCCTGCCCGCACTGGAAGAAGTACTCGGCGACGCTGCCGCCTTCGTCGATCCATATTCCGAAGTAAGCATGGCCGAAGCCATGCTCGCGCTCGAAGCCGACGTTTCGCGCCGGGAGAGCCTGGCCAAGGCCGGCCTCCGCCAGGCCCGCCTCTACAGCTGGCGAGACTGCGCCGACCAGACCCTCACCGCCTACCAGGAGATTTGCGCCAGCAGGCTGCCCGCGGACGCCGAGACCCATCGGCGTGCGCGCCCCGAAGCCGCATGAAGCGTGCCCCGAATGCGCATCGGATTTGATGCCACGGTGCTGGCACCTGGCACTCGCTACACGGGAACTGGCCAGTACGCCGAGAATCTTCTCCGCGTTCTTCCCATACTGGCTCCGGACGATCAATTCTTGGTCTACGGGACGCCCCCGGGGGCCGACTTCCCCCCGCTGCCGCCGAATGTAACGTGGCAACCTCTGCGGCGTCTTCCCATTGGGCGCCTCTCGGCACTGGCCGGACACCTACTGGTCCTTCCCCGGATGGTCCGGAAAGACCGCCTGGACGTGATGCACGTGCCGGGCGTACACACGCGGGCATCGCTTCCGCCCGTGCCGAGGGGACTGGCTTGTCCTCTCGTGGTCACGGTCCACGACCTGATACCGATGAACTACTACGGACACTCGGATACACCACTCCCCTGGCGGCTCAGGACGTTTTACCGCTGGAACCTCAACTCTGCCCTCAAGGCTCAACGCATCATCACCGTGTCAGAGGCTTCCCGAACTGAGATCATCGAAACCCTGGGGCTGCCTCCAACGCGCGTCACCGCCATCCACAACGGGGTCGATGCGGCCTGGGGTGCGAGCGAAAACGGCTCGGCGTGGAAGCCACCTCACGATGCGACGCCATATATCCTTTTCGGAGGGTCGTTTGAACCGCGAAAGAACCTCGGTCGCCTGCTGCAAGCGTTCCAACGAGCGGTTGACGCGGGCATTCCCCATCACCTCCTGATGATCGTGGAAACATCCTCCGCACACGCGCCGCCGGTGCGAGACATGGCGGAGAGCCTCCCGTGTGCGGACCGCCTGCACTTCCTTTCGGGCCTTGACGACGCCTCGATTCGGACTGTTTATCAGCAGGCGGAAGCCTTCGTCTTCCCAACCCTCAGCGAAGGCTTCGGCCTTCCCCCGCTCCAGGCGCTGGCTTGCGGCCTCCCGGTTGTCGCATCGGACTTGCCTGTAATGCGGGAGGTGTTGGGCGAGGCAGCGCAGTATGTCGACCCGTGCTCGGTGGACGATTTGGCGCGCGCCCTGGTCACGATAACTTCCGACGAAACGCTCCGGATGAGACTACGAATCGCTGGCCCCCAGCAGGCGTCGCGCTTCACCTGGGAAGCGGCCGGCGAGGCTACGCTCGGCGTATATCGCGATGTAGTGGCGGCGAGGTCCGCGACGTGATCCGAGCCCTGCGTGTCCATGGCTCCCCCGGCGCACTCGCCGGCATCATCTTGCTCGCGCTGGCGACTGTGATACTGGTTTCGTGTGGCGATGATGACGGCACGGCAACACCTTCGTCGTCGGTGGCCGGGATAACCGCAACACCGGCCCAGACGGCCACACAGGTCGAGTCGACCGTGCCGCCCGAAAGACTGGTCGTCACCTACTTCTATTACTGGTATGACATCCCCGACGGCCCGCACAGCGAACCGCTCACAGACCACCCGGCGGAGCCGGACGCCAGCTACCTCGATGTCGATTGGTTCAAGAAGCAGTTCCGCGACATGAATGAGGCTGGGATCGACGTTGCGCTGGCCTCCTACTGGGGTAAGTTCGAGCCCTCCAGCAACGTTGGCCTTGACGCCATGGTGCTTGCCTATGACGAGATGGTGGATGAAGGCGAATCGCCACCCAAAATCGGCATGTTCCTTGACACGGGCGCCATCGCGCGCCTCGAGCCGCAGTACCGAGACCTCACGCAGCCGCAAAACCAGGAGATTTTCTATTCGCTGATCCGGGGCTACTACAACGACATGCCCGAGCGCGTCTGGGCCAGGATCGACGGCCGTCCCGTTATCTGGCTCTGGGCTGCCTATTTCGGTATCCAGTTCGACAGCTCGCTCTTCGAATATGTCACGTCGCAGTTTGAAGCGGACTACGGCGTCCGTCCCTACATCGTGGGTGAGGACATCTGGCGGTACGCGCACCCCAGCGGAGGCGGAGTCGACTACGATGCCGGCGTCATGCCCCTGGACGACTTCTACATCTGGGGCGCGGCCTCCAACGGCTTCCAGGAGCCGACGGGCGGCGTGGCAGAGGTGGGCCCAGGGTACGATGAGCGCACCCTCCCGGGGCCGGACCGCATCGGGCGCTACCAGGACCGCGAGGGCGGTGATTTCTACGCCGAGAACTTCCAGCTCGCCATCGACTCGGGAAGCCCGATCATCGCCATCGAGACCTGGAACGAATTCCACGAGGCCAGCGACATCGCTGATTCCGTCGAGTACGGCCGCCAGTATATCGAAATGACCCGCGAGTTCGTCGATCAGTTCAAAGGCCTGACTCCAACGCCAACACCGCCGTCAAGCGTGCCAACTACCTCCTCAACCCCGCAACCTTCGATTCCCGCCAGCCCACCCGCTGCTCCGACATCGACGCCGCCGGGCGCCTCGCCACCAACTCCCACGGGGAGTTTTGAGCCCACCGCGACCCCGGAGCCCAACGGTGCGTTGAGAGGCGATCAGGACTGCGACCAGGACGTCGATACCGGGGATGCCATCGTCCTGCTGCGCGTCCTGGCTGGCCACCCGTTGGCGGCCTCGCTCAGCTGTGCCACCGACGTCGACTGCGATGGCGTCATGACCGCCGCCGATGCTCTCGGCATCCTCGTGATTGTCATCGAGGCCCGCCGGGCCGATGAACCCGGCTGCGCCTCGTAGGCCCCTCACGATCGGCCCGACCGCGAGGAATGACGGCCTGAGCCGGAGGGCCCCTTGACTGCCCCGGGGGCCTAGTGCCCTCGCCGCAGGAGCCACTCCGCGTCGAGCGCCCCGCCGTATCCTGACCACACCTCGAAGTCGATCACGAACAACCCCTCGCCTGCCCGCACCACGGAGCGCAGGCGATCGCGGAGCACCGCCGCAGTGTCGGTCGTCCACAACACGAATGTCTCATCGCCCAACCGGCGCAGCTCACCCGGCTCAGCGATGCCCGCCAGCGCCTCGGCAACAAGGTCGCACAGGTGGCGCTCGTTGGACCAGGCCACCACGCACTTAAGTGAAGCCATCATGGGCGCAGGTAGCGGTCGAACCACGCGATGCAACGGCTACAGGCATCGGCAGCGGCGGCCTCGCGATAGCTGGGCCGGCCTTCGTTCATGAACGCGTGGCCGGCACCCGAATACGTGTGAAACTCGTGCGTCTTCCCCAGGCGCGTCATCTCGGCATCGATCCTGGCCACGTCTGCAGGATTAGGATTCCCATCCTCCTCCCCGAACAGACCCAGCACTGGGCAGCTGATACCCTCCGTCAGATCGAAGGGCGCCGGACCATCACCCCAAGGCGCCATGATGCTCCCGCCCCAGCAGACGACTGCCGCCTTGAATGCAGCGTTGCGTGCTGCCATCAGGTACGTCACACGGCCGCCCATGCAGTACCCGGTGACCCCAAGGCGATCCGCGTTCACCTCGGGCAACGACCCCGCATGCGCGACCGTCGCGTTCACGTCACTCACCGCCGACACGTCCCTCAACCGCAGCATCCGCGTGATCGGATCGTCCTTCGAGTCCGGACCCTCACGGTGGTACAGGTCCGGGGCGAGAGCGACGAAACCGGCCTCCGCCAGCTTGTCCGCCCTCCCACGGACGAACTCATCGACGCCTCCGGCATGTTGTATGACGACCACGCCCGGCGCCGCCTCCGCACCTTCCGGATAACTGACATAGCAACGCATTTCGCCGTCCCCGGCTTCAATCGTGTCCCAACGAGCAGGCATTATCCCTCCTTTGGTGCACTCAATCCGTTGCACAACTATGGCCGAGTTGGAAGAATGGACGCAACAGTCCACCCCACTGCCGCCGCCGCGCGGATGACATGGAGGCTCGCATGCGCTCTCGATGGTTGATCGTGCTCTTTGCCCTGGTTGCGCTGCTGGCTGCGGCATGCGGAGGCGGAGGCGACGATGACAGCGGAGACGGCGATGACGACGACACCGACGAGTCGCCGACTCCCCAGCAGACGCTGCCGCCCGGTGACGTCGAGGTAGAGGACCTCGCCCAGGCCGTCGTCCAGATCACCGCGTTGGCGGACGGCGATCCCGTCTGGGGCGGATCCGGAACCCTCGTCTCCGAAGACGGCCTCATCCTCACGAACGCCCACGTCGTCGACGACCGTTACGACGAATACGATGAGCTGGGCGTCGCGTTGACCCGTGAGACCGATGAGATCCCGGAGCTGGAGTACCTCGCCGAGATCCGAGCGGTTGACTACGCCCTCGATCTGGCTGTGATCGAGATAACCGAAGAGTACGACGGTGGCGACGTGGACGAGACGTTCCCGTTCGTCCCCATTGGCGACTCGGATGATGTGGGCATTGGAGACGAGATCCAGATCCTCGGCTACCCCGGCATCGGAGGCGATACCATCACCTTCACCCAGGGCGCCGTTAGCGGCTTCACCGGGGAGCGCAGCGTGGGCGACCGCGCCTGGATCAAGACCGACGCCACGATCGCCGGCGGCAACAGCGGCGGGCTCGCCGTTAACGAAGACGGCGAGTTGATCGGCGTCCCCACCACCGCCGGTTCCGGTAGCGATGCGTCCTTCGTCGACTGCCGCTTCCTCGCGGACACCAACGGCGACGGGTTCCTCGACGACGAAGACAACTGCGTGCCGGTCGGCGGGTTCATCAACGGCCTGCGCCCCACGGCGCTCGCACTCGCTCTGATCGAGGCGGCAGAAGATGGCGAAGAGTATGTTTCGCCCTACTACGAAGAAGATGCGATCGAGGACGCGCCCAGCGGTGGCTTCGACGCCGAGGACGTCCGTATCTACAGCGTCGTCTTCGCACCCGGCGTAACTGATGCCGACGAACCCACGGAGGTCATCCTCCTCGCACCGTCCGCCACCCCGCGGCTTTGCGCATTCTGGGAATACGAAGGTATGCAGGACGGCATGACCTGGGACGCCATCTGGTACATCGATGGCGAGCAGGACGAAAGCGGCAGCATCCTGGGCGACACCTGGGTCGGCGGCGACTCTGGCAGCTGGTGGGTGTGCATCGTCGATGAGCTCGAAGGGCTTCCCGACGGGCTCTACGAGGTCGTCATTTCCGTCGAAGGCGACCCGAGCGGCTCCGAGGCCATATTCGTCGGTGGCCAGCACGCCCCCAGCGAACTCGACATCGACAACCAGTCCAGCAACGAGGTCTGCGGTGTCTGGCTATCACCAACGGGCGCGGAGAACTGGGGCATCGAGGAGCTTGGCCGCGAAACGATCTTGCCCGCGGGCGAACTGGTGACAATCGGCCTCGCAACGGGCACCTACGACATGCTGCTCGTCGACTGCAACGGAGACACAATCCTGGAGGAATACGAACTCGAGATTCTCGAACCGAGCGTCTACACAATCACTGACTCATAGGGGCGTACTCAGGCTCCGGCAGGGTAACCGTCTTAATGGTGCCGTAACGTGCGCGCCATTGGCGGCGTACCCGCGCGGCGCATACAATGAAGCGTGTTCGTGCTTGTTTCTAGTGGGATGGGTGAATGGTAACCAGGGAAGTACTTAACGAAGAACGCGTCTACTACAACTACGAAGGCAAGATGCCTCCGGTCGAGATGGATCCCGACCCGGCGGTCCCGCCCCCCGATCAAGCGCACCCGAAGTACCTGACCGATACCACACTCCGAGACGGGGCGCAGGACTCGCGGTTCCCTTTCTTCCCGAACGAGGACCGAATCCGCTACGTCGAACTCCTCCACGATCTCGACAACGACTCCGGGATCATCTACGCGATCGAGACCTTCATCTACCACAAGCGCGACGTGTGGGTCCTCGAAAAGCTGCTCGAGAAGGGGTTCAAGTATCCACGGATCACGACCTGGATCCGCGCGAACCCAAAGGACGTCAAGGAACTCCACAACATCAGCCAGGGTCGCATCACTGAGACAGGTATGCTGGCCTCTTCCTCCGATCATCACATCTTCGACAAGCTTGGATACCACTCCAAGACGGAAGCGATAGACAAGTACCTCAAGCCCATCCTCACGGCGTGCGAGTATGGCATCACGCCCCGCATCCACCTCGAGGACACCACCAGGGCGGATATCTTCGGCTGGGTTATTCCGTTCATTCGCACCGTGCTCAAGGAGACCGAAGGGCGCGCGAAATTCCGCGTCTGCGACACGATCGGGTGGGGCGTTCCCGATGTGTACGCCTCGCTCCCGCACGGTATCCCAAAGCTGATCTCCACCCTCTACAAGGAAACCGGAGCCGAGTTCGAGTTCCACGGCCACAACGACTTCGGCGTGGCGACGGCCAACTCCATCGCTGCCTGGCGTTTCGGCTGCCGGAAGGTCAATGTTGCCTTCGGCGGCCTCGGCGAGCGGACCGGCAACACGTCGCTCGAGCAGATGCTCGCCAGCTACATCCGTCTCTACGGCGACCCTGGGTTCAACCTGCAAGTGTTGCCGGAGATGAAGTCGCTAATCGAAAAACTCGTTCCAATCGCTGCCAACTCTCCCGTCATCGGCGACGTGTTCACGACGCAGGCCGGCATCCACCAGGCTGGCGTCGCGCGCCAGGAAGAAGCGAAGGGTGGCCTCATCTACCTGGCCTATGATCCCGCCGTGGTCGGCCGCAGCACTGCCGAGCGCACCGTGGTCGGGGCGATGTCCGGCTCTGAGGGCATCGTCGCCATCCTCAACTCGGAGGCGGAGAAGCGCGGCCTCGAGATGCGCGTCACTACCACCAGCCGTGTCGTGAAGGAGATCTACGACTCAGTGCAGGAAGCCTACAACGGTCATTACGACGAAAGTTCCGAGCGCTGGCTAGACTACCGCACGTCCTTCTTCACGCCGGACGAGGTGTGGCAGATGGCCGCGAAATCGCTGGGCCTGGAGGGCGCGTAGAGCCGATGGGGATTCCCCGGCTCAACAGCAGCGCATTGCATCCGGAGGCGGCCCTCCTGAAACTGCTGCAGCGGGTGCGAAGGGGCTGATGACACGACAACGGTACGCCCAGATCAGCGGCTGGGGCATGTACGTTCCCCCGGACATCGTCTCGAACGAGGCGTTCGTCAAGCTTGGGCTCGAAACCTCCGATGAGTGGATCTCGTCGCGAACGGGCATCAGCCGCCGCCACGTAGTCTCCGACGAAACCACCTCGGACATGGCGGTTCGCGCCTCCGTGGAAGCGCTGCGCGTGGCCGAGATGCACCCCGGTGAGATCGACCTCGTGCTCGTCGCCACCTGCACGCCGGACCACATAATGCCGGCTACCGCCTCCCTCGTCCAGGACCGAATCGGCGCCAAGTCGGCCGGGGCCATGGACGTAAACGCCGCGTGCGCGGGCTTCGTCTACGCGCTTACCGCAGGCGCCGCCCACATCGAATCTGGCCGGGCGAAGAACGTCCTCGTCGTCGGCGCCGACGAGCTATCCATGCACCTCGACTGGAAGGACCGCGGTACGTGCGTCCTCTTCGGCGACGGCGCCGGCGCTGTCGTCCTGAAGGCGGCTGACGAACCGGGGGTGCTGGATTCGACCACCGGTTCCGACGGTTCGGGCGCTGGACTACTGACGATTCCCGGCATCACCCGGCAGCGCCGCAACAATGGGGGGTCCAACGGCGCCGGCGGGTACTCCGTAGCGGACAGCTACCTCCGCATGAACGGCCCGCAGATATTCCGCTGGGCCACGCAGATGATGGCGAAGGCCGCCGAGAAAGTGATCGCCGGGTCGGGCCTTCGGCCGGCCGACATCGACCTCTACATCCCGCACCAGGCCAACTTCCGCATCATGGAAGCGACTGCCCGCCGTCTTGGCCTCCCGCTCGAAAAGGTCTTCTCAAACGTGCAGGACTACGGGAACACCAGCGCCGCCTCCATCCCGATCGCGCTTTGTGAAGCGATCGCATCCGGGCGAATCAAGATCGGCGACAACATCGTGCTCACCAGCTTCGGCGCCGGTCTCTCGTGGGCCGCGCTCGCCATGCGCTGGGGCGCCGCCATCCCGACCCACGTGTCCCGCTGGAAGCCGATCAAGAACACGGTTGAGACCCGGATGGCAGCCGTCCGGTCAGCGGTTCGCCGAGGCGAATGGCGCGTGCGCTCCGAACTCGACAAGCGGCTTGGCCGCGACGACGACTAGCGCCCAGCCGAGATAAGGTCGGTCCGCTCGCCCCATTTGTGCAGGAACCTGTAGAAGTTCCGCTTGCTCAGGCGGTCGCGCTCCTCTTCGGGTAGTGCCGTCCACTCGACGTGCTCGTGACGCCTCACCGGCAGGCTCGTGTCGATGACAGCTCGATACCCGCGACTCCGCACCGCGAAGCTGAAATCCAGGTCCAGGTGGCGGTAAAAGCGGTACTTCTCGTCCAGAAACCCAACCTCGCGCAGCACGTCGCGCCGAAAGCCCATCAGGTACCCCTCGACCGCGTGCACGTCTCCCGATGCCTCCGCCTCGCGGAAGGTCCGGATGTCATCGGTCACAACTCCCCAGCGACCGGCCATGCCGACAGTCGGATCGCTCAGCAGCGACCGTAGGCCAGCGAAAATGTCGCCGTTGACTTCGACGCTGGTGTCGAGGATCACGACGTAGCGGCCACGCGCCTGCCGCAGGCTCACGTTGCGCCCGGCCGCCGAACCCAGGAAATGGTCCGCGCGGAAGAGGCGTAATCGCTCGTCGCTGTGCGAGACGCCGTGCATAAACGCCTCGCACGACTCATCGAAGCCGTTGTCGACGACGATGATCTCCCCGGCCGTGTCCCCCAGCGCCGCTTTCACGCTGTTCACGCAGCGATCGAGGGCCTCGCAGCCCCGCCGTGCGACGATGCTGACCGTAAACTCCACCCCCGCGTCTTCGTCGAGCAGCGAATCCACGTCCTCGCTGGCGGATATGCCCGGCGACTCGAGCGTCCACCGCGGTATCGGCAGCACGGCCGTCGCGCCGGCAAGGTCCCTCACTTCGTACCCTTCAGCCCAGATCCGGGCGCGGAGGGCGTCGGCTGCGGACCACTTCTTCAGTTTTCGCAAAGCATGGCGCTCGCGGACGGACGCCGCGATCGGCGGGGGAAGTGCCTCCGCGCGGCTGGCTCGCAACAGGTCCAGGCCGAGAAGCCGGTCGAAGTCCATCAAAACCTCGCGTTTGATCGCGCCCGGCAAGGGCGATCGCGCGGCTTCCCACGCGATGGCGAGGGCGGCGGGAACGTTCAGTCCATCAAGCGCCACCACCCAGAACCGATCGCGAAGCTTCTCCGCTTCGCCCTGGGCCTTCTTTGTCACGCGGCCGGTCGAGTCTTGCAGGTGGTACCGCAGGCGGTCGAGCCCGCGCTGCGCTGCGCGCATGGAGGCGAGCGTGAAATTCAGGCGGGCCGTATATCGCGCTGTCGCACAGAGGTAACGAAACGCCAGAGGGTCGAACCCGCGCGCCTCGAGGTCGGACACGAGGTAGACGTTGCCGGTGGACTTCGCCATCTTCAGTCCATCGACGAGCAGGTGTTGCCCGTGCACCCACGTCCGCACAGTCGGATGGCCGAATGCCGCCTCACTCTGGGCGATCTCGTCCTCGTGGTGCGGAAATATGTTGTCCACGCCGCCGGTGTGAAAGTCGATCTCTTCGCCGAGAGCATCGGCGCTGATCGCCGAGCACTCGATGTGCCAGCCGGGGAAGCCCGGGCCCCACGGGCTGGCCCATTTCATCGAGCGGCCCGGTTCGGCCGCCTTCCACAACGCAAAGTCCCGCTGATCGCGTTTCAGCGGATCGGGAGCTGCCCGGCCACCCTGTTCCAGACCTGCCGCCTGCTGGCCCGATAGCTTGCCGTACTCGGGGAAGCTCGCGACCGAGAAGTACACGTTGCCACCCGCTTCGTACGCATGCCCCCCCTCGACGAGACGCGCTATCAGGGCGATCATGCCGGGCACGGCGGCGGTGGCGCGCGGGAACACCGTCGCCGGAAGAATGTTCAGCTTGCGTTCGTCGTCCAGGAACGCCTCGGTATAGAAGTCAGCGATCTCCATGGGCGACTTGCCCTCGGCTCGGGCGGCGGCGATCACCTTATCCTCTCCCCGGTCGAGGAGTTCTTCCCTCATGTGGCCCACATCAGTGATGTTCTTGACGTGGCGTACGCTGAACCCCTGCGCCTCGAGGAGGCGGCGCAACCAGTCCGCCATCAGGTATGAGCGCAGGTTGCCGATATGCGCGTACCGGTACACGGTGGGACCGCAGGTGTACATCTTCACCGGCCCCGGCTGCCGCGGGGTAAAGCCTTCCTTGCGCCGAGTAAGCGTGTTGAACAGGCGCAACTGCGGGACAGCCGGCGACTTGGTCTTCGTCATCAAAAAGGTGGGGCGAAGCGCACGGCTCCGCCGATCAGGTGATCTCTCACCCGTGCTCACCGTCCCAGCCTATCTCCACATCACCGTTATCCCAGATGACGACCGGAACGGACATCGCGTAATTGAGCGCCTCTTCCCACCAGGTCGCGTTCGCGTCCACCCGGCGCTCCTCGATTTCAACGCCACGAGCGCGCAAAGCCACGACAGCCTTCTCGCTGACATCACAATTGCGCAAGGTGTAGACGATCACGGACACGGGCGGTGCTCCTTCAGAACGATTCTACACCCTGATCTGCTTCCACTTGCCCTGCCGGAAACGGAGCCACATCAAGAACGCCCGCGTATTTATGTCGAGCACCGCGGCGATCCAGGCGCCCGGTACCCCAAGCCCAAACGTGATGGCCAGCAAGTACGCGGGAACGAGGCGTACGATCCACGTCGTGCCGGCCATGATGAACAGCACCGAGCGGGTATCACCCGCACCGCGCAGACCTCCACCCAGCGTGAGGCTGACTGCCAGTCCGGGCATCGCGAAGGCGAAGATGAACAGCAGGTCACGCCCGATATCGACCACTTTGTCAGCATCCTCGCCGCCGACGAACAAGCTCGTAATCTGTCCGCCCAGCAACATCATCACCGCGGAAAGCACGCACATGAACACGAGCGAGTACCGCATCGTCAGGTACGCCGACCGCTCGGCGAGATCCGGCCGTCTTGCGCCTAGGCTCTGACCGACAAGCGCCGTAGTCGCCACGCTGAGGGCAAAGCCGACGTTGAAAGTGAGGCTCTGGATGGCGAGCGTAACGCCGTGCGCGGCCAGGGCGGTCGTGCCCAGGCTGGCGATGACACGCGTGTACAGCATGAACGCGATGTTGAACTGGATCTGCTCCACCCCCGCTGGCACGCCCACGTTGAGCAAGCGCTTCGCGACGCCTGTATCAAAGTCGCGTACCTCCGAGGGCGACCACTTGAGCTGACGGCGCCCCCCGTTCAGCACGCCCAGCACCAGGAAGCAGCCCGCCATGGCCGAGATGCTGAGCCCGAGACCGGAACCCGTGACGTCCAGCTTGGGCGCTGGCCCGGCGCCGTTAATCAACGAGTACGCGAAGATCACGTTGACGACGTTGACCGCGAGACCGACAACCATCGGAGAGCGTGTATCCCCTGCGCCCTGTTGTGCCGCATTACCCGCAAACATCAGCGCCAGGAACGGCATTCCAAGTGCGCTCGCGCGGAGGAATTCGGTGCCGGCTTCACGGGCCTCAGTCTCGGCGCCCATGATCCCAAGCCACCAGTTGCCCAGGAATGCCATCATCAGCGCCATCAAGAGACCCCAGGCCAGCGCTAGCACGAATGCTGTCTGCAACACGCTCGATGCCTTCTCTCGCTCGCCGGCGCCGACTGTGCGCGCGACGATCGCCGTTGCGCCAACGCCAACCGCTACCAGTCCGGCCTGCGAGAACCAGAAAAGCTGTCCGGCCAGCCGCACGCCCGCCAGCGCATCCTCGCCGAGATGCCCGACGAGGGCTGTGTCGACGAGTTGAACCATCGAAAAGCTCACCTGCTGCACGACGACCGGCCAGGCCAGGCGAATAACCGAGCCAAGGACGTTCTTTTCGTCGATAAGCGAGGGCGACGCCGAGGCGCTCGTCTCTGTCGCGTCCAAAGGGAGGGGCGTCCTTTCGGCGAATAACCTGAGGGGAAGTTCAAAGGGCATTATTGCAGACGCTCCCCGCAACCGGAAGGCTGCAACGCCACTGCAAGCCCCACGACGGTCGCGTTTATGCCCAGGCGTCCAACGCGCGCGTAGCATGGTTGTCAACGGAAAGATGTAGTGGAGGAGGATCACCATGTGTATGTCCTGCGGGTGCAAGCAGCCCAACGAAGCCCATAAGGACGAGCGCAACATCACGATGCGCGATCTCGAGCAAGCCGCCGAAGCGTCCGAGATCTCGCCACAGGAAGTCGTGACGAACATCCAGCAAGGCTTCGACAGCTTCGGCCGCACCGGGGAGCCCGCCGGCGTTCGGGCTCACGGCAACGAGCGGGCGTTCGAAAATCGGGCGGGCGACTACCGAGGTGCGACCGGCCCTCGCTAGGCTCCGCACCCACCCCAGGCGGCGGCGGTAAGCACAACCGCCGCCGCCGTTTCTTATGTCCAGACGCAACGGAGTCCGCCGAGCGGCGTCCTACTAAGGGACAACACCCCGGAGGCCTACCTTGCGTTACGTTAAGACAGCCGAAGAGATCTCACGCATCCAGAGCATCTATTCCCGCAGCCACGAACTGGGGGTGAAAATGCTCACGGTTCAGTTTGAGACGACGCCCGCAGCGGTCGCCGCCGTGCTGCCGCCGCCGCTTGAGCCTGCGCCGGAATGCGTGGGGCTGGCCTGGGTAGGTGAAGTGGGTAACTCGTCTTGTGTCGGGCCCTATTCCATAGCCGGTGTCTCTGTCCGA
>Ga0326597_10004977_pt1 | contig 18566 bp, 13 predicted proteins | sample RVTome_12_FD_203789 | JGI IMG/M metagenome (GOLD analysis project Ga0326597, IMG submission 203789) | Soil microbial communities from uranium-contaminated site in the Upper Colorado River Basin, Wyoming, United States - RVT100D185 | ecosystem: Environmental > Terrestrial > Soil > Contaminated >... | reverse complement strand
GGCCCGCCGCGCCCTTCGCGTCGACCCGGCCCAGGCGCTGCGAGACGGCTAGGCGGGCAGCGCGGGAAGGCTGTGTTGGACGTTCAACTGAGGGCTTGTATCATGCCCGGCATGTTCAGCACATCTCCATTCGACTTCGGCTACCCATGGTGGATGACGTGGGGTCACCTGATTCCCCTCGGCCTCTTCGGGGTTCTGGCCGTTGCTGCGTGGCGCCTCGCGTGGAGCAGGTGGATAGTGGCCGCCTCGGGCGCTCTAGCACTCTGGGGGCTCGCCGGCTTCCTCATCATGAATCAGGTGCTCGTCGTCCATCGGCCGCTTCCGCGACCGACGCCACAATTCCTGCCGGAGGGGTCCGGGCGCGTGCTCGACCTCGGCGCCGGCTCCGGGCGCGCGACGCTCATGGTTCTTCAGAGCAGACCAAAGGCCACCGTCGTTGCCCTGGATATCTACAGTGGCTATTGGGGGATCAGCGACAATACGCCGGAGCGTCTGAAACGCAACGCGTCGGCCGCCGGTGCCGCGAGTCGGGTTGAGGTCCACGTAGCCGACATGCGCGAGCTGCCGTTTCCCGACGCGTCGTTTGACGGCGTCGTCAGCAGCTTCGCCATCGACCACCTCCGCCGCGACGATCTGCCACGCGCCCTTCGCGAAGCCGCGCGGGTGCTCAGGCCGGGTGGCCAGATCCTGATTATGAACCTCAGCCTGGACGGCTGGATTCGGGTGGCGCTGCCCGCGCTGCCCGGGCATGGCTACTTCGGGCGGGAGCAGGATTCGGCCCGGTGGCGCTCTGCGCTCACCGAGGCCGGCTTCGATGTGATCGAACAGGGGACACAGCCCGGAACGAACTACTTCCTCGGGCAGAAGAAAGCCGGATCAACGTAAGTTGGAACCGATATAGTCGCCTAGGAATTGGCGATCCCTGGGCTTGGGGTCGATCGCTTATTCGGCGTTGCAGAGGCTCTTTCCTTATTGCAGCAGCCCAGGCGACATCTCAGCCGGGGGAGACGGCAGGCGAGATCGTGGCTACGACGACGTTTGAAAAGGTGCGCTCCTCGCAATTCCCAGGAGGAAACACAATTGGGCCACTACTGGACGTCCTCATCCGTAGGAATGGCTAGTTACTGACTCCGAGTCCCACGGTCGCGACAATGGTGAGGGCGGCGAGCGGCGCGCGGCGGAACGCGCGAAGCGCGTAGAGGATGTCACGTGCCAGGTCGGCGACGAGGCCGGTGCCGCGGGCGTCGCGGCACCGGTCGGTGACAAGCGACGCCGGCCCTGTCGGTCGTGAGCGGCAGTCAATCGACTGCGGAGGTGACCCGGCCCGAATCAGCCTCGCCGGCGGCGGCGCTTGCCCTTCCAGCGTCAACTCGACCAGTCCACCCGCGCTGCAGGGCGCCCAGGATTCAGCTCGATCGGACCCCCGGGATGGGCGTATACTTTCGACCGCGCGGAGCGATTTCCTGGCAGCCTCATCTGTGAAGGAGAGACCTATGGGCTCGAAACGACCTGATCGAAGGGGATTCCTCAAAGGCGGCGCCGCGTTGGCCGGTGGTTTGACCTTGGGAGCCGTGGAGCCCGCGTTCGGCCAAACACAAGAATCTGGAGCGTCTGGAGCGTTCATCAAGGGCGATAAGGAGATGATCGCCTATGGCGAGCGCTCCCGTTTCGTGACCTCGGTCCGCATACCGCACGGCGGTAGGCCTTCGCCCGATTCCTTCGGGCTCGTGTTTCATGTGGCCACGCCGCTTCAGGATTCGGTGGGGGTGATCACGCCTTCCTCGCTCCACTACGTCGCGACCACTCGCGGCTCCTTCATTCCCGACATCGATCCGGCGGAGCATCGACTGATGATCCACGGCATGGTGGATCGTCCGCTCACCTTCACCATGGAGGATTTGAAGCGCCTCCCGTCCGTCACCCGCCTGCATTTCATCGAGTGCGCGGGGAACCGTTCGACGCCCAGGGCCAAGACCGTTCAGGAATCGCACGGGATGACCAGTTGCGCCGAATGGACCGGGGTGCTCCTGTCCGTGCTGCTCAAGGAGGCCGGCGTGAAAGGCGGGGCGCCCTGGATCGTTGCCGAAGGGGCGGAGGAAGTGAAGGGCGCGTCGACCATTCCGCTGGCGAAGGCCATGGACGACTGTCTGGTGTGCTACGGCATGAACGGCGAGGCAGTGCGTCCCCAGCAAGGGTTTCCGCTGCGGCTGATGGTGCCCGGCTTCGAAGGGATCTTCCACACGAAGTATCTGAGGCGAATCAAGGTGGTGGATCAGTACTACATGAACTACAACGAGTACGGGCATCTTCGCCAGGATCCCAAGGACGCTGCGCTCGGTTACCAGGTCGGACCGAAATCGGTCATCACCTTTCCGTCCGGCGGACAACAGCTGCCCGGCCGCGGATTCTACGAGGTCTCCGGCCTGGCCTGGTCCGGTGGAGGCGCCGTTCGCAAGGTGGAGGTATCCACCGACGCCGGCCGGCACTGGATGGACGCTGAGATTGGGACGGCACATCGCATGGCGCATACCCGGTTCAGGCTCCAGTGGAACTGGGACGGCAAAGAGACCGAGCTCCTTTCACGCTGCACGGACGAACTGGGCCAGGTTCAACCGACGCGGGCCCAGGCCGCCAAGTTCTGGAACAAACCGCTGGATCCGTCGTTCAGCGTGCCGGGCCTCGACAACCTTATTCAGCCGTGGAGGATCGCCAGCGATGGGAGCGTGCACAATGGGAACGCTTAGGCTCCTCCCGTTCGTGGTGCTCCTGGGGGGCACCGTGCTGGCGCAGTCGCCCAAGTATGGCGTGGGAAGAACCCCGACTCCGGAAGAGATCCGCGCCTGGGATATCTCCATCGGTCCGACGGGAGCGGAGCTCCCGCCGGGGCGGGGCACCGCCAAGGAAGGCGCGCTGCTCTATCGGGTGAAAGGGTGCGCGGGATGCCACGGGGCGACGGGGTCAGGGGGCCGGGCTCCCACTCTGGTGAACGAGAAGGCGGGGCCAGAGGTCGAAACCTGGGCACGGGGGCGAATCCTGCCGGTCCGCTCGCCGTTCGCGACGACGGTCTGGGACTACATCAATCGCGGCATGCCTCTCAATCGAGAGGGGACGCTGACCGCCGATGAGGTCTACTCTCTGACGGCCTTTCTGCTCTTCAAGAACGGTGTCATCCCGGAGGACAAGGTACTCGACGCCGAGAGTCTGCCGAAGGTCAAGATGCCAATTGGTGATCAGTACGCCGACCTGCCGGAGTGGAAGCCCCGGACGCGAAGGCTTCCAGGTTACCCGTACTAGAATTCATTCCTTCGCGCCGAGCTTGCGAAGCAGCTCCGCCGTGCTCTTGCGCTCCTGGACGACCTGGTCGGAGAACGGGTCCAGGTATTGCGACGTCATGGCCACTGGTGTCTCACCGCGTTTGTTCTTCACGTCAAGCCTGGCGCCTTTTTCCGCGAGGAACTCCACGACGGTGTTGTAACCGAGCTTCGCGGCGCCGTGCAGCGCGGTGTCGCCCTGCTCGGTGGCGGCGTTGACGTCGGCGCCGAGCTCCACCGCGATCTTGACCGCCTCGAGGCTGCGGCTCTCGTTGGCCCTGAATGCGGGCAACGCGGCCGCTGTGACCGGCGCCATCAGAATCGTCCTCCCACCCGGCGCCACGAACGAGGAAGTCGCGCCTTGATCGACCAGAAGGCGCATCATGTCGACGTCGGCGAGCCGGGCCGCAATCCAGAATGGCGTCGCCCCCACGAACGAGTAGTGGAGTGAGGGGTCCCTTCTGGTGGAGCGCGTGGTGGCCGTGGGCTTCACGAGGACGGCATCCACGTTCGCACCACGCGCCAGCAGCGCCTTGACGAGCTCCTGCTTGCCCGCTCTGACCGCGATATGCAACGCGGAATATCCTCCGCGCATCGCATTGACGTCCGCACCCTTGTCGAGCAGCAGGTTGGCGAGCGCGTCATGGCCGCTATGTATCGCCACCACCAGCGCGCTGGTGCCGTCCGCCGCCGTGTCATCGACGTTCGCGCCGGCACCCAGCAGGATCTCGGCCGAGGCCGTGTCACCGTTGCGAGCCGCAAACAACAGGGGTGTGAACCCGCCCTGCTGGACCTCCACGAAGGCTCCGAACGTCTCATCGCGGTAGACGCCGGTCGTGACCACCTCCTGCCGCGAGCTGGTTCGGCTGTGGAGGTCCGCCCCACCCTCGACGAGCGCCCGCACGACGTCGGCGTGCTGCTGCGCCACCGCCCAGATCAGCGCGGTCTGCCCCCGCGAGGCTTCCTTGGCATTGACCATCGCTCCGCGGGCCAACAGGGATTTGACACCTGCAAGGCTGCCACTGCGGGAAGCCGTCATCAGCGGTGTCTCCCCGGACTTGAGAGCCGCGTTTGGGTTGGCCCCGGCCTGCAGCAGTTTCTCGATCATCGCGGCGCTGCCATTGAGGCTCGCCAGCCACAAGGGGGTCCCCCCATTGTCGTCGACGGCGTTCACGCGCGCGCCGGCGCGGATCAGCAGGTCGGCCGCCTCCAGGTCGTCCCAATGGGCCGCCCAATGAAGAGCGGTGGCGCCATCGCCCTGGGGCACGTTGACGTCGACCCGCTGTGTCAGGAGGGCCTGAAGGGCCTGTTTGTTCTTGCTCTTGACGGCGTCGAGCACTCGCCGGTCGTCGCTGGCGCCCGGATTTGCGAGCAAAAGCACGACTATCGACGACGACAAGAAAGATCTGAAGAACATACTCGCTCCAATTGCCGGTATACTAACATGCTACAAAATCCAGGCTACCCGAATTTGACCAGCCCAAACGGGAGCGTCCGAATGCGCAGGCATGTCTCTCGAGTAACGGCCCGTTGGCTCGTGGTCGGAGCCCTGATGTCCGGCATCGCCGACATCCGGGCCGCCCAGGCGCCGGCCGCGCAGCCGGGACCGGCCTCGATCGTCCCACCACGGGCCCTGCTGGATAGGTACTGCGTCAGGTGCCACAACCAGACGCTGAAGACAGCCGGTCTCTCCCTCGACTCGATGGATCTGGCGCAGGTCGCCGAGCACGCGGACACCTGGGAAAAAGTCATCAAGAAGCTTCGCATGGGTGCGATGCCTCCTGCCGGCATGCCGCGGCCCGATCGGGTGAGCGCCGATGCGTTCGCGGCGCTCCTGGAGACGACCATTGACACGGCTGCGGCCGTGAATCCGAATCCCGGCCGGGCGGTCGGCGCCCACCGCCTGAATCGTGCCGAATATCAGAACTCGGTGCGGGCTCTCCTGGCGGTGAATCTCGACGTGACGGCTCTGCTGCCCGGCGACGACTCCGGCGAAGGTGGCTTCGACAACAGCGCGGATATCCTCACCGTGTCGCCGGCACTGCTCGAACAGTACTTGGCGGTCGCCACGAAGATCGCACGCGAGGCGATTGGCTCGCGCAACCCCCGGCCGGTCGTTGAGACGTACTCCGTCTCCGCGTTGTACGTCCAGGACGACCGCATGAGCGATGATCTTCCCTTCACGTCGTTCGGCGGCCTCGCGGCGCGCCATCATTTTCCGGTCAACGGCGAGTACGCGCTCAAGATTCGGCTGCAGCGGACCTACAACGACTGCATCCGGGGCATGAGCCGGCAGCATCAACTCGACGTCCGAATCGATGGTGTCCTGATCAAGCAGTTCGCGGTCGGCGGCGAAGCCCCGAAAGAAGGCATGGCTCCACTCGGCGTCTGCGGGGGGACCTTGTATCAGGCGACTGCCTGGGACCGGTACGTGCACGAGGCCGACGATCACCTGGAGCTGCGCGTCCCGGTGCGAACGGGCACGCATCTGGTCGCCGTCTCGTTCGTCCGCCAACTGGTCGAGCCGGAAGGCGTCCTTCGGGAGCAGCACCGGGATCATAAGGCGCCCAACAACATGCCTGCCGATGAGCTGTGGGATGGCTACCCCGCGGTGGGCACCGTCTCCATCGCGGGTCCTTACGATTCCGCCGGGATCGACGAGACGCCCAGCCGCCGCCTGATTTTCACCTGCCGCCCCACGCGTCCGGCCGACGAGAAGCCCTGCGCCACCACTATCCTTTCGGCTCTGGCTCGTCGCGCCTATCGGCGACCGGTGACGACTGACGAGACCAAGACGCTCGTCGAGTTCTACGAGGCCGGTCGGCAACAAGGCGATTTCGAGACGGGCATCGAGCTGGCGATTCAGCGCTTGTTGGTCGATCCCAGCTTCCTGTTCCGCTTCGAGTTCGAGCCGGCCCGTACCGCACCCGGCAGTCTCTACCGGGTCGGCGATCTCGCGCTGGCATCCCGACTCTCGTTTTTCCTGTGGAGCAGTGGTCCGGATGCCGAGCTCTTGGATCTGGCCACCCGCGGGAAGCTGAGCGATCCGGCGGTTCTGCAACAGCAGGTGCGCCGGATGCTGGCGGACGAGCGGTCGCAGGCGCTGGTGGACAACTTCGTGGGCCAGTGGCTGGTCGTCCGCAACGTTCGCGAGCTCACGCCGGATCCGGATCTCTTCATCGATTTCGACCACAACCTGCGAGACGCCTTTCAGCAGGAGACACTCCTGTTCATGCAGGCGGCGATGCAGGAGAACCGCGGCGTGCTCGAGCTGCTGACGGCGAACTACACGTTCGTCAACGAACGCCTGGCGCGGCACTACGGGATCGCGAACGTCTACGGCAACCGCTTCCGGCGGGTGACGTTCACCGACGATCGGCGCGGCGGCATCCTGGGCCATGCCGGTCTGTTGGCGGTGAGCTCGTATCCGGACCGCACGTCCCCGGTGCTGCGTGGCAAGTGGATTCTGGATACCTTTCTCGGCGCGCCGCCGCCGCCGCCGCCACCGGACGTCGTCGCCTCGCTTCCCGACAAGGGCGAGGGCGACAAGCCGACGTCGGTGCGCGAGCGGCTCGCGTTGCACCGCAAGAATCCGGTATGCGCGAGCTGCCATAACCAGATGGATCCCCTCGGTTTCGCCCTCGAAAATTTCGATCCAATCGGACGGTGGCGCACGACAGAGGAAGGCAACGCCGCCATCGATGCCTCCGGGGTTTTTGGGGGCACCAAGATCGAGGGACTCCCCGGACTGCGCGCCTTCTTGCTCGACTACAGCGACGCGTTTGTCGGCACGGTCACCGAGAAACTCCTGGCGTACGCCCTGGGACGTCCGGCGCAGTACTACGATCGTCCGATCGTTCGCAAGATCATGAAAGACGCCGCGCCCGACTACCGATGGTCTTCAATCATTCTGGGCATCGTCCAGAGCACGCCCTTCCAGATGCAGAGGAGCCCGAGTCATGCTGATTAACAAATACGCGATCCCTCGTCGTGCGGTACTGCGGGGTCTTGGCACCATGCTGGCCTTGCCAGCGCTGGACGGCCTTGCGCCGGCCTTTGCCGCAGGCAGCAGGGCGGCGGCAAAGACCGTGCGCCGTTTGGGGATCGTGTATGTCCCGAACGGCATGGCGATGGACTATTGGACACCCGCCATCGAAGGGGCCGGGTACGAATTGACCCCGGTGCTCGAGCCGCTCGCCAAACACCGGAACACCATTACGGTGGTCTCTGGTCTGACGCAGAAGGGGAAGGGTGGCGGCGCCCATTCGGCCGCCGCGTCCAAGTTCCTCACCGGGCGGATACCCGAGCGGCGGAACAACTCGGAGCTGAAGGCCAGCATCTCGATGGACCAGGTCGTGGCGAAGGAGTTCGGTCGCGAGACCCAGCTCGCCTCGCTCGAAGTCGGTCTCGATCCCCGCGATTTCGCCGGCACGTGCGCGGAAGGTCTGTGCGCGTACACGACGACGATCGTGTGGCGGGACGAGGCCATGCCGTTGCCGATGGACAACAACCCGCGCGTCGTGTTCGAGCGGTTGTTCGGCGATGGCGACATCAGCGACCCGGCCGTGCGGTTGAGGCGGATCCAGAACCAGCGCAGCATCCTCGATTCGGTGACGGCGAAAGTCTCGGACCTGAACCGCCGGCTCGGCGCCGAGGCCCGTCTCAAGCTCGGGCAGTATGTCGATGCGGTCCGCGACGTCGAACGGCGGATCCAGAGGGTCGAAGAACAAGGCGCCCAGGCCGGGCCGACGATCGAGCAGCCCGCGGGGATCCCGGCCACCTTCGAAGAACACATCAAGTTGATGTTCGATTTGCAGGTCCTGGCCTTCCAGAGCGATCTGACGCGCGTCATCACGTTCATGGTGGGCCGCGAGACGAGCGCGCGCACCTACCCGGAGATTGGCGTGCCCGATGCGCACCATCCGCTGTCGCATCACAACAACGATCCCAACAAGATCGCGACGATGGCCAGGATCAACGCGTTGCACACGCACATGTTCTCGTATTTCCTGGACAAGCTGCAGGCCACCCCCGATGGTGACGGCTCTCTCCTGGACAACACGCTGCTGCTGTACGGCGCGGGCATGTCGAATTCCAACCACCACTCTCCCGAGAACCTGCCGCTGCTCCTGGCCGGCGGGGCTGCGGGCCAGCACAAGGGAGGACGCCATGTCGTCTGCCCGCCGGACACGCCAGTCGCCAATCTCCACATGACCATCTTCGAGAAGCTTGGTCTCAGGATGGAGAGCTTCGGCGAAAGCGCCGGCACGATTGAAACGCTGTCCGTCTAGGTGAATACGGAGGCTGCGCGTCGCCCACCGGCCGCAGCCTCCGCGCCTTTCGTCCCCCGCTCACCTCTGATCTGCTGACCCACGTCTTTTTCGCGTAGCTTCCCGGGACGGCTGACCGCGAGCAGTTCGTGAAGCGAGAGAGACTCTGCGCTGATCGTGCCGGGATACACTGAACCGTGCGTTCGAGCTTGGTCACATTCTTCCGTCGTCGATAGCGGCCCCGAGCATGTACCGCCTGGCGTCTCTCCTGACGTTCCTTCCGGCCTTCATCGCGATCTACTACCTGGTCATGGCATCGGAGCGCGTGGTGCGGCTGCCTGCTCCGGTCCAGATTGCTCCGGTCCTGGTGCTGCTCGCGGGAAGCCTGTGGCTGCTTTCAGGAAGCCCGGTGGCGCTCCTCGTGTTCGCGAGCGTCGCGGCGACGCTCGGGCTGGCCGTGGTGATCGAGCGAACGCGGGCGTCGAACCCGGGCGTGTCACGCGCGGCGCTCGCTGTGTCGATCGCGGCGAGCGTGGCGTTTCTCGCCGTCGCGCGCAGCTGGATTCCCGGAATCACGTTTGCCTTTGCGGGCGTGACGGTCATCGCGTGCCAGGAGATCGCGCTGGTCGTCGATCTGTTTCGCGGCCGGGCGGGCATCGCGCACCCGGTGATCGCGGCGGCCCATCTCCTCCAGTTTCCAGTGCTTCCGACCGGCCCGCTGATCGGCTACCAGGACAGCATCCGCCAATGGGGAAAGCTGGATCGCGCGATCGGTCTGGGCGCGTTCGCATACGGCATGCGCCGCATCGCGATCGGGTTGATCAAGTTGATTCTCATCGCGGGCACTCTCGCCACGCCGGTCGACGCGATCTTCGCGCTCCCGGCGGCGAACGTGAGCACCGACGCCGCCTGGCTCGCCGCGGTGTGTCTGGCCCTGCAGTACTACTTCCGGCTGTCGGGCTGCGCCGATATTGCGGTTGGGCTCGGACGCGTGCTGGGCCTCCGCTACCCCGAAAATTTCCGCCGCCCGTATCTCGCCTGTTCGGTCCGGGAATTCTGGCGGAGATGGCACGTCACGTCGATCGCGTGGCTCCGCGACTATCTGGCGTTTCCGATGGTTGGACGCGACGCGCCGACCCTGCGCCTCGCGCCGAACATCGTGCTGGGCTTCGTGCTCCTCGGCTTGTGGTACGGCGGCGGATGGACGGTCGTCGGGTGGGCGGCCTACTCGAGCGCGTTTCTGGCGCTCGAGGCGGTGGGGCTCGAGGCGGCGCTCGCACGCCGGCCGAGATTCATCCAGCGCGTGTACGTGCTGCTGGTCGTGGCAGTCGGGTGGACGATTCTCCGTGCGGACTCGTTGGCGTCGGCGGCGGCGCTGTTGGAGGCGATGGCCGGCCTGGGTGGCGTGGCGCGCCTGACGTCGGTCGCCTACCTCACCCCGCAGGTCTCGGTGGCGCTCCTCGTCGGCCTCCTCGGCGCCGGTCCGCTCATCCCGTGGCTCAGCCGCTGGCGCGTGTCGATCGATGCGCTTACGGCCAGCCTTGCAATGATGCTGGCGTCGGTGTGGCTGCTGCTGTGGCGTGTCCGGTTGTTCCTGCGGGCCAGGCCCCGCCCGTAGACCTTTCGGTGGGCACGGTATACACTCGCGCTTTGGTCGTTCAACTAGCTGAGGATTGACGATGAAGCATTTCCTGCATCTCCTGTTCGCACTGGCCGTCGCGCTGATGGCGCTGCCGGCCGGCACCGACGCCCACTTCAAGCTGCTCGAACCGGCCTCCTGGATCATCGAGGATGCGCAGCGAGGCGACCCGCAGAAAGTCGGTCCCTGCGGCGGCGACCCGAAGGGCCAGAACGAGAAGCTGCTCACGAACGCCGTGACCAAGGCGGTGGGCGGATCGAAGATCCACCTGAAGATCCAGGAAACGATCTTCCACTCCGGACACTACCGCGTGGCGCTCGCCGTCAACTCGCGCAACGAGCTCCCGCCGGATCCGATTACGTTCGAAAAGTACACGGACAGGGGCGTGTATTCCGTGTGGGGGGTGATTCAGAGCCCGCCGCAGATTCCCGTCATCGCCGACGGCCTGTTTCAGCACTATCCGCGACCGGGGGAGCCGGCCTCCGCCTTGCCGAAGACGCCGATGGCCCCGTGGGAGACGGACATCGAGCTCCCGAACATCAGCTGCGCCAAGTGCACGCTGCAGGTGATCCAGTTCATGGCCGATCACGGCTACAACCAGCCTGGCGGCTACTCGTATCACCACTGTGCGGATCTGCAGATCACCGCGGACCCCACCAAGCCGATCGACAAGGGCTGGCCGACGGCCACCAACTAACATGACACCGCTGGAGGAATCGATGGGCGCCAAGATTCGTCACCTGGTTCTCTGCGCACTCGGGATCATCGCTTTCGTCACGTCCGCCGCGGCGCAGGCCCCTGCGGCCTCCGCTCCAGGCGACTCCGTCATCGTCGTCGAGAAGCCGACCTACGTCACCCTCAATCTCGAAACCACCGTCAATCGTCCGGCGGCCGAGGTGTGGAAGCGCGTGGGCAAATGGTGCGACGTGAGCGAATGGCTCCAGATCGCGGCGGGATGCAAAATCACCTCCGGTAAGGACGGAGAAGTTGGTGCGGTCCGCACCGTCGGCAGCGAGGTGATCGTCGCGAGGACCGAGTTCTCCTATACCTACGCGCAGACGCCGAGAGTCGGCCGGCCATACAACCTCTATCACGGCACGCTCGAGGTGCGGCCGGTGACGCCGACGACCTCGAAGATCCTGTATACCCTGCTGTTCGACAACTCCATGCTGGCCGACGATGCCGCGCGCGAGAAGGACAAGGCGGGGCGGACGGCAACCTTCAACCGGGCGCTCGCGAACATGAAGACCCTTGCTGAAGGGGGCATGCTGGCGCCGCCGCCGAGCGCGCGCTGACAGGCGGCCGCGTCGCGGCAGGGGGGCTGAGGAAGGGACCTTTCGCCCTGCGGTACAACCTGATTGGGTTCACGGTGGGTTGAGGGTGTATGGGTGAGATCACGCGCCGGAGTTTTTTCGATCGCGCACGAACCTGCGCGCTCGGTGGTCTCGCCGCCGCAAGCGCCGCGGGAGGCTTCGCGCCGAAGCGGGCTTGGGCTCGGCAGGCGTCCGCCGAAGGCGTCAAGCTCCAGAACTGGCTGACGCTGACCGACGAGGCGGCTCTCGAGCCAGGGCTTCCGATCATCGACCCGCATCACCACCTGTGGGATCGGCCAGGCAACCGGTACCTCCTCGAGGAGCTTGTCGCGGATGTCCAGGCGCACAATGTGCGCCAGACCGTGTTCGTCGAGTGCTCGTCGATGTACCGGGCCGACGGGCCGGAAGAGTTCAAGGTGGTCGGCGAGACGGAGTTCGTACAGGGCATCGCGGCGATGAGCGCGAGTGGCGGATACGGCGAGACGCGTGTGGCGGCAGGTATCGTCGGCACCGCCGACCTCCGGCTGGGTGACCGAATCGCCCCGGTGCTCGAAGCGCAGATCGCGGCGAGCCCGCAGCGTTTTCGAGGCATCCGTCATCGTGCCGCGTGGGCGGATCGCTCCGTGGCTCCCAATCAACCCGCTGATCTGCCGCAGCACGTGCTGTTGGATCCAAGCTTCCGGCGAGGGTACGCCTGCTTGCGCAAGTACGGATTGTCCTTCGAGGGTTGGGTCTATCACACGCACATCGCCGACCTCACCGACCTCGCGCGGGCGTTCCCCGATACGACGATCATCTTCAACCATCTTGGCGGGCCGATCGGTGTTGGGGCATACGCGGGGCGCCGCGACGAGGTGTTCGCCGCATGGCAGCCGGCAGTCGCCGAGCTTGCGAAATGCCCGAACGTGGTCGCGAAGGTTGGCGGCATCCAGATGGTCGTGAATGGTTACGGCTGGCACGAGCGCAAGCAGCCGCCCACGTCGGACGAGCTGCTCGGCGCCAACGGCAAGTGGTACCGCTACACGATTGAGCAGTTTGGGCCCAGGCGGTGCATGTTCGAGAGCAATTTTCCGGTCGACCGGCTGTCGTGCTCATACACGGTGCTCTGGAACCAGTTCAAGAAGCTGACGAAGGGATTTTCAGCTGACGAGCGTGCTGCCATGTTCCACGACACGGCCATGCGCGTTTACCGGCTCCCACGGCACTGAAGAGTCCGATAACCCCGTCCCGACGAAGCACCAGACCCGGCTGTGGACGTGGCCGGGCTCTCGGCGTAAGGTATGACCGTGACCGCCAAGGCTTGGCTTGCGGCTCTGCTTGTCGGCGCACTCGGCGGGCTCGCCGCCACCCCGGCGGCCGCCCCACCGCCGCAGGCTGCCGGCAAGGCACCCACCAACGGTGTGGCTGTCCGCGCCCTGCTCGATCGGTACTGCGTCACCTGCCACAACGACCGTACGCGCACCGCCGACCTGACGCTCCAGTCGATCTCGCTCGAGCACGTCGGCGAGCTGAAAGACGATGTCCAAGTCTGGGAGAAGGTGGTGCGGAAGCTTCGGGCGGGCACGATGCCGCCGGCCGGCCGGCCGCGTCCCAAACAGGCTGCGTACGATGAGGTCGCCTCCTGGCTCGAGTCGGCGATCGATCGGGCCGCCGCGGCTGCGCCCGACCCGGGCCGGCGCGTCGTGCACCGGCTCAATCGCGCCGAGTACGCAAACGCGATCCGCGACCTGCTGGCACTGCAGATAGACGGACAGACGCTGCTGCCGGCCGACGATTCCGGCTACGGCTTCGACAACATTGCCGACGTCCTATCCCTCTCACCAAGCCTGCTCGAGCGGTACCTGATCGCCGCCACGCGCATCAGCCGGCTCGCCCTCGGCGATCCCGCGGCTCAGCCGGCGATCGAGACGTACTGGGTGCGGCCGACGCTGCTGCAGCACGACCGCATGAGCGAGGATCTGCCGTTCGGCAGCCGCGGCGGTCTCGCCGTGCGGCACTACTTTCCCCTGGACGGCGCCTACGATCTCAAGATTCGTCTCCAGCGCACGCATGCGAACCAGATCCGCGGCCTGACCGAACCGAACGCGATCGAGGTGCGCCTGGACGGCGCGCGGGTCGCGACGTTTACGGTCGGCGGCGACGGTGAACGAGGGCCGTGGCTGGCCGTGCCGCAGCCGTCGGCGTACGAGCTGACGGCGGACGAAGGCCTGGAGCTTCGCGTTCCGGTCAAGGCGGGCCTTCACCTGGTGGCGGTGGACTTTCCCCGCAGGAGCGCGATGCCCGAGGGCGTCCTGGCGCCGCGGCTCTCCGCCGCTTCGTACGAATTCGCCGGCGACCGCGATGCGCCCATGAGCCTCGACAGCATCCGGATCTCCGGCCCCGCCGAGGCGCGGAGGCCCGCCGACACCCCGAGCCGTCGTCGTCTGCTCGTCTGCTCGCCCGCCGCACAGAGCGATGAGGACCCCTGCGCCCGGACGATCCTGTCCACGCTCGCCCGCCGGGCATTCCGGCGGCCGGTGGCCGACCGCGACGTCGAGACGCTGCTCGGCTTCTACCGGGCTGGTCGCGCCGCGGGCGGCTTCGAGGCGGGCATCGAGCGCGCCGTCCGCGCCGTGCTGGTCGATCCGGAGTTTCTGTTCCGCGTCGAGCGCGAGCCCGACCTCGGCGCGCCGGCCACGGCGTACCGCGTGACGGGCGTCGAGCTCGCCTCCCGCCTGTCGTTCTTCCTCTGGAGCAGCATCCCGGACGACGAGCTGCTCGCGCTCGCGGAACGCGGGACGCTGGTCGATCGGGCGGTGTGGAGCGCACAGGTGCGGCGAATGCTCGCCGACCCGCGCGCCGAGGCGCTCGTCACGAACTTCGCCGGCCAGTGGCTCCATCTGCGCAACATGCGGAGCGTCGCGCCCGACCCGGATGCCTTTCCCGAGTTCGACGACAACCTGCGCGAGGCCTTCCAGCGCGAGACCGAGCTGTTTGTCGGAAGTCAGATCCGCGACGACCGGAGCGTGGTCGATCTGCTGACGGCCGAATACACCTTCGTCAACGAGCGGCTCGCCCGGCACTACGGCATCCCCGGCGTGCACGGAAGCCGATTCCGACGTGTGTCGCTCGACGGCACCGCGCGCGGCGGTCTCCTGGGCCAGGGCAGCATTCTGACGGTGACGTCTTATCCCAACAGGACGTCGCCGACGCTGCGCGGGAAATGGGTGCTCGAGAACCTGGTCGGCGCGCCGCCGCCGGCGCCGCCGGCCAACGTACCGGACCTGAAGAGCGCCGATCCGCGACAGCCCCTTCCGGTGCGCGAGCGTCTCGCGCAGCATCGCGAGAATCCGGTGTGCGCGAGCTGCCACGCGCAGATGGATCCGCTCGGGCTGGCGCTGGAGACGTTCGACGCCATCGGCAAGTCGCGCACGCATGACGGCGGCACGCGCATCGACGCGTCCGGGAGCCTGCCCGACGGCGCCGTGTTCGTGGGCCCCGCCGGGGTGCGCGCGCTGCTCGCCGATCGACGCGAGCGATTCGCGTCAACGGTGACCGAGAAGCTGCTGACGTACGCGCTCGGCCGCGGCCTCGAGGCACACGACGCGCCCGCCGTCCGTCGCATCGTGCGCGGCGCGGCGTCCGCGGATTACCGCTGGTCGGCGCTCCTGCTCGGTGTTGTCGAGAGCGTGCCCTTTCAGATGAAGAGATCGCAGGAACCATGATCATCACCAGGAGACATCTGCCGCGCCGCACGTTCCTGCGGGGCCTCGGCGCGACGCTGGCCCTGCCGCTGCTGGACGGGATGGTGCCGGCAGCGACCGCGTTGAAAGCGACGGCCGCCAGGCCGGTTCGCCGGCTCGGAATCGTATACGTGCCCAACGGGATCTTCATGAATCGCTGGACGCCGGCCGACGATTCGATCCTGTCGGCGCTTCCGCCGACGCTCGAGCCGTTGGCGCCGTTCCAGCGGCAGCTGGCAGTTCTCAGTGGACTCTCGAACAAACAGGGTGACGCCTGGCCGGGCGAGGGCGCGGGCGACCACGCGCGAGCCGCCGCCGCGTACCTGACGGGCGTCCATCCGAAGAAGACCGAGGGGGCCGACCTTCGGGCCGGCGTCTCGATGGATCAGATCGCGGCCGCGGCCCTCGGGGCTGAGACGGAGCTCGCCTCGCTGGAGGTGTCGCTCGAGTCGAGGGAGCCGGTCGGCTCCTGCGATCCGGGCTACAGCTGCGCCTACGCCAACACGCTGTCGTGGCGCAGCCCGACGACGCCGCTCCCGATGGAGAACAACCCGCGCGTCGTGTTCGAACGGCTCTTTGGCGGCAGCGACAGCACCGGCGCGGCGCTGCTGCGCGCGCGCCGCGCGGAGGACAAGAGCCTCCTCGACGCCGTCGCGGACAAAGTGTCGCGCCTCCAGCGCGAGCTGGGACCGCGCGACCGGTTGAAGCTCACCGAATATCTCGAGGCCATCCGTGACGTCGAACGGCGCATCCAGCGGGCGGAAACGCAGACCGATCGGGAGCTGCCGGCGATGGCTCAGCCGTCCGGCGTGCCAGGAACGTTCGAGGAGCACGCCCGGGTCATGTTCGATCTGCAGGTCCTCGCCTATCAGGCCGACTTGACCCGGGTCATCACGTTCATGGTCGGCCACGAGACGAGCCAGCGCGCGTATCCCGAGATCGGCGTGCCCGACGCCCACCACCCGCTGTCACATCACGCGGGCGACAAGGAAAAGATCGAGAAGCTGATCAAGGTCAACCTGTATCACACGATGATGTTCGCGTACTACCTGGAACGGCTTGCCGCGACACGCGACGGCGACGGCTCGCTGCTCGACCACTCGATGATCATCTACGGCAGCGGCATGAGCGACGGCAACCGCCACGACCATCACGACCTGCCGACGCTGCTCGTCGGTGGCGGCGCCGGTCAGCTCGCGGGCGGCCGCCATCTGCGATACGCGGCCCACACGCCCATCACGAACCTGTTCCTCACGCTGCTCGACAAACTCGGGGTGCCGGCCGAGCGCATCGGCGACAGCACCGGGCAAGTGGAGCATCTCTCGGCGGTGTGAGCCGGTGCACGACAACGACACCCGCGCATCCGTCGGGCGGCGCGTCGGCGCCGCGACCGGGCGTTTCGGCGCCGTGGTCCTCGTCGCCCTGGCGGCGGCGTCCACCGGTCTGTCCGCTTCCGGAGACCGGCGTCTTGTCGACGCCGTGGCCGCGCGGCGCGGCGCCGAGGTCCGGGCGCTGCTGGCGGAGCGGGTGGACGTCAACGTCGCGCAGCCGGACGGTGCGACGGCGCTGCACTGGGCCGCCTACTGGGACGATCTCGATCTGACGGCCACCCTCCTGCGGGCCGGCGCGCGCGTCGACGCCGTGAACGAGCTTGGCGTCTTCCCGCTTGCGCTGGCCTGCGACAACGGCAGCGCGACGATGGTCCAGGCGCTGCTTGCGGCCGGCGCCGACGCGCGCGCGGCGCGTCCGACGGGCGAGACCGCGCTCATGTCGTGTGCGCGCACGGGCAGCACCGCGGCCGTGCGGGCGCTGCTCGCGGCCGGCGCCGACCCCCAGGCGATGGAACGCGATCGACAGCAGACGGCGCTCATGTGGGCCGCCGGGGTGGGCGACGCGTCTGTGGTCTCGGTGCTGCTCGAGGGGGGCGCCGACGTGAACGCCCGGTCGTCCGGCGGATTCACGCCGCTGCTGTTTGCCGCGCGTGCCGGCGCGCTCGACGCGGCCCGCCTCCTGGTGGCGGCCGGCGCCGTCGTCAATGCCACGACACCGGACGGACAGAGCCCGCTGTTTGTGGCTGCCGCGAGCCTGTCGGCGACAACGGGCAGCGATTATCGCCTCGTGGTCGCGCCGAGCGACCACGAGGCGCTCGCGCTGTTCCTCCTCGACCACGGCGCCAATGCCGCGCAGGCCGACGAGCTCGGTATGACGCCGCTCCATGCGGCGATCGAATTCCGCAAGACGGGGCTGGTGCCGGCGCTCCTTCGCCACGGCGCGGATCCGAACGCGCGGCTCGGGAAGGGGGGGCTGCCGTTCCGTCCGGGCGACTACGTGGCGCGCACGCGCTACGGCGGGGCCACGCCCTTCTGGCTGGCCGCCAACGCGGGAGATGTGGCGACGCTACGGCTGCTCGCGGCGGCCGGCGCCGATCCCCACCTGGCGAACCAAGGCGGCGTCACGCCGCTGATGGTGGCGGCCGGCCAGGGTCAGACCGATTCGCGCATGGCCCCGTACGAGGATCTGCTGGACGCCGTCAAGTATCTCGCGGTCGAGCTCGGGGCCGACATCAATGCGACGGACGCGGCGGGGCAGACCGCGATGCATGGGGCCGCGAGCGCATCGGCGGACGCCGTCATCGAATTCCTGGCCGCCCGTGGCGCCGCCGTGGACGCGAAAGACCAGCGCGGGCGCACGCCCGTTGACGTCGCGCTGAACCCGAGCCGGCTCCGGCCGGAGACAGCTGCCCTCCTCCGTCAGCTGGCAAGCCCCGCCCGCTGAGACGTGACGCGACGGCGTCGCGCCCAACTCGGTGAGGTGAGCCCGAACGCCGCAGACCCACGGAGCCGTTGTCTTGTCCAACAACGCCCTAAAGCGTGGCTGGGAACCCCGATTGATGGCCTATTTATCGGACGAGGGCGATGCGGCTCTGCCCTGGGACTGTACGGAATGCAGAGTCTCCGAGGGCAACAGTGCAGCCAGCCCCTTCTCCGTCATCAACGTCCGAAGCAGCGCGACCGTTTCCGGCTGATGTTTCTCCGTGGCGGCCTCGAAAATTGGACCGGCCACCGTGACAGGGAGCCATCCGATCTTGTTCCTGGCGTCGAGCTTGGCACCTTTATCCACGAGCCACCGGACGATCGTGTTCGCGCCTCGAAAGGCGGCTGCGTGCAAAGCCGTGCCGCCGCTCCATCGCATGTCACCCAGCGCATCGCTGAGATCGAGAAAGTGGCGGCCCAGTAGCACCATGCTGTCGGTTTCCTTGGGTGTATTACCGTAGTCGGCGACGGCATTGATATCGTTGCCAAGTTCCACGG
>Ga0326597_10004976_pt1 | contig 18566 bp, 22 predicted proteins | sample RVTome_12_FD_203789 | JGI IMG/M metagenome (GOLD analysis project Ga0326597, IMG submission 203789) | Soil microbial communities from uranium-contaminated site in the Upper Colorado River Basin, Wyoming, United States - RVT100D185 | ecosystem: Environmental > Terrestrial > Soil > Contaminated >... | reverse complement strand
AGGCGACGACCACGACGAAGGCGTCGGCGGCGTAGCGGTGCAGGCTGCGCAGCACGCCGCCGAACCACCATTCCAGCTCGCCGATCGAGTCGTAAGCGCCGGCGACGCTGGTGTCGAAGCGGATGTAGAGGTAGATGCCGCTCGCGGCGAGCATCCAGAACAGGGCGAAGCCGAGCGCGCCCAGGTGCCGGAGCGGCGCCAGAAATGTTGTTCTGACCCCCTTTTCAGGTGCGGAAGAGGAAGCCACCCTGGGCCTTCGAGAAGTCGATGAGCAGCGCCGCGCCGGGGGCGAGCTCGAGCGTCGCCTCGCCCACGTAGTTGAAGTCCTCGCCGGCGCGGTCGCGCAGGCGCGCGACGATGCGGTGCGTGCCAGCGGGCAGCGGCAGGCGGTGGTACACCGTGGCGTTGCCGTCGCGCTGCACGCCCGTGGGCGGGACCTCGCGCCGCAGCGCGATCTCGCCGTCGACCTCGAGCTCTACGAGCAGCACGGCGCGCTCGCGCGGGCAGTCGAGCGCCGCGCGCATGTTGGGCGCGAGCTTCGCCAGCTCCTCGGGCGTGCGCTCGCGGCAGGGGCTCTTCCGCTCGGCGGCGTGGATGAACGACAGGCGCACCAGCGCCTCGTCCGGCCCGAGCGCGGAGAAGCGCGGCTCGGTCGAGAAGTAGCCGATCAGCGCCATGAGCGGCACGTACAGCGCGAGCTGCGCGGCGATGCGCAGGGCCTGCTTCATGCGCGGCCTCCGAGGCGCGCGAGCTCGGGGCGCCGCGCCGGCGGCGCGGGCCGGAAGGCGTCCGAGAAGCAGTCGTCCTGCGCGAGTCCCCGCGCGCGGAAGGCGGGGTGCGCGGCCTCCACCATGGCCGCCGAGCCGCAGGCGTACACCTGGTGGCCGGCGAGGCTCGGGAAGTCGGCGAGGATCGCCTCGTGCACCAGGCCGGTGCGGCCCTGCCAACGGTCCTCGGGCGCCGGATGCGAGAGCACCGGCACGAACGTGAAGTTGTCGTGCTCGCGCGCCCACTGCCGCGGCAGCTCGGCGAGGTACATGTCCCTGAGGCTGCGCGTGCCCCAATACAGCAGCATCCTGCGGCGCACCCCGCGGCTGAAGGCGTACTCGAGCATGCTCTTCACCGGCGCGAATCCCGTGGCGCCGGCGACGAAGATGATCGGTTTCTCGGAATCTTCCCGCAGGAAGAACGCGCCGAGCGGCCCCTCGAAGCGCACCGCGTCGCCCGCGCGCATGCGCTCGAACACGTGGCCGGTGTAGCGCCCGCCCTCGATGCGCCGGATGTGCAGCTCGATGCGATCCTTCACCTGGGGCGCGGTGGCGAAGGAGAAGCTGCGCTTCGCGCCGTCCTCGAGCAGGATGTTGATGTACTGGCCCGCGTAGAAGGCGATGGGCTCGCCGCCCTCGAGCCTGAGCACGACGCGCATCACGTCGGGCGCGAGCGCCTCCAGGCTCTCGACGGCGGCGCTCCACTCGCGCGGGCGGATGTCGCCGAGGGTCTTGGTGGGCACGTACTCGAGCTCGATGTCGCCGCGCAGGGTGGCGCAGCAGGTGAGGATCCTGCCCGCGGCGCGCTCGGCGTCGGGCAGCGCGTCGTGCTGGTAGGCGCCGTAGTCCACCTCGCCGTAGGCGAGCGTCGCCTTGCACTTCCCGCAGCCGCCGTTGCGGCACTCGAAGGGCAGCGCGAGGCCTTCGCGCAAACCCGCGTCGAGGATGGTCTCGCCCTCGCGCACCGCGACGATCCGGTTGTCGGGGCGCACCAGCATGTAGTGCTCGGCGGTCTTCTTCCTCGGCGGCAGCCAGGGCAGGACGAGGAACAGCGCGGTCAGCCCGCCGAGCAGCAGCCAGAGCTCGCCGGGCGAGGTGCGGTAGAGCAGCGCGTAGGTCGACAGGTAGAACCAGTCGAGGTCGATCGTGCCCACCGCGGCGGCGAGGTCGGCGCGCGGCTGGCTGAAGGCGGGCTTGACGAGCGAGAGCGCGACGAGCGCCGCGGTGAGCGTCAGTGCCACCGGCAGCGGCGGCGCGGTGCGCGCCTGCGGCACGCGCTGTGTGTGCACCCAGAGCAGCGCCAGCACCGCGAGCGGCACGCCGATGTGGATGAAGGAAAGGAGCGAGAACAGGCGGTCGTTCACGTTCTCCGGCTGGATGAAGTTGCGCACCAGCGCGCCCTGGAACAGCGGCAGCCAGTCGAGCCACTCGGCGGTGGCGACCACCACGAACTGCGAGAGGCCATCCCAGGGCAGCATGTAGCCGTTGATGCCCGAGGCGTACACCAGCCACAGCAGCGCCACGCCGCTCACCCACGAGAACCAGCGGAAGCCCCGGTAGCGGTCGAAGCACCAGTGCCGCGCGAGGTGCAGCACCATGACCAGCACCACGCCGTCGGAGGCGTAGCGGTGGATCGAGCGCAGCACGCCGCCGGCGTAGGCCTGGCCGCGGGTGAGCGCCTCGACCGAGTCGTAGGCGCCGGCGACGCTCGTTTCGAAGAAGACGTAGAGGTACAACCCGCTCGCCACCACCAGCCACATGAGGTAATAGGCGATCGGGCCGAGGTAGTAGAGCGGGTTCATCTTGTCGCCGAAGGCGAGGTTGAACAGCGCCTCGACCTTCAGGAAAAACCACTGCCCGATCAGGTGTATACGGTGGATCACCGCATCATCCTAGGTCGGGGGCGCGCGCCGCTATTTGATATGGGTTAAATACTCGATGGTCGCCGGCGGCGGCGCCACTCGACGACGAGGAAGGTCAGGATGCCCAGGATGATGCTCGCGCCGACGAGCAGCTCGGCGACGATCACGGTGTTGAGGCGGTAGCGCCCCGCGACGGGGTCGTACACGGTGCACAGTAATCGCACCTGTTCGAAGAAACCCTGGATGCTGCCTTGCGGCACCGGCTTGCCCTGCGCGAGCTCCAGGAGCGGCCCTACGAAGAGCGGCACTTCGAAAGAATCGCCATAGACCTGGCGATAGATGCGGCCGGAGGCGTCCACGATGCTCGCCTGCAGCAGGTGGTCGAACCCCGCGGCCGTGGACTCGTAGCGAAATCCGAAGTCGGCGACGAGCCGTGGCAGCGTCTCCGCGTCGGGAGACAGGAACAGCCAGTTCGGCGAAACCACCGCATGCTTGCGCCTGAAGTCCCCCATCGCCCCGGGCGTGTCGAACGGCAGGTTGAAGCCGATGGTGGCCACGCGGAACGTGCCCGGCCCGAGCGTGCGCTCGGCCTCGGCGACCGCCTTGGCCAGGAACTGCGTGCTCGCCGGGCAGACCTGGAAGCACCCGGTGTAGACGAAGTTCACCACCAGCGGCTTGCCGCGCAGCTCGGCCAGACGCACCGTGCGGCCCGCGGTGTCGCGCAGGGTGTAGTCGCCCACCGTGCGGCCGATCGCGGCCTGGCTTTCGCGCAGCGCGAGCTTCTGGTCGAACGCCTGCGCGGCGCAGGAAGCGGCGAGCAGCCCGAGGCTAAGTAAGCGCCACATCCAGCATCGCCCCCGAAAGCACCGCGCCGAGCTGCACGAGCGAGGCGAGGAACGCGGCGCGCGCGGTGTCGCGCGCCGGCCGGCGCACGAGCGCGCGGCAGCGCAGGAGAAAGAGCGCGCCCCCCGCGGCGGCGCAGGCGGAATAGACCCAGCCCAGTCCGTAGGCGGCGGGCACGAGCGAGGCGGCCACGAGCAGCGCCGCGCTGGCGAAGATGGCGCGCGCGGCGCGCGCGTCGCCCACCACCACGGGCAGCATCGGCACCTGCGCCGCCGCGTAGTCCTCGCGGCAGGCGATGGCGAGGCTCCAGAAGTGCGGCGGCGTCCACAGGAAGAGCACGATGGCGAGCCACAGCGCCTCGGGTCCGGGCGCGGGCGAGACGGCGGCCGCGCCGGCGAGCACGGCGAAGCTGCCCGCGAGCCCCCCGACCACGATGTTCCACCAGGTGCGGCGCTTCAGCCACACCGTGTACACCACGCCGTAGGTGAAGGCGCCGAGGAACACGTAGAGCGCGGCGAGCGGGTTGGTGGCGAGCGCGGCCGCGAGCACCGAGGCGGCGAGCATGGCGCCGATCAGCCACAGCCAGGCCGGGCCGTGCTTGAGCGCCCCGGTGACGAACGGGCGGTTGCGCGTGCGGCCCATGCGCGCGTCGAGGTCGCGCTCGGCGTACTGGTTGAACGCCCCCGCGGCGGCGGAGGCGAACAGCACGGCGAGCACGAGGACGGCCGCCGCGCCCGCACCCGGGCCGGGCCCGCCTTCCACCGCGAGGCCCGCCGCGGCGGCGAAGGCGATGGCGACGCCGATGCGCAGCTTGAACAGGTTGAGGACCTGTCTCATCGCTGCCTCACTTCAGCGGCCAGACCGTCGACAGGTACTTCCAGTTGATGAAGTAGTACAGCACGAACGAGACCAGGAACACCATCGCCAGGGCGAAGGTGCCCGGCGCGACCATGCCCGCCGCGCCGATGCTCGGGTGGTGCGCGGCGATCGCCGCGGCCACCGGCCTGGGCGCCGGCGCGATGCCGTCCCTCGCGCGCACGTGCTGGAAGCCCGGCGTGGCGATCCTCTTGCCGAGGAACACCGAAACCACGGTGATCAGCAGGTACATGCCGCCGCCGACGATGGCGACGAGCCCCGTGATGCCGGCGAGCGCCATCATCAGCCAGGCGGCGCCCGGGAACTCGTACGCGAACGCGTTGCCGGCGAAGCCGATGTCCCAGTGCCGGCGCGGCACGCCCAGGGTCCCCGCGCCCATCAGGAACAGCGACACGCCCATCATGGCGAGGCCGAAGACGTACGGCTGCCACTTGGCGAGTGCCGGGAAGGCGAGCTCGCGGCGGAACAGCACCGGGATGAGGAAGTAGGTGAGGCCCATGAAGGCGAGCGTGGTGCCCACCACCACCGTGGCGTGGAAGTGTCCCGGCACGTAGATCGTGTTGTGGATGATGAGGTTCAACTGCTCGGTGCCCATCATCACCCCCGAGATGCCGCCGAGAAAGCCGAAGCCGATGAGCGACAGGAACATCGAGGAGAACGTCGGGTTGCCCCAGGGCGCCTTCCTCAACCACTCGAACAGGCCGTGGTTGTAGCCCTTCTCGCGCTGTGCCACCTCGATCGAGCCCGGCACCGTCAGGCCGTGCACCATGGAGGCGAGCACCGCCAGGTACATGGCGTAGCTGGTGTTGAAGATCTTCCAGTGCGAGGTGAGCCCCGGGTCGGCGAGCAGGTGGTGCGCGCTCGCCAGCTGCAGGAACAGGATGTAGAGGAGAAACGCCGTGCGGCTCACCTTCTCCGACATGGGCTTGGCGCCGAACACGATCGCCGCCACCGCGTACCATACGGAGACGTGCGCGGCGACGTTGATCTGCTGCGAGGAGTGACCGAACGCCCACCACACGGTGCGGTACATGAGCGAATCGATGTGCTCCACGAGGCCCACCGACCACAGGAACGTGGGGATGAGGATGATGGCGCCCGCCGCGATGGTGAATACGGCGATGATGCCCGCGGTGATGGCGCCGAAGGTCACGAGCGGCACCGAGCCCTGGTAGGTGCGCTCGGCTTTGGCCACCACCAGGGTGCCGAAGAACACGAAGCAGGCGATCAGCGCTCCCACCGCGAACAGGATCAGCCCCAGGTAGAAGGTGGGGTGCGCGCCCATCGGCGCGTAGGAGGTGAACATGACGCTGGAATCGCCGCGGAACACCGAGTAGTTGTTCACCAGCGCCCCGACCACCATCAGCCAGAACCCCGCCCAGGCCATGCCCGGGGTGGCGATGCGCGCCTTGAGCAGCGTCGAGGCGGCGAAGTACAGCACCGCGATCTCGAAGAAGATGATCCAGAACACGAGCATGTTGAGCCCGTGCGCGGTGAGGACCTGGTAGAACCTGTCGGGCGGCAGCAGGTGCACCGCCTGCCAGCGCGTGAGCACCACGCCGATGGCGAGCAGCCCGCCGATGAGCAGCGAGACCACCGCGGCGACCGCGTTCCAGCGCATCAGCTTCTCGGCGGGCTCGTGGAACACCAGCCCGCTGGCGGGGCAGGTCCTGAACATCCGGTTCACGCTCATGGCGCCTCCCTTACTTCACGACGTACAGGCGGCTCACCATGGTGTGGTGATTGATGCCGCAGTACTCGTTGCAGATGATCGAGTAGGTCCCCGGCTGGGTCGGGGTCACGGTGAGCACGTGCTCGTAGCCCGGGTGCACCTGGATGTTGATGTTCTCGGGCTGCAGCGAGAAGCCGTGCAGCCAGTCGAGCGACATGAGGTGGATGCGGTAGGACTTGCCCGCCTCCAGCTCGAGGATCGGGTACCAGCGCCAGAGCTGCGCGATCAGGTACACGTCGGCCCCGGCGGGCGGGCGCACCACCGGCACCTTCAGGTCGCCGCCGTCCTCGCGCACCTTGTACTTGGCGATCATGTCGTCGGCCTTCCTGACGAAGTCCTCGGGCTTGGCGCGGTAGGCCTCGTTGGAGAGGTTCTGCTGACCGTAGATGTGCCAGTAGGGCATCATGAAGAACATGATCAGGCACCACACCAGCGCCACCACGACCCACAGCAGCTCGGCGCGGTCGAGCGGCTGCTTCCACCACACCCTTTCCTGCGGCGGCAGGATTGCGCTCATGGCGATTCCCCTATTTGGCGATCGGGATGGACAGGATTTCCATCACACCCCAGACGATGTAGAGCACGGTGGGCATGGCGATTCCCAGGAACAGCAGCAGGAACGGGTTGTCCAGCACCTGCTGCATGACGGGGACGGGCTCGTCGGACACATCGTCCTGCTCGATGCGGTCGGTCGTCATTGCGGCCTCCACCTTGGTTGCAACAGGGCGCAGTTAAGCAGCCGCAGGTACGGCCCGATTTGATATTGATCAAGCTTTTTGCGCAGGCGGGCGGCAGACTGGCGGGTCGATGACAGACAGCGACCGCCGGACCGTGGCCCTGTGGCTTTTCTTGTGCGCTGCAATGGCGTTCGCCATCGTGGTGGTCGGTGGGGTCACGCGCCTGACGCGCTCCGGCCTGTCGATCGTAGAGTGGCAGCCGCTCATCGGCACGCTGCCACCGCTCTCGGAGACCGACTGGCAGGCGCTGTTCGCCAGGTATCGCGCGACCCCCGAATACAAGCTGGTGAACTTCGGCATGGACCTCGCCGGCTTCAAGCGCATCTTTTGGTGGGAATACATCCACCGGCTGCTCGCGCGGCTGATCGGCCTCGTGTTCCTCCTGCCCCTCCTCTGGTTCCAGGCGAAGGGCAAGCTCGAGCGGCCGCTCGCCTGGAAGCTGTGGGGCATCTTCGCGCTCGGTGCGCTGCAGGGCGCCATGGGCTGGCTGATGGTGAAATCCGGGCTGATCGACGACCCGAAGGTCAACCCGGTGCGGCTCACGCTGCACCTGGGCCTCGCGCTGGCGATTTTCTCGGCCGAGCTGTGGCTCGCGCTCGGTCTGCTCGCCCCGCGCACCGCCCGCGCGGAGCGGCTCGCCGCCGCGCTGCCGTTCGTCGTCTTCGCCATGGCGCTCTCCGGCGGCATGGTCGCGGGGCTGCGCGCGGGCGCGGCCTACAACACGTTTCCGCTGATGAACGGGCATTGGCTGCCGCCGGAGATCCTCATGCTCGAGCCCTGGTGGCGGAACTTCCTCTACAACATGGCCACCGTGCAGTTCGTGCACCGCGGCTTGTTCTGGCTGCTGGCGGTGCTGGTGCCGCTCGCGTGGTGGCGGCGCCGCGGCAGCCCGGCGGCCAACGCGCTGCTCCTCGCTTTCGCGCTGCAGGCCGCGCTCGGCATCGCCGCGCTCCTCGCCGGAGTACCGGTCGCGCTCGGCGCGGCGCACCAGGGAGGCGCGGTGCTGGTGCTGGCCGCGGCCCTATGGAACGCCCACCGGCACGCGTGATCGGCGCGTGGAGCGCCGCGGGCCTCGGCCTGGTGCTGCTCGTGATCGTGCTGAGCGCGGCGATCCGCCTCGACGCCGGGCCGCTCGCTGCGCTGCGCGGCGCGCAGCGCGCCGCCGCGTCGCTCGAAGTGGTGTCGATGCTCGCACTTGCCTGGCTCGCCTGGCGCGGGGCCGTCCCGGCGATCGCGCTGACGGCGTTCCTTTCCGTGCTCGGCATCGCCGCCGGGCAGAACCCGCCGCCCCTGGCGGCGCTCGGCAATCTGCTCGGCGGCCTCGCGCTCGCTGCCGCGTTCGCCTGGGTGCTCGGGCGCGCGCATGGGCGCGAGGCGCGCGGCGCGCGCCTGCTCGGGCACGCCGCGGCCGCGCTGCTCGCGGTGCAATGCGCGCTCGGCGCGTGGCTCGCGATCTTCGCCAAGGAGCTCGAGGCCTGGGCGCTCGGCGCGCACACGGCGCTCGGCTTCGCGCTCGCCGCGGGCGCGGTGTGGCTCGCGCTGCAGCTCGGGCGCGCGGCGCAGCGCGTCGCGCTGCTCGGCGTCGCGCTCGCTGCGCCCGCCGCCGGCATCGCCTCGGCGCAGTTCTATCAGCCGCTCGGCGCGTCGCTCGCGCACGCCGCGGCCGCGGCGCTGCTCGTCGCGGCCGCCGCGTACGCCCACGCGCGCCTTACTTGACCCACATCAAGGGCGGCGGCGGCGCGCCTTGCGATGGTGACGCCATGGAGCAGACCGCCGAGGCGCTGATCGAGGCCGCGCTGCGCGCGGCGCGCGTGGGCGACTGGGCCGCCTACCGCATGCGCTTCGCGGCGCTGCGCGACGGCTGCGCCGCACTCATCGAGCAGCATGAGGATCTGCGGCAGCACTTCGACATCCTCGGCGCCGCCGCGCCGCAGTACGACCCCGAGGGCTGCATCGCCGCGTTGGAGGCGCTCGCCGCGCTGCTGCGCGGGCGGCACGCGGATGCGCTGCGCTCCTGGCGGGCGCCGCCGGAGGCGCGCGCGCTCGACTTGCGCGGGCTGCAGCCGCCCGAGCCCATCATGCGCATCTTCGAGGCGCTCGAGCGCGCGCCCGGCGCGCCGATACGCGCCATCCTGCCGCACGAGCCGGTGCCGCTGTACGCGCTGCTGCGCGAGCGCGGCTTCAGCTATAGCGGGACGCAGCGCCCCGACGGCGGCTACGAGCTGCTCATCGAGCGGGTTTCTTTGAGATAAGTCAAAGCCGGGGTCCCCCCGGCGGCGCAGGCTACGGCCCAGATGCGCAAGGAATCCTTTCAACCACGGAGGTCGACGTGACAAACCCCAATGTGCGCCTGGCGCGCGCCGCAGCGTGGCTGGCACTGCCGTTCGCGGTCGCCGCCGCATACGCGCAGACCGACAAGCACCCGGTCACGGAGCCCGAGATCCGCTACCAGGCGGGCAGCTCGCCGCTCGGCGCGGAGGACATGCACCAGGACGTCAATCCGAAAGCGCCGCCGATGAGCAAGGCGGAGTTCGACCGCTCGCGCCAGATCTATTTCGAGCGCTGCGCCGGCTGCCACGGCGTGCTGCGCAAGGGCGCCACCGGCAAGCCGCTCACCCCGGACATCACGCTGCCCAAGGGCACCGAATACCTGAAGGTGTTCATCAAGTACGGCTCGCCCGCCGGCATGCCGAACTGGGGCACCTCGGGCGACCTGACCGACGCCGAGGTCGACCTGATGGCGCGCTACGTGCAGCAGACGCCGCCGACCCCGCCCGAGTACGGCATGGCGGACATGAAGAAGACCTGGAAGGTCATCGTGCCGCCCGCCCAGCGCCCGAAGAAGAAGATGAACCGGTACAACATCGACAACATCTTCTCCACCACGCTGCGCGACACGGGCGAGGTGGCGCTGATCGACGGCGACACCAAGAAGATCATCAACATCGTCAAGACCGGCTACGCGGTGCACATCTCGCGCCTGTCGGCCTCCGGGCGCTACCTGTACGTGATCGGGCGCGACGCCAAGATCAACCTGATCGACCTGTGGATGGAGAAGCCCGACAACGTCGCGGAGATCCGCATCGGGCTGGAGGCGCGCTCGGTGGACACCTCGAAGTACAAGGGCTACGAGGACAAGTACGCCATCGCCGGCTCCTACTGGCCGCCGCAGTACACCATCATGAAGGGCGACACGCTCGAGCCGCTCAAGATCCAGGCGACCCGCGGCATGACGGTGGACACGCAGGACTACCACCCCGAGCCGCGCGTGGCGGCGATCGTGGCCTCGCACTTCAAGCCCGAGTTCGTGGTCAACGTCAAGGAGACCGGCAAGATCCTGCTGGTGAACTACAAGGACATCGCCAACCTCCGCGTGACCGAGATCGGCGCGGCGCGCTTCCTGCACGACGGCGGCTGGGACTCGAGCAAGCGCTACTTCCTGGTGGCGGCCAACCAGTCCAACAAGATCGCGGTGGTCGACGCCAAGGAGGGCGAGCTCGTCTCGCTCATCGACGTCGACAAGATCCCGCACCCGGGGCGTGGCGCCAATTTCGTGCACCCGAAGCACGGCCCGGTCTGGGCCACGGGGCACCTCGGCAGCGAGAAGATCGCGCTGATCGGCACCGATCCGAAGAAGCACAAGAAGAACGCCTGGAAGGTGGTGCAGATGCTCGACGGCCAGGGCGGCGGCAATCTGTTCATCAAGACCCACCCGAAGTCGACGAACCTGTGGGTCGACACGCCGCTCAACCCCGATCCCAAGATCGCGCAGTCGGTTGCCGTGTTCGACATCCGAAACCTCGACAAGAAGGCCGAGGTCCTGCCGATCGGCGAATGGGCCGGCATCGGCGAGGGCGCCAAGCGCATCGTGCAGCCCGAGTACAACAAGGCGGGCGACGAGGTGTGGTTCGCGGTGTGGAGCGCGAAGAACCAGGAGTCGGCGCTCGTCGTGGTCGACGACAAGACGCGCAAGCTGAAGGCGGTGATCAAGGACCCGCGCCTCATCACGCCGACCGGACACTTCAACGTATACAATACGCAGCACGACATTTACTAGAAAGGGTGTCCGGAACATGAAGATCGCGATCGTTGCTGCTGCAGCCGCCGTCGTGGTGCTCGCAGCCCCGGCGCGCGCCGACGAGGCGCTCGCCAAGAAGTACAACTGCCTCGCCTGCCACCAGGTCGACAAGAAGGTGGTCGGCCCCGCCTACAAGGACATCGCCAAGAAGTACAAGGGCCAGAACGCGTCGGCCAAGCTCGCGGAAAAAGTGAAGAAGGGCGGCAGCGGCGCCTGGGGGCCGGTGCCCATGCCGCCCAACGCCGCCGTGCCCGACGCCGACGTGAAGAAACTGGTGGACTGGATCCTGAAGATGGGCTGAAGCATCCGCGCCCGCCGATGAGGCGGGTCCGGCGCGAAGGCGGGGGCCGTGCCCCCGCCTTTTTTGTTTCCGGGCGGCGATCCTTAGCAGGCGTCAAGGTTTGCGCGGCCGGCCCGAACGGGCGCCCCGGGCGCCGCGAAGTTCCTCGCCGCACAGCTCGCCCGGCATCCGGCGGCGGTGGCGGTGCGCCTTGCGGTAAGACCCTCCGGCTGCTCCGGCTTCGGCTATCGCATCGATCCCACGGACTCGATCCGCGAGGACGACACGGTCTTCGAGAGCGACGGCGTGAGCATCGCCGTCGATGCCCTCAGCCTGCCGTACCTGCAAGGCGCCACGGTGGACCTGGTGCAGGAGGGACTCGCGCGGCGCCTGCGCTTCGACAATCCGAACGCGCGCCAGAGCTGCGGCTGCGGCGAAAGCTTCGGCACATGACCCTGGATGAAAAGCTCGACCAGGCGCTGAAGGAGACCTTTCCGGCGAGCGACGCATTCTCGCTGGCGCCGGAGCAACTCAGTGATGGTGCGCGGCGTGCTCCGCCTCGCCGTGTTCCGCGTAATGCCCGTGCGCGGGGGCCGAGGCGGTCTCCCACAACTTCTCCACGTAATGGATGTAGGGCACGTAGGCCTCGACGTATTCACGGCCTGCCCGGACGTCGTTCGGCGCGAAGTCCTTGTGCGCGACCGCGTTGTGGAAATGCTCGTGCAGTCCCTTGCGCACGGTGTGGTTCAGGACCTCGAGCACCTTGTCGATCGAGCCGTCTTCGAGCGCGCGGTCGGCGGCCGGAACCGCGGGACCGAGATCGCGTCCCGCGGGCTTGAGCCCGGTGTAGGGCGCGCCCTCGCCGGCGCGGTGCACGCGCACCAGCGTCTCGAAGAAGTGCAGGTCGGCGAGCGATTTCGCCTCGCCGCCCAGCTTGCGCACGGCCAGCGCGTGCGCGAAGGCCTCGCGGATCTCCGCTTCGTCCTGCGCGCGCACCCACGGCAGCACCAGATTGACGTTCCCGGCCTCGAGCGCGCGGCGCGCGAGCGTCACCACCGGTCCGTCCATGCCGTCGCAGTGACCTGCCGCGAAGACGAGCAGCGCCGTGCCACCGCCGAGCGCCGGAAGCCATCCCTCGCTTCCGGTCAGCCATGCAGCGAAGCGGTCGAGCGCGATCAGCGTCACCGCCGTCGCCAGCGTCAAGAACCGTGGGTCCCTCATCGCAAGGTTTCTCATGGCCGCTCCTCGGGTTTTCGCCTCAGCGCCCAGCTTGCGCGCGCTGTAGCCCGTCGTATTGAGGTGCGTCAAGCCGCGCGCAGCGCGTACCAGAGTCGTGCCGGTCGGGGAACTACAGGCGGATTGACCAGAATCAACACGCTTTAGCCTGAAAAGTTCATGGTATTTGCGTGCAAAGGAGGACGGCCATGAGACTTTCCGGCATAGCTGGACTGGCCTGCGTCCTCGCCGCTGCGCTTGTCAGCGCGCCCGCGTCGGCGCAGCAGGCAAAGACGGTGGCCGACGTGACGATCCGTTTCGGTCTCGTCACGGCGTTGATGGCGGAGCACGTGGACGCGCAGCACGGTGTCCACAAGGGCGGGCACGGCAGCGGCGTGGAGCACCTTGTGGTCAGTCTCGCGGACGCGCGCACCGGGTCGCATATCGCGGGCGCCAGAGTCGTGGTGGAGGTGAGCGATCCCACGGGCAAGGTGCAGGCGAAGCCCCTGCAGGCCATGGTCACCGCGGGCGTTCCCGACTACAGCGAGGTGTTCAATTTCGGCTGGACCGGCAGGTACACCATCCGCATGACGATCCTGCCGAAGGGCGCCGCCCGGCCGCTCAGGGCGAGCTTCGTCCACCGCCACGTCATCTGACGCCGGTCAAGCGCGCCCCCGCATCGCCGCCGCGCGGCACGCGCCAGAGGGCGCCTGCCCGCAGGCTCAGGCGAGCCTGACCCCGGCGCGGGGCAGCGCCGCCTTGAGCGCTCCGTCGCCGCAGGCGAGCGGCATCTTCAGCTCGAGCGCAAGTGCGAGATAGGCCGCGTCGTACGCCGAGAGGTCGTGCCGTCGCGCAAGCTGCAGCAGCTCGGCGAGTGGCAAGCTGGTTTCGTGAATGACGGGTTGCATGCGCTCGAGGATGCCGACCGCGGTGGCCGACGCCTCGGGTGCGATCGCCCGCCGCCGCTCCAGGCCGCGCAGCGCGTTCACCACCTCGAGCCGCCAGAGCGCCGGTGCATGATAGGGCTCGCGGCGGGCGCGCAGACGAATGCGCCGGCCGTACGCGCTCGCCTGCCGCCCGACGACCCAGCCCAACGCGATGGACGCGTCGAGCGCGAAAGCCATCAGCGCCTGCCCCGCTCGATCAGCGCGCGCACATCGACCTTGCCCTTGATCGCGACGCGCTTGCGGAAGGCCTCAGCCTCGTCGAGCACCGCTGCGCGGTCCCAGCGCGGCGCTCTCGCCGGCACGATCCTCGCCACCACGCGCCCGCGCTTGGTGATGGTGGTCGGCTGGCCGGACTCGGCCCGGTCCACGAGCTCGGACAGGCGTGCCTTTGCATCGTAGACGCTCACAGTATCCATGGCGCATCCTGACTAGTCAGATTGGGCAAGCTTACAGGCCGGCCCGGGGAGGCACAAGGCCGCCGAGCGCGTCGAGCGCGTTCTTCAGCTCGAGCCCGAGCGCGGTATCGCCCTCGAGCACCAGCCGCCGCGTGAAGAAGAGCGTGTCCGGATCTTCGCGCCGCAGCGCGAGCGCGGCGTAGTCGGCGAGGCTCGCGCGGACCGTCACGTCGGGCCGGCCGAAAGCCGGGCGCAGGCCGATGGCGTCGAGCGTGAGTTGGGGCCCGAAGCCCAGTCCTGCGATCTCCAGCCGCAGTACTTTGCCGCGAAGCGGCGCGAGTGCCGCGCGCAGCCGGCTTGGCGGGAGGGGGATCACGCTGCTTCCATTCCCGGCCGTCCGTGCCAGAAGCCGTTCCACAGCGCACCCGGCGCGAGCGCGGCGAGCGCCTTGCGCGCGTCGAAGCTGCTGAGTTGCCCGTCGCAGGCGGCGCGCAGCGCAAAGAGGATGTCCACGGTGTTCTTTGACTGCGGGCTGACGCGCAGCAGAGTCACGCCCGCTCCGCGCAGCGCGGCGAGCTCCTCCACGAGGCAGTACGCGCCCGCCGAGAGCGTCTGAATGCCGTTGACGGCGAGAAACGGCTTGCCCTCGCGCGTGCCGAGCGCCATGCCGTCGGGAAACTCCAGGCACGCGTAGCCGCAGTCCTCCTTCTGCCGGTCGAAGCGCCGAGCGGTGAAGCAGCGCGCGGAAAAGGCGAGCGGCATGCGCCCGAAGCCGAACACTTCGGCCTCGAGCCCCGCGGGGCGAGCGGCGAGCATGCCCGCCACCAGCTCGCGCGTCGCCTCCAGCGGCGCCACCCAGCGCGTGGCGCCGAGCTCCGCCAGCAGGGCGAGCGTCTGCGGGTTGTACACGTTGAGGTGCGGACCCGCGACCCAGCCGGGCGTGCCGGCGAGCATGTGCGCCGCGCCCCAGTCGTTTGCCTCCACGCGATATCGCCCGTTTGTCGCCGCGCGGCGCTGCAGCTTCAGATCGCCCTCGGACTCGGCGAGCGCCTGGGCCGAGAGCACCACCTCCTTCCCGGCGGCGGCGAGCCGCTCGCCGATCGCCAGCCAGTCCTCGAACGAAAGCTCGTGGCGCCGGGCGCAGACGACTTCGCCGAGGTACACCGTGTCCACGGGCGCGCGCGCGACCGCCTCGTAGAAGCCGAGCACCGTCTCGCGCGGCCAGTAGTAAAGGAGCGGCCCCAGCGCGAGCTTCATTTCCAGGGGCGCGAGAATGCGCCGAGCGTCGTCTGGCTGCCTTCGGCGTGGCGCGCGAGCGCCTGCTGCCACTCGGCGCGCGGCGCGAAGCGGCCCGCCTGCAGGGCGTCGATCGCCTCGCGCCAGACGCGCGTCACCTGCGCCACGTAGGCGGGGCTGCGCTGCCGGCCCTCGATCTTCACCGCGCGCACGCCGATGCGCGCGAACTCGGGGAGCAGCTCGAGGGTATTGAGGCTCGCCGGCTCCTCGAAGGCGTAGTAGGTGTCGGTGCCTGCCGCATAGCGGCCCTTGCACACGGTGGGATAGGCGGCGCGCTCGCCCTTCGCGTAGCGGTCGATGAGCACGCCGTTCAGTCGCGACTCCAGGCCGGCGGGCGTCTCCTTCCAGCGCACCGCGTGCGCGGGCGAGCAGGCCCCCGAGAGGTTCGGCGCCTCGCCGCAGGCGTAGGCCGAGAGCGCGCAGCGGCCCTCCACCATCACGCACAGCCCGCCGAAGCCGAACACCTCGATTTCCGCCGGCGTGCGCTTCGCGACGAGCTCCACCTGCTGCAACGACAATACGCGCGGCAGCACGGCGCGCTTCACGCCGAAGCGCTCGTGGAAGAAGTTGATCGCCTCGTAGCTCGTCGCCGAGCCCTGCACCGAAAGATGCAGCTCGAGCTTGGGGTGCGCGCGGTGCGCGTAGGCGATCAGCCCCGCGTCGGCGACGATGATCGCGTCGGCGCCGAGTCTGGCGGCGCGGTCCACGGCCGCCGTCCAGCGCGTCCAGCTCGCCGCCTGCGGGTAGGTGTTCACCGCCATGAGCACTTTCCGCCCGCGCGCGTGCGCGTAGGCGAGGCCCGCGGCGAGCGCGGCCTCGTCGAAGTTAAGGCCCGGGAAGTTGCGCGCGTTGGTGTCGTCGCGCAGGCCGAGGTACACCCAGTCGGCGCCGTGGTCCACGGCGGCCTGGAGGGCGGGGAGGCTGCCCGCGGGGCAGAGGAGCTCCATGTCGGAGATTCTAAGGACGGTGGCGCGCCCCTCGCCGGCAGCGATTGACCGCGGTCAACGGGCGCGCTGGTCTCAGCCGCCGGCGCGCAGCCGGCCCACGTCCGGGATGCGCACCGTGCGGCCGTGGATCTCGATCACGCCGTCGTTGCCGAGCTCGTGCAGGATGCGCGAGAAATGCTCCGGGGTCATGTTGAGCCGCGAGGCGATGACGCTCTTGCCGGCCGAGAGGTGCACTTCGGCGGCACCGGCATCCGCGTTTTCGGGCACCTCGGCGAGCAGATAGCCGATGACGCGCTCCTGGCTCGAGCGCAGCGTGTAGGCCTCGACGTCGCGCACCAGCCCGTGCAGCCGCCGCGACAGCCCCGAGAGCATGCGCCGCGCGAAGCCGGGGTCGCGCGCGAGCTCGTCGAGCACCGCGTGCCTGGCGACGTGCAGCAGCATCGAGTCGGCGAGCGCCTGCGCGAAGACGATGTAGGGCTTGTCGAGGAACATGAGCGCCTCGCCGAAGCTCTGCCCCGGGCGCACGATCTCGATCACCTTCTCCACGCCCTGCGGCGAGGTGAAGCCGAGCTTCACCTGCCCGTAGACGACGACGTGGAAGCCCGTGCACGGGTCGCCGCAGTGGCAGATGGTCTGGCCCTTCTCGGCGTGCACGGGCAGCGTGCTCGCCGCGATGCGGTCGAGCTCCCCGGCCTGCATCTCGCTGAACATCGGCAGGTTGGCGAGGAAGGCCTGGACCTTGATCTGCGGCGCGCGGCGGTTCACGGGCTGGTGCCTTCCGAGCGCGTGATCTTGTTGTGCACGTTGTACTTGCCGACGGGCTTGCGCATGGGAATGCGCTTCACTTCCGCGAGCGTTTTCGCGTCGAAGACGATCAGCGCGCCGTCGTCCTCCCACAGGCTCGCCAGCGCGTAGCGGCCGTAGCGGTCGAACTCGATGTGCGCGAGCGTCTTGCCGGGCACGGGCGTGAGCCGCGCGACGACCTGCAACGTTTCCTTGTCGATCACCTGCAGCGTGTCGCGGCCCTGCGGTCCGATCATCGAGTCGACCCAGGCGTAGCGGCTCGCCTCGTGGCTGCGCAGGAAGTAGCCCGGGCCGAGGGTCTCGATCGCGGCGACGGTCTTCCAGTCGGCGGTGTCGATCACGCTCACCACGCCCTCGCGCAGGTTGGGCGTGGCCATCACGCGCCGGCCCTGGCGCTCCCAGCTGATGCCGGAGGCGAGGTGCGGCAGCCCCGGCAGGTCCACCGTGGCGATGGCGCGGCGCACGTCGAGGTGCACCACCTGGCCGCGCTTCGCGCCGCGGCTCGTGCCGATCACCCGGCTGAAGTCGGGCGTGAAGAAGAAGTCGTCGAGCACCTGGTCGAGCTTCGTGCGCCGCGCGTTGAGGAAACCCGGCACGAACTCGCCTTCCTTCAGGCGGTAGTCGTGCACCAGGCCCGCGGCCACCGGCTCCGCCTTCGGGTCGTAGGAGATCTCCCACAGCTCGGGCACGTCCTTCAGCGCGGCGACGAAGCTCCTGCGCGGCGTGGCGTCGTACACCGCTGAGACGCGCGCAGGCGTTTCCAGGATCTTCACCAGCTCGAGGTCCGCGTTCAGGACGACGAGGCTGTGCGGCAGGAAGTTGGCCACCATCACGTACCGGCCGTCCGCGGACACCGCGGCGTTGCGCGTATTGAGGCCGGCGCGCACCTCGGCCACGGTCTGCAGGCTCCACAAGTCGAATTTGGAGATCCAGCCGTCGCGCGAGGCGAAGAACACGAAGCGCCCGTCGGGCGTGAACTTGGGGCCGCCGTGCAGCGCGAAGCGCGAGGCGAAGCGATGGATCGGCTCGAGGCGGTCGCCGTCGAGGATCGTCACGTGGTGGTCGCCCGCCTCCACCACCACGAAGAGGTTCAGCGGATCGGCGTCGAACTGCGGCTTCGCGGGCAGCGTGCCCGGCGCGTGGTGCACGACGCGCGAGGCGTGGATCCCGGCCGCGCCCCAGACGGGCGCGGGAACCACGGGCGTGTAGATGAGCGCGACGAGCTGCGCGATCTCGCTCTCGGAGAGCGTCGCGCCGAAGGCGGGCATCTGCACGCCGGGGCGGCTGTCGCGGATCACTTTCGCCGCAGCGGGCTGGCGCAGGCGGGACAGATTCTCGGGCAGCAGCGCCGGGCCCATGCCGCCGAGGCGCTGCGCGCCGTGGCAGCTCGCACAGTGCGTCCGGTAGAGCTCGTTCGGCAGGGCGAGCGCCGGGACGAGCAGGGCGAGCAGGAAAAGCCGCCTCACGCCGCGATCTCCTCGTCGGCGAGGTAGCAGCCCGGGTCCTCGGCCCAGGGGTCGCCCGTCACCTTCATCGCGCGCACGCGCGTGTTGCCGCCGCAGACGTCGAAATAGGCGCAGGTCGAGCAACGCCCCTTCACGCGGCGCGGACGCTGCTTGAGGCCGGCCATGATCGGGTGGCGCGTGTCGCGCCAGATCTCGGAGAACGGCCGCGAGCGCACGTTGCCGAACGTGCAGTCCCACCACATGGTGTCGGGGTGCACGTTGCCCAGGTTGTCGATGTTGGCGACGTTCACGCCCGAGGAATTGCCGCCCCAGGCGGCCAGA
>Ga0326597_10004975_pt1 | contig 18568 bp, 10 predicted proteins | sample RVTome_12_FD_203789 | JGI IMG/M metagenome (GOLD analysis project Ga0326597, IMG submission 203789) | Soil microbial communities from uranium-contaminated site in the Upper Colorado River Basin, Wyoming, United States - RVT100D185 | ecosystem: Environmental > Terrestrial > Soil > Contaminated >... | reverse complement strand
CACAAAGTTAGTCGCTGCACCAAACGTACCATCACCATTTCCCAAAAGTATTGAAACGTCATTAGAACCAAAGTTGGCTGTAGCAAGGTCTTGTATTGTGTCACCGTCAAAGTCTCCTATTGCGATTGATTGAGGAGCACTTCCTACCACAAAGTTAGTCGCTGCACCAAACGTACCATCGCCATTCCCAAGAAGTATGGATATAGTATACAATGGGTCTGATACTCCACCTGCATTTGCTACTGCAAGATCTTGTCTTGCATCACTGTTAAAATCGCCTACTGCAACAGAGAATGGGCCTGTTCCTGTACTAAGACTTGTCGCTGCACCAAACGTACCATCGCCATTCCCAATGAATACAGAAACTCTGCCAAAACTTGTACTTGTTGCAGCCAAGTCATCAATGGTATCGCCGTTAAAATTACCAACTGCGACAGATGAAGTAGCCGATGCCGTGGCATAGTTATTTATTGTATCAAATTTTCCTTCATCCTTACCAAGTAAAACAGAAACCAATGGTGCACCAAAGTTTGCTACTGCCAGATCCTGTGTCAAATCGCCGTTAAAATTGCCCACTGCAACCGATCTTGGTCCCGTTCCCTGCGGAAGTCCACCTCCTCCAATGAATGTGGAAGAAAAAAGGGTCGTCAAATCGTTATCGAAGCTTGCAACAAATCCATCAGCGTTTCCGTTGTAAGTATCATCAAAAGCGCCTACAGTTACTGGAAAATTTGGCGAGTCTACACGTCCCCCAACAAATACCTTTCCTGATTGATCAAATGCAATGGTTCTTACGAAGTCATTAAGATAGCCACCAATTAATGTTGATGCTTGAAGGATAGTTAGATCGCTACTAAACTTGGAAATATAACCATCAAAGTAACCGTTAGGAGTATTATCAAATGATCCAGCAGTAAGTGGAAAATCAGGAGAGTTGGTGTCGCCCACGACAAATACATTGCCGAAATCATCCATTGAAACTAATACACCGTCAACATTACTGCCTCCAATAAAAGTTGAGGCTTGTAATGTTGTAAGATCACGATCCAGTTTTGAAACAAATCCATCGTCGTTTCCGTTGTATGTCTCATCAAATGCGCCTATAGTAGTTGGAAAATTAGCAGATCCTGTATTACCTGAAACAAAAATACTTCCTGTTCCATCATGAACAAGCCCTGTAGGACTATCGAAATTAGTTCCTCCGATATAGGTCGATGCCAAAAGGGTGGATAAATCGCTGCTAAGTTTTGATATAGCTATATCTCCCACGTTTCCGTTAGCAGTTTGATCGTATGCTCCAATTGTGGTTGGGTAATCAATAGATTTTGTCGCAGCAGCAACGTAAACGTTACCGAAATCATCAAAGGTTATTGTGGAAATGCTGTCTATACCGGTTCCTCCAAGGTAAGTAGATGCCAAAATCGTCGATAAGTCATTACCAAGTTTAACGACAAACCCCTCAGAATCAGAACGACTTCTCATTTCAACAAATGCTCCTGGAGTGGTTGGAAAATTTTGTGAATTTGTATCACCAACAACATAAATATTTCCGTTTAAATCTATGCCAATATTACGTGCCATAGAAGGACTATCATTTGCTCCAATAAATGTAGAAGATTCTAAAGTAGATAGATCATTGCTGAATTTTGAAACATAAATATCCTGATTGAAATTAAAAGTCTCATCGAATGCTCCCGTAGTAGTTGGAAAGTTAATGGATTGGGTAGTCCCTGTAACAAAAATACTTCCAGCAGAATCCATTACAACATTTACAATTCCTTCCAAACCACTAGCAGTTCCAAGAAACGTGGATGCCAGCAACGGATCAATTATCAAGATATAATTTTGATCATAATTTTTCACATCAAAAGAATATTCATTGCCGTGTATTGTATAAGACACATCGACACTTTTTTTCTGACCGTCAATGTACTGATATGCAATCGGACTTGTCATGGAAATAAGATCATCGCCAATAGAGATTATCAATTCTCCATTTTCATTTACTGCAAGACGATCAATTCCGTCAAATCCCATCCTAATTGATGCGGGGTCCACATGCGGATGAACTAGGAATATCTTTTCAATATTGTTTCCATGTGCGTTCAATCTTACATCAATTGAATCCCAGACATTTTGCATAAAGACACTATCAAAGGTAGAAACATTTTGATTCCAGTCTTGATTGCCAGTGATGTAATTTACAACCGAATCAGATTTTGAAATCCCGATTGGTCTGAGATCATTTGAATTTAGAAACTTTTCATCAAAAATATAACTGGTCATAGAATCGTGATTGAGCGATAATGCATAGCGTATCTCACTATTTGTAACAAAAACAGGCCCGGCAAAAGTATGTACATAGTAATTCACTTGTTTGTCTACTTGCCCGCGGTTTTCAATAAACGGTATTCTTGTCTTCCCAAAATCTCGAATATCATTTAGGTCATCAATATTTGAAAAGTCATCAATTGGAACATCTGAGTAAATTGCACCTGGATAAAATAAAAACCCAAAGACAACACCAACTAATACTAGTGTAAAATACATGCCCATATTCCAATATTAGAAAAAACTAATACTATTAACCCCTTACTCAACGAAAGTGATCACTAGTAAACGAGTTCGGTATTTTCATAATTTCATCAGTCTGGGAAATTCATAATAATCAGGCAGCAAAATATCCCAATGGTGCTTAAAAATAATGATGAGAATGGAATTTTTTCATGCCTGGCAAATCCACTCAGACTGCAAATTCTTGATGTGTTGCAAAAAAACCCTCTTAGAATAGCAAAACTAGCAGAAACACTAGGAATAACAATTCAGGCACTTCATAGGCATGTCGATAAGCTTTCTGATGCAGGGTTAATCATCAGAGATACTGATGGAAATTTTACTACCTCTTCTACTGGAGAGGTTTTACTAGTTCAGATCCCAACTTTTTTATTTCTGTCAAAATACAAGAACTATTTCAGTGATCATACTTTTTCAGGCATACCAAAAAATCTAATCCAGAGATTAGGAGAACTCTATAATTGTGAATTTATTGAGGAGCATGTACAAGCGTGGCAAAGAGCAAAAGATCATGTAGTAAACACTGAAAAATTTCTGTATGGAATGTCAAACATGATGCCCAACGAATTTTATTTTGTAGCAAAAGAATTGCTTTCAAAGGGAGTGTGCTTTAAAATTTTATTTTCAGAAAACATGATTGTTCCAAAAGGATGTCTAAAAATTAGAAAGGAGACTGGATGGGTTGATGCAATATCAGATGGACGTGTAGAAGAACTCTACACAAAACACTTGCCCCTAACTAATGTTATTAATGAAAATGCGGGAGAGATTCTTTTTGCATCCAAAAAAACAGATGAAGTGGATGGAGGTTCATTGTTTTATTCTAAAGAACCAGAGTTTAGAAGATGGTGTCTTGACTTGTTTGATCATTATTGGAATAATGTCCAAAAAGTCAACTCTGTCAAATTTCAAGAGGTGTGATGCAACACAAATTCATGCAAGATTCACTTGAATCTGCGATTGAATTCTTTAAAGTATTAGAAAATCAGAAAAGAAAAAAAATACTGGAGAGTTGCTTGGAAGGAAATCTTTTGCCAGAACAAATTTCCAAAATTTTGAACAATAGTGTTATGGCTACAAAAAAACATTTGCACATACTTCAAGAATCAGGACTGGTCGAAAAAACAGAAAATTCTGGATTTACCACTACACAATTGGGTTATGGTTGTATACAGAATATGGACTCCTTTGAGTTTCTAAACAGGCACAAAAATTACTTTGTTGATCATACATTTGGCGACATACCATCTGAACTTCTCAGAATGATAGGGAATCTGAAAAACTGTGAATTTCATTATGGATTTTATCTAATGTTGCCTAGATGGTCAGAGATTATTACTCAAGCAAAAGAATATCTTAATCTTGTATTCTTTAATCCTCCAATTATTATTGCCGATTCCATAAAACCTAGAGTTGATTCCGGGCTTAAAGTTCGTCTTTTGGTTGGCAAAAATAGCAACATTACAGAATGCAATGAATTTGTAAAAAACTTGGAGCTGTGCAATCCTCATCCAGATTCTAATGTTGAAAAAAGACGATGTGGTGAAGTGCAAGTAAGTCTAATAATGTCAGAAAGTGAAGCATGTGTTATCTTTCCAAATAATAATGGAATAACAGATATGCATGGAAATTTTATCAGCAGAGATCCTGACTTTGTTAGTTGGTGTCATGATTTTTTTGAATACAAGTGGGATGATGGTAAGATTATCTCAAAATTGAGTTAGTCAAAAAATACCTATTTGTTTACTAGTGATCACTTTCGTTGAGCAGAAGTTATTAACAATCACAAAATTGTAGATCTAATGACTAAAACAGTCTTTTTAGGAGCAACATTAGCTGCTATTTTGACAGTTTCCATATTGGGATACGCATTTGCCGCTGAATCTTGGCAAGGAATTGTAAATGATTCAGTTACAGAAAAAAATTCCAACACAACTGTTCTACAAATAACTGCAACTGATACTGTTCCAAGACAAGCGGGAATATTGGTAGGATTTGCATGGCTATATGCAGACGGTCCTAACACTGCTTTTACAATCACTACTCACAACGCTGATGTTAATAGTGATGGTAAAAATGACGTAAGAGATTCCCTGCAAAATAAAGATGGTTGGCATGCACACAATGTAGTTTTAGCTGATGGAACTGATCTCAGTACTTTCTGTATTGCAGAAATTTCTGATGCTCCCACAAGTGGAATTGCATTCAATGAAGCAAATGTGAAAGTAAATGTTAGAAATTCTGCACTTACTGGATCTCTCAGTACAGCCACTGCTGCATTTGATATTGTAGTAGATCCTGATTGTGAAATCACTTTGCCTACTGAAAGCGTAATTGATGGTGGACTGCCATTAGGAATAGTAGTTCATGATCTAAATCCTTAAGCAACCCCTTTTTCTTTATTTTTTAACTCTCTGGCTTTCTAATTATACTGTTCATCTTTTGTGAGTTTCTTCTTTCTAGAGAATAATCTCATAATTTCCTAAATGATATTTATTCAGTTAAGCATTCAGGAATGAAAAGAGTTTAGAAAAAGAATTTGTTAGCATCATTCAAAAATATCATGACAAAAAGAAACACAACTCAAATACATCAACCTAATTAATTGATACTATATACGGTACTGTTTACCTTATCTGTTGTTTGTGCATAACGTCTGTTCACAAGTAACCTGCAACGTAACAGTGTCTTTTAAAACAGTTCCAAGTGTAAAGTATGGAGGCTAGGCCATACTGTTCATATTACACTTTTGTCTTTGAAAAAATTTAGTATCGTAGTTTCTTTTTGGTAGGACATATTAGAGAAAGATCTCATAGGGTTACGGGGAATTTCAATTAAATAGTTATTACTAGAGGTTAACAAGTTTATCGATAATCAGTAAAAATAGAATGCCAATCTTTAGGAAGGGATTTAGACGGACGATTAGGAAGAATTTCTAAGTACAAGTTTTAAATTTAAAAAAATAAAAAAGAAATTATGGAATGGAAATACACAGTGCCATTGTTGTGACAGATATTCCTTCAGTGTTACCAGATGCAAGTCGTACGACAAATTCTTCTGGTTCCGCAGTATCTTGAAATCCACCATTTGTTTTAAAGTCCCAATCTGGAATAGTCTCTGCACCTCCACCAACTGCAACATCTCCATCATTACATGATGCAGATACAATGTTACCTGGCAGTCCCCCTATTGGATAAAGAACTTCATTAACTACAACATAAAATTCGCCTTCAGAACCGCCTACTGTTCTAATTTTGAGGCTTTCACCGATGGTTGCTTCTGTCTCCGCAGTCAATGTTCCTGAAACGGTAGTTGTTCCCATTGCAGTTGTATCACCTTCAATCTCTGTATTTCCCATGACTTTCGAGTTTTTCTTCATGGTGGTATCACCTTCAATCTCTGTATTTCCCATGACTTTGGCATTTTTCTTCATGGTGGTATCCCCTTCAAAAGATGCATCCTTTTTGAATTCCACTTTTTTTCCATTTGCAGCATCAAAATTCAAGTTTCCATTATCGGATTTAATGGTGACGTCTCCTGTATCATCATCAACTTGAACAACTGACTCTAGTTTTTCAATTCTATTGATGAGATCACCAATGTCTGTATCAATGAATTTTTCTGTTAATGCTTCAAATGGTTTTCCTTGATCACCAGGGGCAGCATTTGCAATAGAAGCAGTGATCACAGTTCCTGCAATAAAAGATAATATGACTAGCCCTATCGTGATTGTCTTAGTCATTAGATCTACAATTTTGTGGTTGTTAATAACCACTGCTCAACGAATGTGATCACTAGTAAACGAGTTGGTATTCAAATCACAATAATGCAAGTTCTTATCTGAATCACATAGATGACAGTTTTTCTAAAAGCATTCTAGGAGAAAATGGTTTTGTTAAAATCTCTATGTTTTTGCGCGTTGTAAATGGCGGCTCATCGTTCATTGTTAAAATAAATCTCTGGTCTTGATTGATAGATAGGATCTTGCTTATGACCAAATCCGCTCCAAAAACTCCCTCGTCTATGATTACTGCAAAAATGGATCTATCCCATTGTTTTTTGGGTTGTTTTGTGTCTCCTTTTCAAAAGTTGACAAGACATCCTTGTCATTTGAACATATTCTAACATCATAACCAAATTTTACCATCTCTTTAAAACAGATTTCTGCAATGTAAACACTTGTGGTGCCAAAAAGGATCTTTGGATTTTGGTATGATTTTAGCATGGTCTTGTTAGCCGAATTTTTTACAAAATGATCTTCATTAGCTAATTTATCTTTCATCTCTGAAACAATTAGACGCTTGAAAATTTGGTATAAAAGATCTGCTCAACAAAAAAGCTTAAAAGTAAACAAACAGGCATTTAGAAGAAATCATGACATAAAACATCATTTTATGTATGCCTGATATTCCTAGATTCATAAAACACGATCTTCATCAAATCATAATTCATGCACTTGGGGCAAGATTATCCTTCCCATTTTATAGTAATGATCAAAAAGGTCCAAACACCCCCTACCATCCTTGAATGATTGAAATTTCAGGTCTCGACAACCTGACAGAACCCTTGATAGAAATAGAAAAGTAGGAATTTGGGCAAGTGATACAGCGCCCATGGCAGAAATATCTAGGCGGCCATCTATGTCTTTGATTGTCAATCCAAACTCAAACAGCTTGTCAACATGTCGTTGAATTGCCTGAATCGAAATTCCAACTGTTTACGCAAGTCTTACAACTCTAAGAGGATTTTTTTGCAACACATCAAGAATTTGCAGTCTGAGTGGATTTGCCAGGCATGAAAAAATTCCATTCTCATCATTATTTTTAAGCACCATTGGGATATTTTGCTGCCTGATTATTATGAATTTCCCAGACTGATGAAATTATGAAAATACCGAACTCGTTTACTAGTGATCACTTTCGTTGAGCAGATCTTATTAGCCATAATTTTTTACAATACAAGGGCATATGGGAAACATATCAAAACTAGTACTAGCTGTAACCTTAATTGTAATTTTATCCGTACCTGCAAATGCGTTTGCAGTTTACCAGCCACCAATCACCATACAAAACCCAACACCTGCAGCAGGTGATCAATTCGGCTGGTCAGTATCCATATCAGGTGACAAGGTTCTGGTAGGGGCCATATATGATGACACGGGAGCTAATGATGCCGGAGCTGCATATCTCTTTGATGGAACGACAGGAAATTTGCTACAGACATTTGTAAGCCCGACACCTGCAGCAAATGACTGGTTCGGTTTTTCAGTATCCATATCAGGTGACAAGGTTCTGGTAGGGACACCATTTGATGACACGGGAGCTAATGATGCCGGAGCTGCGTATCTATTTGATGGAATAACAGGAAATTTGCTACAGACATTTGTAAGCCCGACACCTGCAGCAAATGATCAATTCGGCTGGTCAGTATCCATATCAGGTGACAAGGTTCTGGTAGGGACACCATTTGATGACACGGGAGCTGCATATCTATTTGATGGAATAACAGGAAATTTGCTACAGACATTTGTAAGCCCGACACCTGCAGTAGGTGATGTTTTCGGCTGGTCAGTATCCATATCAGGTGACAAGGTTCTGGTAGGGGCAGAACGGGATGACACGGGAGCTAATGATGCCGGAGCTGCGTATCTATTTGATGGAATAACAGGAAATTTGCTACAGACATTTGTAAGCCCGACACCTGCAGCAAATGATAAATTTGGCATTTCAGTATCCATATCAGGTGACAAGGTTCTGGTAGGAGCGTATCAGGATGACACGGGAGCTAATGATGCCGGAGCTGCATATCTATTTGATGGAATAACAGGAAATTTGCTACAGACATTTCAAAAACCGACACCTGCAGCAAATGACTGGTTCGGCTCTTCAGTATCCATATCAGGTGACAAGGTTCTGGTAGGAGCGTATCAGGATGACACGGGAGCTATTAATGCCGGATCTGCATATCTATTTGATGGAATAACAGGTGCGTTACTGCAGACATTTCAAAAACCGACACCTGCAGCAGGTGATCAATTCGGTTCTTCAGTATCCATATCAGGTGACAAGGTTCTGGTAGGAGCGTATTGGGATGACCCTGGAGCTAATGATGCCGGAGCTGCATATCTCTTCCTAGAATTTGTAAACAATCCTCCTATTTCTCAAAACGACGAGTATCTAGTGACACAGGACACACAACTAATTCTCAATTCACAAAGCGGCGTTTTATCAAATGATGGTGATCCAGATGGAGACACACTTGTTGCAACAATTGAAACAACAACATCAAATGGAATTATTTCATTAAACCCTGATGGCAGCTTTGCATACCAGCCAAATTCAGGATTCTTGGGAACTGATTCTTTTACATATGTAGCAGACGATGGAAATGGCGGAACTGCAACTGCTACTGTTGAATTTACAATCCGTTCACCAACAAGTGTTGGCACCATGATAACCTGCGATGATACGGGTCCACCTGACAATGACTTTGACAACATCTGTGATGGGTGGGAATCTGACGGATTGAAAATTGATGAACTGGATGGCTCGTCCCTTTTGATTCCATTTGAGTTTGGTCCTTCTTTTGACATAACATGTGTCAGCAACTTTGGATGCTTGCCTGATCCTGGCAACAAGGATATCTATGTTGAAGTGGACTGGATGAGTGAGCAATCTCCAGACCAAGAAGCAATTCAAGATGTAGTAAATGCATTTGCAGACAAGGGAATCAGACTGCATGTTTTGCTAGATGAGGACATTGGAGTGCAAATTGAACAAACAAGTGTGGACTTTACTGACACTGACTTTACTGATCCTGCAGGGTTTGTCGCATTAAAGCAAAACTACTTTGGAACTGCAAAGGAAAGACTTGATGCACTGACTGAACCTAAAATACTGGAGGCAAAACGTCAGATATTTCACTATGCATTATTTATCCATGAACAAAAGGAACGAGTAGGCACTTCTGGCTGGGGAGAATTTGAAGGCAATGACTTTGTCGTATCTCTAGGATCATTTGGCGGAGGTGTAGGTACTCCTGATCAGCAGTCCGGAACATTCATGCATGAGCTGGGACACAATTTGGGATTGCACCATGGCGGTCCTGCAAATGCAGGTACAGAAGATGACAACTGCAAGCCAAACTATCTTAGTGTGATGAGCTACTCATTCCAGTTCCCGTCTTATCTGTCTGGCAGACCACTTGACTATTCACGTTCTGTCTTGGCATCACTGGATGAAACATCACTTGATGAAGTATCCGGAATACAAGCAAGCACACCTCCAGATCTTAAAACCATTTACGGTCCACCTGAATACCGCGAGTCTGTAACTGGCGTGGGAATTGACTGGGATGGCTCTGGAGGAATTAGTGGCACTGCAAATATCAACATAAACAATTTGGGAATTTTAGGATGCCAGTCTGACACACTGTCTGTTCTTACAGGATACGATGACTGGAACAATTTAGTTTTTGACTTTAGAGTGAGACCAAACTTTGATAGCGGCTTGACATTTTATCGCACAGCAGACCAAGAGCTGACTGTACAAGCAGTAAGCCAAATACAAGAAAGTGTCATTACTCACCAAATTGAATTCTTTGATTCCATTCCAGACTCTGCATTAACTGGTGATCCTGTATTGACGCGACAAGCGTTTGAAGATGCCATTTCAGAAATACGATTACTGGTGCAAAGTGATGATCATGATAATGCAATTCTGAAAATTGACCAGCTAATCGCACTTGTTCCAACCATGATTAGTGATCAAAATGAACTTGACAAGACACTGGACTCGCTGCATAACTGGAGGGGAACTCTGGTATCTTCTAACGAAGAGCCAATACAATTAGTTACAAAAACATCCCAGCAGCAAACGCAGACATTAATTGAAGAACTAGAAAGTCCCACAGTTACACCGCAATCAAAACAAACATCAGATGACATCTCAAAGGCAATTGATGATCTTACAAATAGTCTTGATGACAAGTTCTGGACAGATCCTAACACGCTAGACTCCCAGCTTGGCCATGAGGCAATTCACTCCCAAGAAAAGGCAGTAAAAAGTTTGATGAAGATTACAAACAATCAGGAATCAGATTCCATGATGTCGTACATTCAGGGAATAATTGACAAGACTGTCAGCATTGACAGAAAGATTGCCCAGAGTGCAATCATAGTGGCACAGGCAGATGCTGCAAGTGATGATAAGATCACATCCGCGCTATATGAGATGACACAGGGAGACAAGGCAGTCTCTGAGGGAAAGTATGATGATGCGATACACCATTATGAAAAGGCGTGGAAAGACGTGAGATGATCAGAAATTTTTTAATGAAAAAATCATACTCCTAAAAACTATCAAATAATGTTTTGAGATTAATTTCTGATGAGAAATTTATTGTTGCCTGTGCAAAATTTGCTGATGAACCTAAGATTAAACTGGCAACAATCAGCGTAAGTATCTTTGTTCTCTACCATCTCATTTATTTGATATCTCCATGAGGTTTCTTGGGAACTTGTGGTATGTCATAACAACGTGAAATTCCGTTAAATCCTTTCTCTTTGCTGCATAATTTCATAATCCACTAATTCATTTTATACTTGTTCTGTGATCTGTCACATTTGAATATGTCATAAATTAATCACTTAAGATCAATATTATATATCTTAACTAGTTCTTCTTTTTATGGCTCAGTATGGGAATGCAACTAGATATGTGATATTATTTGGTATTGTTGCATTTGGTATGAGTTCATTTTCAATCGATGATGCATTTGCTCAAGTAGAAGGCCAAGTCAGTTGGTCTCAAATAGCATATCCCCCAACTGGAACTGGCGTTGTGATAGTAACTGAACCTGATCTAAACCTTGATCCAAATATAATTGACAACTTCAGTGTTGAAGTGTGGTCTGACTCAGATGCCGGAGGCATTGACCTTACTGTAACCGAAACGGGAGTTAATTCTGGAGTGTTTCAAGGAATTGTGTTCTTCACAGCTACTGATGAATCATCTGGTCACAGACTCAGAGTCGCAGATGGTGACACAGTCACTGCAGAATATGATGACAATACAATTCCTGGAGGAGGTTCAACTACTATTACGAGCACTGCACTGATATCCTCAGATACCACTCCACCATCTGTCTCCATCACATCGCCAACTAATGGTGCAATAACAAATGACAACACTCCAACAATATCAGGCATTGCATCTGATACGCTTTCTGGAATATCCCAAGTTGATGTATCTATAGATGGTGGTGCATTTGTTTTGGCAACTGGAACTACATCTTGGTCATTTACGACATCTACATTATCTGATGGATCGCATACAATTGAAGTTCGTGCAGCTGATGGTTTAGGAAATACTGGTTCCAGCTCCATTAATCTGAACATTGATACATCTACATCTGTATCAATCGTGTCTCCGTCTGATGGTTCTGTTGTGGAATCAATAATCTCGATTTCTGGAACAACAGAAACATTAGCTACAGTTGATGTATCTATTGATGGTGGTACTTCACAATCAGCTACTGTAACTGGTACTGATTGGTCATTATCTATTCTGGGTCTTGCGGATGGTCAACATATCATAACCGCAACAGCTACTGATGAAGTAGGAAATATTGCTCAATCATCAATTTCATTTACAATTGACTCGTCTACATTTGTTACAATTGACTTTCCACTTGATGGCTCAGTAGAATCTTCTGTAACGTTTCTTAGTGGAAATACTGAAACCGGAAACTCTGTTGATGTAATCATTAATGGTGGTGCTTCCCTTCAAGCTACTGTAACTGGTACATCTTGGAATCTTGATGTTCCTTCTGCACTTGAAGACATTAACGGTGAATTGCTTGAAGGTACATACACCATTCAGGTGACAGCAACGGATTCGCCATTTGGACATACAGATTCTGCTACTAGTTCATTCACTGTTGACTCGTCTACATTTGTTACAATTGATTCCCCCGTTGATTTTACTTATGTTCCATCTTTGACTACTATTTCTGGAACAACTGAATCTGGCTCTACAGTAGGTGTTAGGTTTGGTGCAGGCCAACCATTACTTCCAGCTACTGTAACTGGTACGACTTGGTCATTGACTGTTTCTCCTCTTACTGATGGTGAATATACAATTACTGCAGAAAATACTGATGCTGTAGGAAATACTTCAGGTGACCAAATTACTGTGTTTGTTGACGCAGTTAGGACTTTGATTTCAATTTCATCGCCATCTGATGGCTCTACAGTACAATCAACATCATCCATCTCTGGAACCACAGAAACAGGAGCTACAGTTAATGTACTAATTGATTTTGGTTTTCCACAGACAGCTACTGTAACTGGTACTGATTGGTCATTCGATATTCCTGGAGGACTATCTGATGGTTCACATGCCGTAGTTGCTATTGCTACGGATGGTCTTGGTTTATCAAATAATGATATAAGTTCATTTACAGTTGATGGTATTGCACCGGTAATTTCTGGTACTCCTTCTGATATTTCAGAAAACACTGATGCAGGACAAGCAACTACAACCGTCTTATTTACAGATCCTACTGCAACGGATAACATAGATGGTCCAGTAACTCCTATTTTGACATCCTCTCCAACTGCGGGTCTCTCATCAGGTTCGGTATTTCCAGTTGGTATCACTACCTTGACTTATACTGCAACTGATGCTGTAGGAAACAGTGCACAAACACAATTTACAATTACAGTGACTGACAATGAATCCCCCGTAATCTCTGGAACTCCATCTGACATTACTGCTGATGCTACCAATCCCTCTGGCGCATCTGTGACATTTACAGCTCCTACGGCATCTGACAATGTTGCAGGTACAGTTCTAGTAACCTGCGATGCAAACTCGGGAGACACATTCCCTATTGGCACCACTACAGTAACATGTGATGCAACTGATGGAATAAACCCAATTTCTGCCTCTTTTTCAATCACAATAAATCCTACCACTCCTCTTGGAGTAGATGATCAATACCTTGTCACACAAGATACTCTTCTTACTCTAAATTCCGCAAAAGGTGTATTGCAAAATGACTTTGATCTAGACGGTGAAGCAATCACTGCATCTCAGACCTCATCGCCATCTGGAGATTTGACATTAAACCCTGATGGCAGTTTTTCATATCATCCCTTATCTGGATTTCTGGGACCTGATACTTTTACATATGAAGTATCTGATGTTGGAGGAAGAACAAATACTGCAACTGTTGAGTTTATAGTTCGTTCCCCAACAAGCGTTGGCACCCTGATAATTTGTGGTGGAAACGAATCTACTGGCGATAATGATTCGGATAATATCTGTGATCAATGGGAATCAGATTCATCTGTTAATAATCTTAAGGGAACTGACCTCTCAATCCCATTTACATTTGGTCCATCTGCAGGAACAACATGTGTCAGCAACTTTGGATGCTTGCCTGACCTTGGTAACAAAGACATCTATGTCGAAGTGGACTGGATGAGTGAGCAGGCCCCAGACCAGTCTGCAATTCAAGATGTAGTAGATGCGTTTGCAAACAAGGGAATCCGGCTGCATGTTTTGCTAGATGAGGACATTGGTTCTCAAATTCTTCAAATTCCAGTTCCAGGAATCAATCCTGATGAGACATTTATTCCAAATGGATTTGTCGCATTAAAGCAAAACTTTTTTGGAACAGCACAAGAGAGACAAGACGCACTAACTGAACCCAAAATACTAGAGGCAAAACGACAGATATTCCATTATGTGTTATTTATTCATCAACAACAAGATAACTCAGACTCTTCTGGCTGGGGAGAAATTCCAGGCAATGACTTTGTCGTGTCTCTAGGATCATTTGGCGGAGGAGGTAAAGGCACTCCCTCAGAGCAGTCCGGAACATTCATGCATGAGCTGGGACACAATTTGGGATTGTATCATGGTGGGTCTTTGCCACCTGACCATGACAACAGTGGCACCTTATCTGTTGCAGACTTTGATGCTGACAACTGCAAGCCAAACTATCTTAGTGTGATGAGCTACTCATTCCAGTTCCCGTCTTATCTGTCTGACAGACCACTTGACTATTCACGTTCTGTTTTAGCTCCACTGGATGAAACTAGTCTTGACGAAGCATCAGGAGTCCAAGCAAGCACACCTCCAAGTCTTAGCACAGTTTACGGTCCTGTTCCATATAGCACATCATCCACTGGAGTAGGAATTGATTGGGACAGACAAAATGGTGTAGGCGGAACTGTAACTAATGTTAACATCAATAATTTGGGAATTACTGGATGCTCTAGTGCAATTGGTGACTCTTCCTTATCTGGATTTGATGACTGGAACAAACTTTCATTTGATTTTAGAGTTAGACCAAACTTTGATTCTGGAATATCTGTCATGGGTCCTACTGGAGTAATCATAATAGAAGAAATGACCAGCCAAACTGTTAATGAAATCCAACAAGCAGTAACAAATCACCAAATTACCGTATTTGACTCCATTCCAGACTCTGCATTGATTGATCCTGAAATAACACGACAAGTATTTGCAGACCGTATCTCTGAGATACTTGTACTGATTCAAGCTGATGACTTTGATAATGCCATACTCAATATTGACTCACTGATTGCATTGGTTCCAACAATAATTAGTGATCAAAATGAACTTGACAAACTGCTAGATTCACTAAATAACTGGAGGGGAACTCTGGTATCATCTAATGAAACTCCTATTCCATTTGTGACAAGTACTCCACAACAGCACATTCAGCAATTAATTGAAAATCTAGAAAATCCAACAGAGACTCCACAATCAAAGCAAACTTCAGATAAAATATCAAAGGCAATTGATGACCTTGCAAATAGCCTTGATGACAAGTTCTGGACAGGCCCTAACACGCTAGACTCCCAGCACGGCGATGAGGCAATTCACTTGCAAGAAAAGGCAGTAACCAGCCTCATGAAGATTACAAATGATTCAGATGGTACAGAGTCAGACATTATGATATTATACATTCAGGAAATAATTGAGCAAATAACACAGATTGACAGAAAGATTGCCCAGAGTGCAATAATTGATGCATATGCAAATGCCGTAAACGATGATAACATCTCATCTGCACAAGACGAGATGACACAAGGAGACAAGGCAGTCTCTGAGGGAAAGTATGATGATGCGATACACCATTATGAAAAGGCATGGAAAGATGTGCAGTAATTCAAAAATGATCAAAGGACAACAAATCTGATGAACGATGAAAATGATATAGACGACTAGTCCAAACGTCTGCAATTTTATCCCGTTTTTACCAATAGAATCTTGTATAGTGAGATTACCGCTAAACTTGAATAGAAACAATTCTTTGTAATTCAATGGACTCTTACAATCCAGCACATAGCCACAAGGCATTATCGCAGATTGCAGAAATTCTCGCATTGATGGAAGAGTCAAACAAAAACAAATCCTGGATTGCAAGGATGATTAAAAAAGAAAAGGTAAAGGCACCTATCAAACTAACAATGAACAGCTATCAGATTTTATCTGAATGTCCTGATGACTTTATTGAAAAACTACTCCATTCACTAAAGGGTCAAGACATTGATGACTTGGCAGACGTATCATCGTTGACAAAGACGTATCACTGGTTTTTTACAGACATTGTTGCTGCATCCAATCCTAATCTGGTGACAACTGAACAGGTAAGAAAATCAATTGTTTTAAATGAGTTGATTCTGCGAACTGAGACCTTCAAGAATCATGATCCAAAAGGAACTGTAATTTTGCCAACGGGTGACGGGATGGCAATTGGATTTGATGATTCACCTGAAAAACCACTGCGACTGTCCTTGGAATTACATAGAGCACTTAATGCATACAACAAATCAAAAAAAGGAAAAGAAAAAGTAATACTTAGAATTGGAATTGATACTGGACCTGTTTATACAATAAAAGATCTTACAGGCAAAGACAATGTTTGGGGTCCTGGAATTATTATGACTAGACGTGTAATGGATTTGGCAGGAGATGGGCAAATCTTTGCATCCTCTCGAATTGCAGATGATATCAAAAACCTGTCTCCTGAATACAAGGAGATATTGCATCCAATTGGCGACTATTCGATTAAACATGGTGGCGTATTGCATCTCTTCAACATTTACGGTGATGGATTTGGAAACAAACAGATTCAACGTAAAAAGAAGATACTCAAAGAATCTGTATCTGATGAGGACATGATGGGAATAAACTCTTTTGAGTTTAGAAATATTGAAATCATTCTTGAAATTTTGAATACTAAAACTTGGATGACCCACCATACGTGGAAATGGGATGTCTTTAACATCTCAAAAGAACCACGTGATCAAATTTTTTATTATCTTGATGGAGATGTTGCAAGAAACTTTGCAGACATGAATGTCAAAGTGTCTGACAAAGATGGGGTAGAACTTGATATTTTAGGAGTCTCAGTCAACAAACCACTCCACAAAGAATTTGATGTAAAATTAAAAAAATCAATCTCTCCAAAGCGTGGAATTAAAGGGCTAAAACTAGAGTATGACTGGGAAGAACCCGAACATAACTTTTTTTACAAATTAGCAACTGATTGTAAGACTTTCAAATACACTTTAACTGCACTAAAAGGATATGATGTAAAGAATAGAATTCTTCGAGTTGACACTGAACTTGGACAAAAATGGATGGCAAAACCTGCACCTATTATGAAAATTAAAGATGGTAAAACAATTGTTACTTGGGATGCTAAAAATCTAAAGGCACATCAGGCATTCAAATTTGAATGGTAAGATAAAAAAAAATTATGGGAGTCTATAACTACTAGTTCCTTTGTTAGTAGTCACAATAACCCCGCTGCTTGAAATTTTTTTGAATCTTTTTGGATAGTCTCCTGCAAGAATTTTACCAGTACCTCTGCCTAACGAGATTATTGTTTTCTCTGGCAATGAACTCATAAATTTTTCCTGCACAACGTCGAACTCGCTTCCAGCCCACTGGCTTGGTTCTACGTCGACTTGTTTTGATGAAGTTCCTTTTTCTGAAAGTATTGTTGCTTTCATGATTTATTGTATGGTAAAACTACTCAAGTAGTTTGTTTAGCTGAATTGGTAAATTTTTAGCTAGACTGTAAAATTTCAGTCAATATTTTCCGATACCCTTTAGAGTCTTAATGTTTTATTTGATTTATGAGTAAAGATGTTGAATCTATTGCAGAAGAATTTCTGCAAGTGTCTAGTCATCTTAGATTGGGAGTGCTTTTGCATCTTTTAGAAAAAAACGATAATCTCTCATCTCTTACGAAAATACTTGATGTCACAGCATCTGAAATGCACCGAAATCTAAAAAGAATGTCCGATGCTAATTTAATTTCAAAAAATAATGAGGGGCATTACGCTCTTACTTCATATGGTAAAATGGTATGTGCTATGGTGTCTTCCTGGGAGTTTGTAACTAATAACTCTGAATATTTTATAACGCATGAATTTGGCATGGTACCGCAACTATTTTTACAAAGTATTGGCTCTTTGAATAACTCTGAGCATGTAAAGGGATTTGTAAATGTGCAGGATATTTGGAAGAAAATCTATTCTAATGCAACAAAATACATGCATAATATTTTATTTGAAGTATCATATGACTCTGAAATCTTATCAATAATCACATCTCAGTTAAACAAAGGAGTGAATATCTGTTCTATCTTCTTAGAGGATGCAATTCTTCCAGAATCTCGTAAAAAAGTAATCGGCAATAAAGACATCCTTAGTGCAATTCAAGAGCAGATTCTAGTTAGGCGTACAATAAGAGACATCAATACACTAGTGGTCTTAAATGAAAAAGAGGCGTTTGTAATGTTTCCAAAATCTGATGGCAAAATTGATGTTAGTGAAGGGTTTTACAGTAACGATAAAAACTTCCATAATTGGTGTTTGGAATATTTTGACTACTGTCTAAACTCCTCTGGCTCTTTTTTTGAGGCAAAACTTCAAAAATAATGC
>Ga0326597_10004973_pt1 | contig 18574 bp, 24 predicted proteins | sample RVTome_12_FD_203789 | JGI IMG/M metagenome (GOLD analysis project Ga0326597, IMG submission 203789) | Soil microbial communities from uranium-contaminated site in the Upper Colorado River Basin, Wyoming, United States - RVT100D185 | ecosystem: Environmental > Terrestrial > Soil > Contaminated >... | reverse complement strand
CTCGACGGCTAGAGGCCGAAGGGGCTTATGCCTCCCACCTTGTAACCGGTCCATGGTTCGGCATAAGCAGGGGCGGCCATGACTGCTTTCTTTGTGGCAGCGGCCGCGGCCAACAGCTTCAGGGACAACTAGTAGAGGACCGGAACAATGGCGATCGAAGGATGGTCGTCGACCGCTGCAACCAGGGTCTTGAACACCCCTGCGGGGTCCACCCCGAGCGCGGCTGCGACGGCTGCGCCATGGTGCGGCTCGGACTTGTTCACCTCGTGCGAATGCACCTTGTGGATTGCTCCAGACTTGGCGAGGAGGTCGAGAGCTGGAGTGCGGGCCATGCATGATCGTAAATCAGGGCACGTATTCGGCTCGGCTGGCTGCCGCCACCATCACCGGACCGATCAGAACCACCTCCACCCGGGTCTCGACTTTGACCTCTACCGTTCGCATCCCAAGCGAGGCATCTGTTCGACACCTACAGAGGGTCAGAAGCGCACCGTTCGAACGGGCCATGGCGGTGGCCGCCTGGATGGGGGTGATCCCGGCTCCTGCCGGTGGAAAGGTATGAACGGCCGCAGCCAGGGCGGCTGCGTCTGCTGCGGTGACCGCTCGGGCCCTACCTATAACAATCTGAGTGGCGGCAACCAGGGCTAGCGAGGCGACGATCACCACTGCCATCGTCGCCATCGCCAGCACAGTTCCGCTGCCGCGCTCGGGGGCCACTTTCATCGTTCGACCCGCATGACGGCGCGCCCCCGCAAGTCAACCTCCAACCACCGGAGCAGCGGAGTGACCAACCGATGCCGGAGGTTGACCACCACGGTTGCCGGTCGTCCGACAACGGTTGGTCGGGTGACGGTGACCCTTACCCGATTTCCCAGCGTCGCCGGCAGGGCGTTTTCGACGGCAGCGACCGCCCGGGCAGGATCGAGGACGGTAGCCGCCACTCGCGCTCCCTCGCGAGCGGCGGCCACCAGCTCCAATTGGGTTCGGGCCACGACCACAACTTCCAGCACGGCCAAAAGCACCAGCACCAGGGTGGGGATCGTGACCGCAAGTTCCATGGCGACCCCGCCGCGATCCGGCCTGGGGGTCAGAACTGCTTCGACACCCACTGCACCACCTTGCCCAAAATGGTGCTGATAATCCCGGTGCCCCCACTGCTCTGCACCCACTTGAAGAGGATTACCGCCAAGGCGGTGGCGGCCAGGATCACCAGGAAATACTCCACGGTCCCCTGTCCCCGTTCGTCGCGGCGCCACCAGGCGACGAGTGGCATCAACCACATGACCAGCTCCTTCCTTCGAGCCGGCGTCCGGCCGGCGCGGGGGGAAGTGCGATCACGGCACCGCACCAAAGAGATCCACAAGCGAGCCCAGCACGATGGGGCCAACGAACAGAACCACGAAGCCGGGAAGGATTAGGAGACCCAGGGGCACCATCAGGGCTACCGGGAGACGCCGCACCTTTTCCAGGGCCTGGGTCCTCCTGGTAGCACGGCTTTCGTTGAGGAAAGCGGCCACGGCGTCGGTCATGGGGGCACCGCTTGCCTGAGCCAATGCCAGTCGGGACAACAGGGGGCGGGTCAGCCGTCCCTCAGAAACGGCCAGGGCAGCCGCCACCCCGTGCCGGCGAGCGGACCGCATCACCCTAGAAAGCTCGGCTCCCACCACCTCGCCCACCTGAGTGCTGGCGAGATCGAGAATCGTTGCGAGCGGTAAGCCAGCAGCTAGGCCCACCAGCATCGTGCGTGCACACACGATCACATCGGTCGTGGCCTCGACCTCGACCCGGCGGCGAGATCGTGACTTTCGCGCCCAAAAGATGAATGCCGCCCCCACCACAAACAGGAACAGCTGCGGGTATCGGACCAGAATGGCAATGGCCAGCCCGATCACAACCGGTGCCATCATCGTCGAGCCCTCCGGATGAGCCAGGCCACCGCCATCAAGCCCGACGTCAACAGTGACACTCCGATCGTTACGAGCGCCACGCCCGCCGGGCCGCGGGCGATCAACCTCTTCAGATCCCCGCTGAGAAGTTGCAGAGCCAGGACACAAAGCGGAAACCCACCGACGATCGCAACCGATAGCCGGGCCTGAACCGTCAGGGCTCGCTGCTCCATACGCAGCGTTTCTTCATCGACCGCCTCGGCAGTCAGGGCGTCGAATACGACCGCAACCGAACCTCCGGTCATCGATGCCACCCTGAGAGCGGTGGCCGCCGAGGACAGGCGGGAGTCGTGAGCCAACTTCGAAGCAACTTCTTCTAGGGGACGACCCGACTCAGCGAGACGCGCCACTCCGACCAGGTTCAAATCGGCAACGTGGCGGCATGCTCCTGCCACCGCCAATCGCAGCGATCGTCCCGCACGTAACTCGGCGGCGACGGTCCTATGAAAGGCGGCTGCCGACCCTCCAGGCCGCAACCGGCGATGCTGGCGCCAGGCCCAGATGCATCCACCGATCAGAATGAGACCCGAAGTGAAGGGTTGTTCCCAGATGGCTGCCAGTGCCAATCCTCGGGATAAGGGCACAACTCCTCCAGCTGACAGGGCCACCAGCAGCAGAGTCAACATACGACCCTGGTCCCATCTGCCTCCACGGCGGCGACCTCCGAGAGTCGGCGGACCCCTTCCCTCTTCTCAAGTTGAACTACGAGGTGAACGGCTGACCGCAATTGGCGCCGAACCGCCAACTCCCCCACTCGCTCTTCACCCGACAACGCCAGGGTCTCTAACCGCCACAGCGCCTCATCCGGGCTGTTGGCGTGAACGGTTGACATCGATCCGCCATGGCCGGTGTTGAGCGCCGAGATCATGTCGAGCGCCTCGGGGCCTCGCACTTCCCCCACAACCAACCGGTCCGGCCTCAGCCGTAGAGCCGAACGAAGCAGGGTCCGCAGGGAGATCTCACCTTTGCCCTCAGCGTTGGCAGGCCGGCTCTCGAGCCGGACGACGTGGCCAGGGAGGGACAGCTCGGCGGCATCCTCGATGGTGACGATCCGCTCGGTGGCGGGTATCAGCGCACCGAGAATGTTGAGAAGGGTGGTCTTGCCGGTGCCAGTACCGCCGCTGATCACAAGGTTGCGGCGCTCCAGCACCACCGCCTTTAGATAATCCGATTGAACGGTGGTCATCACCCCCCGCGCCACCAAGCTCTGCAATGAGTCGACCGACTTCACGAACCGACGCACGGCCACCACCGGATGATCAACCGCGGCCGGAGGTATCACTGCATGGAGTCGGCTGCCATCAGCCAGCCTCGCATCGACCATTGGCGAAGCTCGGTCGAGACGCAGTCCCAGCGGAGCAATGACCCGCTCCACGGCCGCCACGACCGCGGCATCATCCGGAAACGTCACCGCGACAACGGCCAATACGCCCTCGCGGTCGACGAAGACCTGTCGGGCACCGTTGACGAGAACATCACTGACCAGAGGGTCACGCAAGAGCATCTCCAGGGGTCCCAGACCCACCAGGCTGTCGACCACCTGCTCGACCAGATCAGCGGCAGCCAGGGGGGCTTCCTCCTTGATCAGCCGACGGGCGGCAATCAAAAGGTGCGTGCGATCGAATGGGACGTCTGACTCGATCAGGCTCGCCGTCATGCGCTCTATCACTCCCATGGCAAATCCCACACAGGGCGCCAGGCGGCCACCCAACGACCTGCCGGCATGGATTGCATTCGCAGGAGGCCGTTGAGGATCGAGCGTGTCAAGGGTGGAAGCACCGGACCCGGCCCGAGTGGCTCGTCAAGAAGGGTTGTCGCCTGCCAAACCGCGGCCCGACCGCGGACCGGGGCGAGAATCCCCGGAAACAGCGGCACCACCGGTACGACGGGCCACAAAGGCGGGACCACTCCCGTCATCCGGACGACTACATGTGTCCAGCTGGCGGCCAAAGCTTCGACGACATCGACCGCCTCATTCGGATCGACGCCGCCGTTGCGTAGGACCGCCAGCTTGCCAGAAGAGGGCGACATCTCGGCCCGGGTGGGGCCTGTTTCAACCATCTCGGCAAGACTGCGAAGACCCGGATAAGCAGGCCCGACAGGGTCGAGATCGATCATCAAGGTTGGGCCGGAAGCGGCGGCCGCCAATCCCAGCGGCGCCACCACAGACAAAACCGAGTCCAATTCGGTTCGAACCCCGACTATCACCAGCCGAAAGTACGGAAGAGCCTGACCGATTGATACCTCTTGCCAGGACGCTGGACCCATGGCATTACTGGAGGGTTCCGTACAATTTCGGAAGAGATGTCGGCAGCAGCCTTTTTCGACCTGGACAAGACCATCATCGCCAAGTCCTCCACCTTGGCGTTCTCGCGTCCCCTGTTCCGGGCCGGCCTCCTTAACCGGTCAGCCCTCGCCAAAGCTGGCATTGCTCAGGCCTACTACCAGTTGTTTGGGGCCGATCACGACCAACTGGAGAGGATCCGGGAGGAGCTTTCGGGTCTCATCAAGGGTTGGGACCGAAGGGAGATCGAACGTCTGGTTGCCGAGACGGTTGACGAAGTGGTGACGCCCCTCGTCTACGAGGAGGCATTGGCGCTGATCGACGAACACCAACGGGGTGGGCGCAAGGTTGTCGTCATTTCGTCCTCTCCCGTCGAGATCGTCAAACCCCTGTGTAACTACCTCGGCATCGACAACGTCATCGGCACCCGTCCTGAGCTCGATGACGAGGGCCGATACACCGGCAACATCGACTTCTACGCGTATGGGCCCGGCAAGGTCGAGGCGATGATGGAATTGGCAGCGTCGGAGGGAATCTCGCTGGCCGACTCGTTCGCCTACTCCGATTCGGCAACCGATCTGCCGATGCTGGAAGCCGTCGGTCACCCGGTGGTGGTGAATCCCGACAAGGAACTCCGGGAGGTGGCCACCCAACGTGACTGGCAGATACTCGAGTTTCGACGCCCCGTGACACTGCGGGCTCGGCTGGCGGCGATCCCCAAACCGGTCCCGATGATTTCAGGAGCGGCGGTAGCCACCGGGGTAGCGGCGGCCCTCACCGTGTGGGCGCTCAAATCGCGCCGCGCCCGCAGCTAGGCCGTCGTCGGGGACTGGTCGGCTCCTTCAGGGAAGAGTTTTATCCGACCACCGGCTGCCGCCACCAGCGCCGTGGGACTCATCCAGAGGTCGGGCGGCCTTTGCTCAAGCGCCTTCTGCAGCCTCGAGCGCAGTATCACCTCGGGACCCCGGACGGCTACCAGTTGCGAGCGATCGATGCCTCTCAGCACAGTCTGACCGGCAATCACCTTCATCGCCTCGGTGGCGACCTGATAACACACCATGGCATCGACGCCATCAAACACAGACAGCATGTCATCGATGCGGGCCACGCTGGCCGGGACCGGATTCGCTTCGTCGACGAAAACGACCACATCGACCTCGTCAGGAAGCTCGTTGATGCGGCGTATGAGGGTGGGGACATGCGCCAGCATGCTGGGTCCGGCGTAGCGACCGCCCAGGACCGCAAAGACCATCACCTTTCCATCACCCTCGACTAAACCCAGCTGACGCCCGGAAAAGGGACGGAGAAGGTGAGGGCTCGACATCGCCATCGGTCACCTTAGGCCTCGTTGATCCAATCCGACTTCGTTAGGTTTCCCGCTGTGTCGACGGCAATGATCGTCCTGGCTGGTGGATCCGGCTCCCGTATGGACCCCAGCATGAACAAGGTGTACCGGACTGTCGGAAATCGGTCCGTTCTGGCCTACTCGCTTGACACTTTCGAACGAGCATCGCTCGTCGATCGCGTGGTTCTGGTGGTGAGACCTGGCGACCGTCCCCGCGCGGCAGCGTCGATGGCCGAGGTGTCGATGGTCAAGAGGTGCTCGATGGTCGATGGCGGCGCCAGCCGACAGGAGTCAGAAATCGCCGGGCTGGAGGCCCTGGCTTCGGAGATCGAATCGGGACAGATCGAACTGGTGGCCATACATGATGGCGCTCGGCCGTTTGCCACTCTCGATCTGATCGATTCACTCTTTGTGGAAGCCGGCCGTCGCGGTGGTGCGATCCCGGCTGTGCCTGTCGAAGAGACCCTCTATCGCGCCATCGATGGATACGCCATACCTCTCCCGACAGGGGCTCTGGCTCGGGTGCAAACCCCACAAGTATTCGCGGCGGGTCCTTTGCTTGCGGCCTACCGAGCTGCCGCCCGGGTCGGGTTCAACGGATTTGACACTGCCGAGACGATGGAGAGGTTTTCCACTGTCACCGTTGGGGTGGTGGCAGGCGACGTCCGCAACATCAAGTTGACGATCTCGGGAGACTTTGCTCTGGCCGAGGAACTCGCCCACCGCTGGAAGGCAGGTCGGTGGGAATAATCAGCCCGAATAGTCTGCCAGCGTGCGGCGGTATCGAACCTGGGTTGGTTGGACCCCGCCGATCTCCTCCACTTTGATCGCGCCATCGGTCGACCACCCCGCTTGTTCGTAAAAGCGCCTGGCGTGGGTGTTGTCGGCAAAGACCCAGAGGATCGCTTCCTCATAGGTTTGTTCCGTCATGTCTTGCTCCGCTGCCAGCATGAGCAAACGTCCGAATCCCTGGCCGATTCGCTGTGGATCCAGATAGATGGCGAAGAGCTCCGCCTGGCGGGGATGGCCACCAGGCCCGGATGAGACGAAACCCACGACCTTGCCCTCGTCGTCCTCGACGACGATGACGGTTAGGGCTCCGGCCCCGATTTGGTGATGCCACCATGCCTCCCGGCGCTCGATCGAGAGGCCTACGAGGAACTCACCAGGAAGAATGCCCTGATACGCGTGTTGCCAGCCGAGCACCTGCACCTCGGATATGGCCCTGGCATCATCGGCTATCGCCGGTCTCACGGTTGCCACTCCCCAATGGTGCCAGGAAGACCCCTCTGACATACGTCCGGCACATCCCAAATATATTGGAATCACGGATCATATATCTGACGAGTATCCGCCGGCCGACCATCTCTTGCTCGATGTCGATCAAATTCGGGTTCTATTCGAGGACACCCGGCTTGCCATAGCCGATCTTTTGGGCGATCGGTCGGCCACTATCACAGAACTCGCCAATGCGCTGGAACGACCCAAAGGGACCATCGCCCACCACATCGCTCGCCTGCAGGAGGCAGGATTGGTGAAGGTGGTCCGCACGCGTAAGGTGCGCGCCATCGAAGAACGCTTTTATGGACGCACCGCCGGCACGTTCTTGCTCGATGCGCTACCCGAGGCAGGGGTATCGACCGACTTTTTCCTGAAGCAGGCGTTGGAGGAATTGCCTGCCGACAAAGACGGTCTTCTCACGCTCCGACATGCTCGCATACCGCGGGAGCGGGCCCACGAATGGGCCGCGCGGTTGAGCGACCTGGTCGATGAATTCGTGGCACAGCCACGCCGGGGTCGTCAGAACTACGGTCTCCTTGTCGCCCTGTATCCGACCGACCGACCGACCTTGGCCGAGGAGTCAGAGTGACCCAGCAGAAAACCACATCGCTACTCGGTGCCAACTACTGGCGCCTGTGGACGGCCAGCGTCGTCTCCAACCTGGGTGACGGCATCTCCGGGGTGGCGTATCCATGGCTGGCTTCGGCGGTCACCCGCAACCCGGTCCACATTGCTCTCATCGGGGTCGCCACCCGCTTCCCCTGGCTGGTCTTTTCGCTGCCGGCGGGCGTCATCACCGACCGGGTCGACCGGCGACGCCTGGTGGTCGCCATGGACGTGCTCCGGACCTTGGTAACTATCGGAGTGGCCCTGGTCGTGCTCGGATACCAGGCTGACCTGGCCAGCCCTGAACTGATCGGATCCGGACAGGCGCAGCCGCCGATCGGAGCGGGTCTCCTACTGGCCGTCCTGTATGTCTCTGCCACCCTGTTCGGCGTTGCCGAAGTCTTCCGCGACAACGCGGCCCAAACCCTGATGCCGGCGGTGGTGGCCAAGGAAAACCTGGAGAAAGCCAACGGTCGCTTGTGGGGGGCGGAGATGTTGATGAACTCCTTTGTGGGTGCACCACTAGGCGGGTTCCTGCTGGCGGTTGCGTTTGCACTGCCATTTTTCGTGGATGCCGGCAGCTTCGCCGTCGCCGCGGCCATGGCGGCGCTTCTCACGGGGTCGTTCCGACCCGCCAGCAGTGAGACCGCAGGGCCTACCCGGTCCTTTACCGGCGATCTCAAAGAGGGATTCCGCTGGCTGTGGAGCCACCGACTGTTGCGTACATTGGCCATCGTCCTCGGGTTGCTCAATGCATCGGGCAGCGCCGCATTCGCCACCATCGTCCTCTTCTCACAGGAGATCCTGAATCTCGATGCAACCGGCTTCGGATTGATGGCATCGGCGGGAGCGGTCGGCGGAGTCGCCGGCAGTTTCTCGGCAGCGCGGATCAGCAAAGCATTCGGGTCGGGGCCTTCGTTGGCCAGCACATTCATAATCGGAGTCGTGACTTCGGCGGTGATCGGCCTCACGTCCCTTGCCCCACTGGTCTGGGTGATGTTTGCGTTCGGGAGCTTCTCGGCTGTGTTGTGGAATGTGATCACGGTCTCTCTCCGGCAATCGATCATTCCCGACCGCTTGCTCGGTCGCGTCAACAGCGTCTATCGCTTCTTTGGTTGGGGAATGATGCCTGTAGGGATTTTCCTGGGCGGAGTGCTCGTCGATGTTGTGGCACGGCTCAGCAATCGCGAACTAGGTCTGCGGGCACCGTTCTTCGCGGCTGCCTTGGCGCAGCTCGTGCTCATGTTCTACGGCATGCCCCGGTTGACCACGGCCAAACTCGAAGCCGCCAAAGCCGAGGCGGACAGCCAGGGGTGACCCCGGTTGATCCTCGGGCAGAAGTCCTCGCAATTTGGGTCTGGAATCGCAGTCGATCCCGGATAGCCTGACCCGATAGGACCAGGGGGAATAAGTGCCCGAATTTCCGGGAAGAATCCGGATGATGGATGACCCGCTCGATGTCAAAGCGGACATCGAGGTCACGGACGGATGTCTCGCTCTTATCGTCAGCAATCGCGAAATCGGTGAATGGCCGCTGAATGAGGTTGCCATTGAAGTTGCTTTCGAAGGTTTCTTGATGAGGGTGCAAGGCGAGGAGTTCGTCTTTGCCACTTCCCGAACCGAAGAATTCGCCGAAGCAGTGGGGGTGGGTCAGCGAAGCCAGGGCAGGGCCAAATCCCGCCAGTCCCGCACTTCACGTCGAGCCACGAAGGCTCCTGCCGTCCCCAAGATTCGACGGCCGGCGGCCAGTTTCTTCCCAACGTCGTGGTCCCAGATTGACGTCGCCGATCCCAAAGTCCGACTTCTGGCGGGGGCGGTGGCGGTTGGTCTCTTCATGGTGGTTGTGGCCCGACCCCTCCTCGCGGGGGTATTGCTGGTCGGAGGGATGGGCGCCGGTGTGTTGTCGGGTGCCGCCATCGTCGATCCCCTGCTCGCCAGCCGCCTTCCTACCGGATGGACCAACATGCGTTTGGTTATCACCGCCCTCATGTCCCTGATGGTGGGCATGCTGCTGGTCGCCTTCTAGTCCGGGGCGTCCGTTCTTGTGACGGTTGACCCGTCATATACGGGTCAACCGTCACAAGAACGGGACGATCTCAGGTAGGAAGATCCTCGAGTTGGGCGATGAGCCGGGTGATGTCGGTTCTGGCACGATCCTGTCTGAGCCGCATTTGTTCGACCACTTCACCGGGTGCCCGAGCGACAAACTGGTCATTTTCCAGCTTGGCCGTCACCTGTTCGAGCTCTTTGCGCGCGAACGTCAGATCCTTCTCCAAGCGTCTCCGCTCGGCGACAAAATCCACCGCCCCCGCGAGGTCGATCTCGACCACCACCCCTCCTACCGGGAGGCGGGCACCGGCCCGGAACTCGGGGCCGGGGGAATCCAATCGTGCCAGGGTGCGGATTTCTGCCTGGTATGGACCAGCGGCACTGCCCTCGATGCCGTTAAGCCGCGCCGGGACTTTGCGCCCGGGTTTGATCCCCTGCTCGCTGCGGAAACGACGTACCTCGGTCACAAGACGCATGATCTCACCCACCTCCGACTCTGCGACGGGGTCGGGGCGCCCGTCATCGAGCGTCGGCCAAGGGGCGACGACCACCGACTCTCCGCCTGTGAGCGCCGTCCATAGCGTCTCGGTCACGTAGGGGATCACTGGATGGAGCAACCGCAGAACCACCTCAAGGACGTGGCCCAGGACCAGGCGAGTGCGATCGGCTTCGGCTCCACCCCTGGCCAGCGGTTCCTTGGAAAGTTCGACATACCAGTCACAGAACTCGTCCCACGTGAACCGGTAGAGCGCTTCGCAGGCCCGGGCTAGCTCGAACTGCTCGTAACGGCGATCAGCTTCTGCCAGGGTGGCCCTCAGACGTGAGAGGATCCAACGGTCAGGAGAGGAGAGTTCTTCCGAGGGCGGCAGCTTGCCGACCACCGCACCGTTGAGAAGAGCAAAGCGGGTTGCATTCCACAGCTTGTTACAAAAGGCCCGCGCACCGGCCGCCCACTCTTCGCTCACCGAAACGTCGGTGCCGGGGTGGACCCCGCGCAACAGCGTGAATCGGGTGGCATCCGTTCCATATCGATCCATCCAGACCAATGGATCGATGGCATTGCCTTCGCTCTTCGACATTTTCTTGCCCGATTGGTCACGGACCAGCCCTGTAATTGCCACGGTGCCGAACGGCGGTTCCTTGAGGGCATACAGGCCAAACATCATCATCCGCGCCACCCAGAAGAAGATGATGTCGTATCCGGTGACAAGTATGGTGGTGGGATAGAACCTCCGCAGGTCCGCCGTGTCGTCTGGCCAACCGAGAGTCGAAAACGGCCAGAGACCGGACGAGAACCAGGTGTCGAGGACATCGGGATCCTGGGTCCATCCGTCGGGAGGCTGCTCGTCCGGACCGAGGCAGACCTGTTCGCCGTCGGGACCGTACCAAACGGGGATGCGATGACCCCACCAGAGTTGGCGAGAGATACACCAGTCGTGCATGTTGTCGACCCAGTCGAAATAGCGTCGTGCCATCTCCTCGGGGATGAACTTCGTTCGGCCATCACGAACTGCATCACCGGCCGCAAGAGCGAGCGGTCCGACTTTGACGAACCATTGAAGCGAAAGGCGCGGTTCGACCACGGTTCCACAACGCGAGCAATGGCCGACTGAATGGTGGTAGGGACGCTGCTCTTTGACGACCCGGCCCTCTTCACGCAGGGCCTGTACCACGCCCGGGCGCGCTTCGAACCGATCCAGGCCCTGGAAAGGACCAGGGGCGGTCACAACCCCCCTCTCATCGATCACCACCAGTGTGACAAGGCCATGACGCTGACCGATTTCGAAGTCGTTGGGATCGTGGGCAGGCGTCACCTTGACGGCACCGGTGCCGAAGTCGGGGTCGACGGATAGGTCGGCAACGATGGGGATGCGGCGTCCGGTGAGCGGCAGCTCGACCATGCGTCCCACCAGGTGGCGGTAACGCTCGTCGTCGGGGTGCACCGCGACGCCAGTGTCACCCAGCATTGTCTCGGCCCTGGTGGTGGCCACCACGATTGAGTCTTCGCCGTCTCCGTAACGGATGTAGATCAACTCGCCCTCGACGTCCTCGTGCTCAACCTCGATGTCCGAGAGGGCGGTCATACAGCGGGGGCACCAATGAATGATTCGCTCCGCGCGATAGATGAGATCGTCGTGATAGAGGCGATGAAACATCGTGTGGACCGCCGTCGAAAGCCCCGGATCGAGAGTGAAACGTTCCCGGGTCCAGTCGACGCTGTCGCCGAGGCGGCGCATCTGACCGAGGATCTCCCCCCCAAAGGCCGACTTCCACTCCCAGACCCGCTTGACGAACTCCTCCCGTCCGAGGTCATGGCGGGACAGGCCTTCTCTCGCCAACTCTCGTTCTACGACGTTCTGGGTGGCGATGCCGGCGTGATCCATCCCCGGCAGCCACAGGGCGTCGAACTTCTGCATGCGGCGGCGCCTGACCGCGGCATCCTGGGCGCTGTGATTGAGGGCGTGGCCGATGTGTAACGACCCCGTTACGTTGGGAGGCGGCAGCACGATGACGAACGGCTGTGCCCCGTCGGTGGGCTCGGCCGGCGGCGTGAAATAGCCGGCTTCCACCCACTTCTGATAGAGCGGACCTTCAACCGCGGCGGGCTCAAATTGGGTGGGAAGCTCCAGGTTGGCCACCCCGGGAGTGTAAGAGACCGCGAACCCCGGGTTGTAGAGGCCATTTCGGCGCCCACAACCCGGGGTTCGCAGTTGGGTTAGGCCGCCGGGCCCTCCTGACGGACCTCGCGGACCTTGCCGAGGGCATCTCGCAGTTCCGTCAGCCAGTCACTTTCGTGCTGACCGACCAACCGCACGCACCAGGCCAGGGCGTCGGCGCGGCTGCGGGCAACTCCGGCCTCGACCAGGGTGTCGAGAACCTTGCGTTCGTTCAAGCGGAGTCGGGTCATGGCCGGAGCGGCCAGATGGGTGAACAGGACATCGTCGTCGCCACAGCGGGCGGCCCAGCTCACCTTACGGCCGAATCGATGTTGGGCTTCGTTGGCGATCCGCATCCGCTTGTCCCGAGTGTCCTCCCGAAACCCGCTGATCCGGGCTTGTCGGGCGGTGGCCCGGGCTTCTTCGGTGGCGTCTTCACCCATGACCGGCTCGCTGAGGGGGATGGTGACGATCAACTCGTCGCGATCGCCTACGACCTCGGTCGGGCCCGAAGCCCAATCCTGGGGGAGGCGGCCGGTAAACCAGGCCGCCACTTCTTCCTTCTTCATGATTACATGATTACATAATTACGGCACGACGTCAACTGGCTCAACTTCAGGGGGCGTGGTCCGGTCAGGGAGAGCCCACCAGGCCAGAAGGGCCAGGGCCAGAGCGGCCAAAGCCAACCCGGCCCAACCCCACATTCGGGTATCAGAGGAGAATTCAGGCTCGGTGGTAGGAGGGAAGGGCAAAACCCCTATGAGAGCCGGATCCAGGCCCAGTTCGGTCAGCCTGAGAGGCTGAGACTGAGTCGACACCCCGTTGGCAAAGGATTCGAACACCACCAGGTAATCGGCTTTACGGACTTCGATGATGATGCCGTGCACCCCTGCCCCTCGATCCACCAGAGGGACCGTTTGTTGGCCAGCTCCCGGTTCGATCAGGTGAGCGACAACCGCCTCCGCGTTGGCGGCTTCGACCCTGAGCTCAACTTCGATGGTGGCCGCACTGGCTTGACTTCCGGAGGCGGAGGCCTCTCCAAAACCGCCTCCTAGAACCACGGCGGCGGCGAGCAGCGGCCCCCAGGCAATCATGGGCCAGACAAACGCAGGCGCAAGATGTTGCCGCATCCCGAGTTGAGGCTACTCCAGATCGGGCCTTTTTTGCCCTCCGGTAATCTGAGTGACCATGAAGCCAGCCACTCTCTTTGCCAAGGTCTGGGACGAGCACCTGGTTCGCTCCCACCCCGGAGAGCCGGATCTTCTATATGTCGATCTGCATCTCATCCATGAAGTGACGTCTCCCCAGGCATTTGATTCCATGCGGCTGGGTGGCCGCACTGTTCGCCGTCCCGAGTTGACCCTGGCCACCATCGATCACGGCGTACCAACCACCGATCGGCACCTGGGCATCACCGACCCCATGTCGAAGATCCAGATCGACGCTCTGGTTCGCAACTGCGCCGAATTCGGGGTGACCCTGTTCGGGCTCGACGACCCCCGCAGCGGAATCGTCCACATCATTGGTCCCGAACAGGGTCTAACCCAGCCCGGTCTTGTGATCGTGTGCGGCGACTCCCACACTTCGACTCATGGTGCTTTTGGCGCCCTGGCGATTGGCATCGGAACTTCCGAGGTCGAACATGTCCTGGCCACCCAAACCCTCCCCCAGCAGCATCCGCGGTCGATGGCTATCAACATCGATGGCGATCTCCCGGTCGGCGTCACCGCCAAAGACGTGATTCTCGGGATGATCGCCCGCATCGGCACCGACGGTGGCACCGGGAGGGTGATCGAGTACCGAGGAAGCACCGTCGCCGCCCTCTCGATGGAAGGTCGCATGACGATCTGCAACATGTCGATCGAAGCGGGGGCCCGGGCCGGGATGATCGCCCCCGACGACACGACGTTTGCTTACCTCGAGGGCCGACCATTCGCGCCACGCGGTGCCGAGTGGGAGAAAGCGCTTGACGAATGGCGGCGGCTGCCTACCGATCCCGGGGCCACATTCGATCACGAGCTATCGATCGACGCTGCTGATCTCGAGCCCTACGTGTCCTGGGGCACCAACCCCGGACAAACGGTACCGGTCACGGGAAAGGTGCCCGATCCTCAGACCAGCTCCGATCCGGCCGAACGTGAGTCGATCACCAGGGCTTTGAAATACATGGAGCTCGAGCCCGGGACTGACATCACCGATATCCGGCTCGACCGGGTGTTTTTGGGATCGTGCACCAACTCGAGGATCGAGGATCTCCGAGCCGCCGCTGCCATCGTGGCCGGTCGCAAGGTCGCGGCGACGGTGAGCGCCATGGTGGTTCCCGGTTCCGGCCTGGTAAAGCTTCAGGCGGAGTCCGAGGGGCTTGACCTGATCTTCAAGGACGCCGGATTTGAGTGGCGGGAGGCGGGTTGCTCCATGTGCCTGGGCATGAACCCCGACATCCTTGCCCCTGGAGAGCGTTGTGCCTCCACCTCCAACCGCAACTTCGAGGGAAGACAAGGCCCGGGGGGGCGCACCCACCTGGTTTCGCCGGTCATGGCCGCCGCCGCCGCCATCACGGGCCACTTCGTGGATGTGCGGACCTGGTCATGAACGACCCGGTGGTCGAGAGGCCCCGCGCTCCGAAGGGATACGGTTATTCCACCCAGCCGGAGGGAATGCTCGAGTGGGGCCGAGTCCGCGAGGCATTGGCGGCTGCCAACCTTTACTGGATCGCCACCAAACGCCCCGATGGCGGTCCCCACCTACACCCGATCTGGGGCGGATGGGTCGGCAGTCACCTCTACTTCGAAGGTGGCGACACCACCAGGTGGGCTCGAAACCTTGAGGGCGACAAAAGGGTGGGCTTCGGAGTCGAGAGCAAGGGCCTGCACATCAGCGGACGCGGGGTCGTCGAATACACCCAGGCCGGCGCCGACTTCAAAGCTTTGGCCGCCAACTATGTCAGCAAGTACCCGTACAAGCCCCAAAGCGACCAGTTCTTCCGGGTCACCCCCACCATCGTCATCGCCCTGGGCATGACTTCAATGGAAGAGTTCGCAGCCACTCCCACCCGATTCCGATTTGAACCATGACTCCGATCAACATCATTGTGGGAACTCTCGCTCCGCTCCCCCGCGCCAACGTCGATACCGACCAGATCATGCCCAAGCAGTTTCTCAAGAGAGTCGAACGCACCGGCTACGGGGAGTTTCTGTTCTGGGAATGGCGCCGGGCCGATCCCAACTTCGTCACCAGCCGACCCGAATACTCCGGCGCCTCGATCCTGGTCACGGGAGCCAATTTCGGCGGTGGCTCCTCTCGCGAGCACGCCCCCTGGGGTCTGGCGGATTGGGGTTTCCGGGCTATCGCCGCGCCCTCGTTTGCCGACATCTTCCGGAACAATTGCTACAAGATCGGGCTGCTCCCGGTGGAGTTGTCGGAGAAGGAGATTGCCTGGCTGATCGAACTGGCCGAATCCGACCCGACCGCCGAGGTGACCATCGACCTGAGTGCGGAGACTGTGCGCGCCGAAGGGTTCGAGGCGCGGTTTGAGATCGATGCCTACACGAAGTGGCGGCTCCTGCACGGACTCGACGACATCGGGTTGACCCTGCGCCACATCAACGCCATTGCCGAGTACGAAGCCGCCCGACCGGCTTACCGGCCTGCCCTCAGTTGAGGCGTCCGACCAGCGGCTCCAACGCCAAGGCTTTGGGCAATGTGAAGCGAAACACGGTCCGGTCACCGGCCCTCCTGTAAGTGAGATCGCCACCCATCAGCAGCGCCAGCTGACGGCTGAGCGCAAGACCTAGGCCGTGCGAGTCGGAGCGTCGGTCATGGGGAGCGAACGGACTGAAGAGGCTCATCACCTGCTCGGGGGGAACACCCTGGCCGTCGTCGGTGACATCGAGCCAGACCACCGACCCGTTGGCGCCAGCGATCAACTCCACTTTGGGTCCGCCATAACGGGCAGCGTTGACCACCAGGTTCCTGATCACCTGGCGGGTTCTCCCGGGGTCGGCCCAAGCGATGGCCCTTCCCTGCACCTGCGAACCCAGCCGTAGTTGTCCCACCACCGACGTGGCGATCTCGGTCAGGTCGGTTGCCGAAGCCTCGATGGACAGCTGACCTTGGTCGGCCTTGGCAGCCGTGAGAAGGTCCTCGACAATGGCCGTCATCTCATCGGCCTGCTCAGCGACCAGGCCGACCAGTTCACGGCGGACCTCGTCCGGCAGGGTCTGCCAGCTGTCTTCGAGTTCGCGAGCCAGGCCCACCACCGAGGTCAAGGGCGTGCGGACCTCATGCGATACCGCCGCCAACAGGTCTGCCTGCGAGCGCAAAGCTCGCTGCATGTTGCGATACGAGCTCGACGTGATGCCAGCGCAGATGATGACCACGGCCATCACCGCCAGACCGGCGGCACCGCTCTGGCCAGCCACCATGTCCCAACCCCATTGATGGCCGGTGGCGAGATAGAGCCAGATCTGGATGGGAAAGAAAGCCGACACCGACGCCACAGCCCCCCGGAGCCCGTAGTGCCATGCACCCAAGAGCAGCGGAGCGAACGCGGTCACCGCGTAGATATCGTTGACAACGCTGCCATGCCCCCAAGGCCAAGAAGCGATGTAAAGACCCCAGGCGAGGACCACCCAGATGGCGCCCGACACGGGCTTGAGGGCCATGCAAAGGCATCGGAAGGTTGGCGGCCCTCCTGAAGGGGCCGGGGGACCCAGTCCACCACCATCAACCCACGAGATCCCTAAGCAGGTCGGGCCGGTCGGTGATCAGGCCGTCCACGCCGAGCCCGAGCAGCTGTTCCATATCGACCCGACGGTTGACCGTCCAGACGTGGACGAGACGATCAGCGGCGTGAGCCGCCTTCACGAGGCGCCGGGTGAGCAACGGAACGCCGTACCAGGTCACGGGGATTTGCAGGGCCGCGGCCGGGCCTGTGAGCTGACTCCCAGTCGATGCTTCTACCACCGCCCTGATGGTTTCGTGGGGAGTTGTTGAAGTCGCAATCCTGCCCGCGGTTAGTTCACGAAATCGTGCCAGGCGCTCATCAGAGAAGCTGCCGACGATCACTCGCTCGAACATCTCCATCTCATGCACGATCCGGGCAAGGGGTTCGACCGTGCCTTCGGCTTTGAGGTCGACAATCAAGCCGTGGTTGGGGAAGGTCGCGGCTACATCTGCAAAGCGCGGCACCCGGACACCTTTGTTCCGGAACGGAAACGACCCGTCGATGCAGTGGTTGAAACCTGCATCCAGCTCCGCCAGCTGATCCCAGTTGATCTCCGTGATAGAGCCCGACCCGTCCGTGGTGCGATCGAGCGTGCCGTCGTGGAAGGCGACCAGGACTCCGTCGGCAGTCACCCTCACGTCAGTTTCAAGCAACCGGTAACCGAGTTCGGTGGCCGACCCAAAAGCGGTCATTGTGTTTTCGGGCCACAAGAGCCGCGAACCCCGGTGGGCGATCCCAACCGGGAGGCCAGCTCGAAACACTGAATCGCTGATCAAAGTAGGGCCCCAGACGGGGCCCTACCAGAGTCCGCAGATGCGGTCATGGGTGCAACTAAAGCGCTACGCGGTCCTTCAGGCCTTTGGCGGGCGAGAAGTGGGTGTACTTGCGTGCGGGAATGGTGATTTCCTGACCCGTTGCAGGGTTACGCCCCTTGCGGGCGGCCCGACTCTTGGTCGCGAAGGTGCCAAAACCGGAGATAGTCACTTTGGCACCGCCATCGAGTTCGACGGCGATGATTCCTTTGCCAGGGTCCGTGGAGAAGATTGCATCGATCACATCGGTTGCAACGGTCTGGCTCAAACCGGTTTGTTTGGCGAGCTTCTGCGCCATTTCCGTCTTATTCACTACCCCTCCTTGTGGGTGCTCGGAAGCGGCGGCACGATGGCGCCGCAGGCGTACCTTAGGCAGGAATTCCCCCGTGATGGAAGCTTCCGACCACCAAACCGCCTGATTTGACAACCGTTTCCACCAGGTTCTGGTCGGGTCGGTAGCCCAGATGGCGATACGAATCTGTCCCCAGAACGATTAGGTCGGCGATCGCACCTGCCGTGATTTGGCCCTTGCTGGTCTCCTCCAGGGCCAACGCACCTCCCCTGGTGGCCGACCACACCGACTGCTCGAGCGAAAGACCCATCTCCAGACACGCAACAGCGATCACGAGTTGCATGCTCGCCACATAGGAGGTGCCGGGGTTGCAATCGGAAGCCAACGCGACAACCAAACCCCGGTCCCACAGCATCCGGCCCGGAGCCTGCCGCTGCCGGAGCGACCAGGAAACGGTTGGACACAACACCGCCACCACCCCGGCTGATCTCAGAAGATCGGCCCCGGTGGCATCGATGTATTCGAGATGATCGGCCGACACTGCGTTCACCTCGGCAGCCAGCTCCACCCCTCCGG
>Ga0326597_10004972_pt1 | contig 18575 bp, 10 predicted proteins | sample RVTome_12_FD_203789 | JGI IMG/M metagenome (GOLD analysis project Ga0326597, IMG submission 203789) | Soil microbial communities from uranium-contaminated site in the Upper Colorado River Basin, Wyoming, United States - RVT100D185 | ecosystem: Environmental > Terrestrial > Soil > Contaminated >... | reverse complement strand
GATCCGGCCGGTGGAGTTCATCGCGCCAAGGTGCTGAGCAGCGGGGTGATGCGCGTGATCGTGGGCGAGGTGATGGATGCGCGGACGGTGCGGATCGAGCGGCCGCGGGAGCTGCCGGCGGGATTTTTCGCAGGGTTCACGTGCATCTTCGGCGAGGAATCGGCCAGCGCGGAAAGCGATGGCTGCATCGTCAAGGAGGATGATGGTCGAGGGTTGTTGCGACTGTCTCATTCGATCGCGGGATCGGTTGTGCCCGGCTTGGTTTTGTCGCTGCAGAGTCCGGAAGAAGCGCCGATTCTGGCAGCGCGGGTGGTGACGGGCACGCCGGCGAATCCATTATTGCCCGTGATGGAGATGCGCCTGGCGACGACGCGGGCGACCAACGCTCTGCTCGAACGAAGAGGTGGACGTGTCGCGTTCTTCATCACGCGCGGATTCCGCGATCTTCTTCTCATCGGCGACCAGACCCGGCCGGAATTGTTTTCGCTGACAGCGCGGCGCCCGCCGCCCTTGTACGAAACGGTCTTCGAGGTACATGAGCGGCTGAGCGCGGATGGATCGGTCCTGGAGCCGCTTGACGAACATCAACTGAGACGCGTTGCCCGGGAAGCGCGAGAACAGGGAATGGAGATCGCCGCGATCGCCCTTCTGCACGCGCACATCAACAGTGTGCATGAGCGGAGGGTGGAGGAAATTCTTCGCGAATCAGGGTTCGCGCATGTGTCGCGCTCATCGCAAGTCGCGCCTTTCATCAAGATTCTCCATCGCGCGGAGACAACGATCGCAAACGCCTATGTGGCCCCGGTGATCGAGGAGTATGTCGCGCGCGTGAATGCCTCGCTTGGTCGAGATGGCGAATCGAAGTTGCGATTGCTGACGAGCGCGGGCGGATTGGTGAGTTCAGAGGAAGCGCAGCCGAAGGATTGTCTGCTGAGCGGGCCCGCGGGCGGCGTGGTGGGGGCGGCGCGGGCGGGCGCGGCCTCGGGCTTCGCGCGCATCATCGGCTTCGACATGGGCGGGACGAGCACGGATGTGTGCCGTTCCGGCGGCGAATATGACTACCGCTTCGAGCAGCGGGTGGGTGATGCGCGCATCATGGCCCCGGCCCTGGCGATCGAGACGGTCGCGGCGGGGGGAGGATCGATCTGCGCGTGGCGCTTTGGGCGCTTGGAGGTTGGGCCGCAGAGCGCGGGCGCGGAGCCGGGGCCGGCCTGCTATGGGCGCGGCGGGCCTCTGACCATCACCGATGTGAATCTGCTGCTGGGTCGTCTGGACCCGGACCGATTCGAGATTCCGATCGATGTCGAGGCGGCGGAGCGCGCGTTTGAGAAAGTGCATGACGAGGTGGCTGGCGATTCGCAGAATCGTTTCGGGGGCCATGATGGCACGAACATCTCGCTGCAGCGAATCGGCTCTGGAGACTTGAGCGAGCCAGCATCGCTGCGCTCGTGCGGGCAGGATGCCCGCACCACCGGCCATTCGCCGCCATCGCGCGAGGAGCTGCTCGAAGGATTTCTCGCCATCGCCGATGAGCGCATGGCGGAGGCGATGGCGCGGGTGTCGCTGCGGCGCGGGTTCGACCCGCGCGAGCACGCGCTGGTGGCGTTCGGAGGCGCGGGGGGACAACACGCCTGCCGTGTGGCGGAGCGGCTGGGAATCGCGACGGTCCTCCTGCCGCGCGATGCGTCGCTTCTGAGCGCGGTCGGCCTTGGCTTCGCGCGGGTGGAGCGATTTGCGGAGAAGCAGATTTTGCGGCGGCTCGATGCGCTTGGGAACGATTTCGACGCGATCTTGCGCGAACTGGAGCGCGAAGCGCTGGCGGCGGTGGCGCGGCAGGGCGAGAGCGCTCAGGATGTCGCGGTCGTTCGTCGCATCGCCAGCGTGCGGGTCGAAGGGCAGGAATCATCGATCGAAATCGATTTCGGAGGGTTCGATGAGATCGGAGCGCGCTTTCGCGAGGCCTATCGGGGTCGCTATGGCCACGAGCCGTCGCTGACAGCAGAGAAGGGGATCGAGATTGAATCGCTGCGCGTGATCGCGGCCTCCGTGGCCAACTCCGCGAGGACGATTGAACATGAGGAAGTTCAACCGGCAAGTCCGGCGGCTGGGAGAGCGCGGCGGTGTTTCATCGGGGGAACATGGCGCGAGTTGCCGGTGATCGAGCGCGATGGGCTGAGCAAGGGCGAGGAGATCATCGGGCCGGCGATCGTGGTCGAGCGCAGCACGAGCATCGTCGTGGAGGATGGATGGCGGGGTGAGGTCGATGGCGCCGGTGCGGTTGTGGTGCGACGAGTGAGCACGAGTACGCGCGCGACAATCTCAAGCGCCCTCTCCCCCGGCCCCTCTCCCGGGGGGAGAGGGGAGAAGGGACCGCGAAGTGAAATCATCGAGCGCGATCTCTTCGCAGCGAGATTCACCGCAATCGCGGAGGAAATGGGCGAGATGCTGGAGCGAACCGCGATTTCGACCAATGTGAAGGAGCGGCGGGACTTTTCCTGCGCGCTGCTCGATCGCGATGGGACATTGCTGGTCAATGCGCCGCACATTCCGGTTCACCTTGGATCGCTCGGCATCTGCGTGCGCGCCGTGCGGGATGCAATCAAGATCGAACACGGCGATGTCATGATCACGAATCATCCGGCATTTGGCGGATCGCACCTGCCGGATGTGACGCTCATCACGCCCGCGTTCGATGCGCATGGGATGTTGCTGGGATACGCGGCCAGCCGGGCCCATCACGCGGAGATGGGTGGATCTCGGCCGGGCTCGATGCCGCCGGATGCGACCACACTCGAGGAGGAGGGCGTGGTCATTTCGCCCATGCATCTGGTTCGCGCGGGCGTGTCGCGATTCGATGAAGTCGAAAGCGTGCTGCGGAGCGCCCGATTCCCTTCCCGGACCGTGGCCGACAATCTCGCCGACATTCGCGCGGCGGTGGCGGCCAACCAGCGCGGCGTCGATGGATTGCGACGTCTGGCGGCAGCACATGGCACTCAATCACTCCTGGCGCGGATGGGTGACCTTCGTGATCATGCGGCGGCCCTTGCGGCAGAGGCGATCACGCGGCTGCAATTCGCGCAGTGCGGTGCGGGCGAATCGATGGATGATGGGGCTCCGATCGCGGTCGCACTCGAGCGTGAGGGTGGACATCTGAGGATCGACTTCACCGGTTCGGCGGCGCAGCATCCGGGAAACCTCAACGCCACGCCCGCCATAGTGCACAGCGCGGTGATCTACGTTCTGCGGCTCCTCATCGGCGAGATGCTGCCCCTCAACGAAGGGATCATGAAGCGCGTTTCGATCACGATTCCACGGGGAATGCTCAATCCTGTGTTCTCCAGCGATCCGGCCCGGTGCCCCGCGGTCGTGGGCGGCAACACTGAAGTCAGCCAGCGGGTGGTGGATGTGCTCATCAAGGCGCTCGGACTCTGCGCTGCCAGCCAGGGGACCATGAACAACATTCTCTTCGGCAACGAGAAGATGGGATACTACGAGACGATCTGTGGCGGGGGTGGGGCCGGGCCAGGTTATGACGGCGCAGATGCGATTCAATGCCACATGACCAACACGCGCATCACCGATCCCGAGATCCTGGAGCGGCGTTTTCCCGTGCGGTTGAACCGGTTTGAGACCCGCCGCGGCTCGGGCGGAGCGGGGCGGCATTGCGGAGGGGATGGGGTGATCAGGGAGGTCGAGTTCCTGGCGCCACTGTTCCTTTCGGTTTTGACGCAGCGGCGCACCACCCGCCCCTTTGGCATGGCGGGCGGAGAGAATGGTCAAGCCGGCCGCCAGCAGGTGCTTCGAACTGATGGGTCCACCGTCAAGCTACAACCGATTGACGGATGCGAGATGACGGTTGGGGATCGGCTGATTGTCGAAACTCCCGGTGGCGGCGGGTACGGCGAAAAATCGCGTTGATTTGAGGTGCACGAATTGCTCCGGCAGCCGTATGAGATAGATTCACTAGTGAAATCGTGGTTCCCTGACGGGTAGGGTTGCCGAAATAGTTGCTTGGCGTCCAACCGCATCGGGGCTTTCACAGAGAACGAAAGGGACGGGACGTGTTCTGGGATCGTTGCAAGGATGCTGATCGCGCTGGCGGCGGCTGCCAGTCGGAGGGGTTGATCAAGGCGCCCGAAGATTGCCGGGGATCATCCGGTCTGCGCTGGTTGTTGGCGGAGGGACGCCGGCAGATGCGGTTCGGCTGCACCGTGCTGACCATCGATCTGTCGCGGGTCCGCCGAATGAACAGCGGGCTGCTGGCGACGGTGCTCCTGCTGGTGCGGGAGGCTGCCCGTGCGGGTCGGCGGCTGCACCTGGAAGGGGCGAGCGAAGAATTCCGCAATTGGGCCCGGACCTTCAGCCTGCTGGAAACCCTTGAATCAAGGGGAGTTATGGCTGATTCGCCTCTGGCAGTGCGGCCTGTGCTTCACGCCTGAGTCAACCACCCTCAACCTGAGGCCCGCCACTCGATACAAGTTCCCGGAATGCAGGGCTGGGACCGGACGTTGTGCTACTGTTCGATTGACATCTGCCCCTGGGCCGCCGCGCCCGCGAAAGGCCCCTGAGGCACCACTGACCGGGGAATGGTCGAACTTTTACACCTCAACAGAGGAAAGGATGCGCTTATGAAGAATCGTCGCCGCTTTCTGTCTCTCGCCGGCCTCACCGTTGCCTTCGGCCTGACCGCCGCCTTCGCGGCCCAGGATACCGGCGCCAAGCTGCAGGCCAAGGTGGGCGATCCTGCCCCCGGGTTTGAGCTCAAGAACACTGACGGCGAAACCGTCAAGCTCGAAGATCACAAGGGCAACATCGTCGTCCTGCAATGGGTGAATCCCGGCTGCCCGGTGTGCGTGCGGGTCATGTCCACGGGCGTCGAGAAGCGGATGCTGGAGGAGCTCAGGGCCGTCGACGAGAACATCGTGGTGCTCGGCATCAGCACGAACCGTGGCCTGGCTCCGGAGAAGGTTGTCGCCTATCTCGAAGAGAATGACATCGATATTGTCGCGCTCATCGACGCGGATGGCAATGTCGGGCGGACGTACGGGGCGAAGACCACGCCGCACATATACGTGATCGACGGCGAGGGCGTGCTCCGCTACCAGGGCGCCATTGACGACGATCAAAGCGGCCGCAACGGCGCGAACGCGAGGAACTACGTTGTCAACGCCGTGAAGCAGCTCAAGGCCGGCGAGACCGTCGAGCCGAACGAAACCAAGCCTTATGGCTGCAACGTGAAGTATTGAGTGATGCGGACCGCAGACACAGGCGCCCGCGCCTGAGTCATCGTGAGTTGACGAACCAACCCCCGCACCGGCGGGGGTTTTTCGTGTCCGTGCATCGCCTGTGACTATTCGCCTTCCAGGTACCCCGCCAGCGTGAAGTGAATCTCCATGGACCGGGGAAAGATGCGGAGCACGTGATCGTCGCTGAACACGACCCAGCGGCCATCTTCCAGGCGCGCGATCTGGGCCGCGCTCAGAGCTTCATCGTTGTAATCGAAGAGCATGATCTGTCCGACCCGGCGATCGAAGGGGAACTCGCCATCCTGCACATCCACGGCGCGTGCCACTGTGAGAAGCTCGAAGAGCTGATTCACGGAAACAGGGCTGACCGCAGCGTCCGCGGCGTCGAGGGCAACCCACCTGGTTGGATCCTCGCGGTCGCGCATCAGTGTGAACTCTTCCTCCGCGGTGACGCGGATCGAACGCACATCCGCGGGGTTGATGTCGAGGGCGCGAAGATCGATCAGGTGGCCGGATGCGGCCAGCCGCTCGATCACGGCGCGGGGCAGGGTGACGACCACGCGCCGGCCCTCGATCATGGCGAAATAGGCCGCAGCTTGCTCCAAGGTCTGGGGGGCTCCGATGAGCAGTCGCTCGGTGATCAACTGCTCGCTCGGTTCGCCGTTGACGATGCGGCGCACGGGCGTCGCCACTGTGAGGGCGGCGCGGGGCGATTCGAGGCCGAAGGGGGCAAGATCAGGCGGCGCATCGGCGATGAAGCTGGCTGCCTGCACGCCGGCAATCATCGCGAGGTGCTCTTCGACGGCCTGCGGATCGAGTCGCGCCTGCATGGGCGAGGTCATGGTCCACTGCCGGCGCTGCCGCTCGAAGACATAGCCCAGCGCCCCGGGCTCCTCGAATGCCGCCTGCGATGAATCAACTCCCGCGAAATCGAACAGGCGCTTGCGGCGCCACTCGAAGGGTGACTGATCGATGGCGCGATCGTGAAGTGTCTGGCGGACGAGATGAATGCTGTCATCGCCAACGATGCGAAGGTACGCGAGGCCGCCCACGCCCTTGCGGCCGAGTTGGAACGATTTCGATCCCCCCGGCCAATCAAGGGTGAGGATTGCGAGCGGGGGGTCGAGCGACATGGTGGCAAGCGACCCATCATCCGCCGAGGAGGGAAGCGGTTCGCCGACCGCTTCCAGCTCCTGGGCCGCGATGGCGAGCTGGCGCATGGAGAAGACATCGACGGGGTACTCGACGGGCTGCGTCTGCATCCACTCACCACTGCGGCGCTCGAACACCATGGGGGGTGCGCCGGCCCGCGTGAGTGTGATGCGCTCAACCGCATCGACGGGGATTTCGTCGCGGGTGAACAGTCGGCGGGCCGACTGATCCGCAGCGCTCGCAGACTGCTGGTCCTGGCGCCACGCGAAGTAGGCGGCCGCGACGCTCAGGAGCGCCAGCAACACTGCGATGATGGTGGATCGGACTCTCATGTCATCAAGACCAGGAAAAAGGGGTCTGACCCCTTCTTCTAGCGACGGCGAACTATCCAGACCATTATTCCCATGACCAAGGCCGCGCCCGGCAGGCCCGCCATGATGATCCACCACCACAGCGTGCGATTGCGATCGTTGAGGCCCTCCAGGCGTTCGACCTGCTGCGAGGTCGGGCTCTGTGCGATCAGGTCGTCCATGCCCGCCAGCCACGCGACTGAAGCCTGCAGCAGTTCATAGTTGCCAGGAAACTGGAGGGCAATTCGCTCGCCGCCCAGCTCGTGCCAGTAATCGGCGACCCCCGTGAGCATCCACGAGCCCGATCCGACGACGATAATTCGCTGCGCGACGCTCTGTTCAAGGGGATGCCGGCGTTCCGATGCTGCGACGACGGGGACCGGCTGCTGAAGGGCCTGCTCGGGCTGGGGTTCCATTTCGGTGGCTCCACCGGCGACGGCCGTGACCCATTCCTCCTCGAGCCATCGGTTGGCCGCTGGCGCGACCTCTGCGATCGACCAATGGCGGGAGAAATCGCTGGACCCCGAATTGACTGGGACCGGCAGCACGAACCCAAGTCGCTGGCCGTGCACAGCCCGGGCGATCGGGTGAGCGGAAGGCAGGTCGAGAAGTTCAAGGTGCTGGGACACCACGCGGCGGCCATCGGCGGCAGTGGCGGCCTCGAAGATGACCCGCGCGGTATCCGCGTCGAAATCCAGCGACTGCGCGAGCTCCTGCCACGGATCAGGCTGGCGCAACTTGTGGAGGATACTTGGATAGAGGGAGAGCAGGACCGGCTCGCCGCCTTCCAGAAGCAGGCGTGCTCGCTCGATGAGGAGCAGCTCCTCCTTCGATTTGACGGCCGGGTTTGCACCGCCTTCGCCGGGCGCGGGCGGGAGGACGATCCAGACGGCCGGCTGTCCCGACGCGGGCTGGGGGCGCTCGACCCGCTCCGGCCGCCACTCCGTCACGACATAGCGGCTCGATTGGAGAATCGAAGCCGAGCCGAACACATCCTTGCCGTCGCCGGACCGGCGGAGAACCGAATCGCCGCGCGAATGAACGAAGACAACGAGCGGCATGCGCTCGACAACAAGCGAACGGATTGTGCTGGAGAGGATCTGCTCACCGCGGAAGCGCTCGTCGAAGGTGACAGTCCCCTCGCGATTGGAGCGCTGCGATCTCGGGAACAACTGCCACGCGGGAATGACGGCGGCGCGATGGTTGCCAGTGATGACTGCGGCCTCGCCCCGCGCCAGCTCGCGCGCAATCGTGGTCAGTTCGAGCGGCCGAAGGTGAAGGAGCGGATCCGCACGCCCCTGGAGCGTCGCGGCCAGCGACTGATGATTGCGGCTGCCTGCGGAGAGATGCTGTCGCAATTCTTCGGAGATTCCGGCTGTGGATGCGCGCATGGCATAGAACCGCGCCACCTCGGAAAGATCCTGGGCGGCCTGACTGGTCGCCGCATAGAGCGTGTCGCGGGCGGCTTCGTAATCCGGCAATGGTCGCGATTGATCGGTGGCGAGCGCGGCATCCACCGCCTCGAGAATCTGCGGGCCGTTCTGTGCGATGAGGGAAAAGCCGCCGCGAAGCTGGGCCAATTCCGTGCCGAGGCCGCCCTCGGCGCCGAGCTGCGTCACAAATCGTCCCAGCGCCGCGGCTTCGTTCGCGGCGAAGGGGAGGAGTCCTGCGTAGGCTTCGCGCGCCCTGCCAAGCTGCTCCTCGTATTCCTCGATCTGCGGAGCGAAGAGATCTCGCAGGCGCAAGATCAGGGCTTCGTACTGCGCGAGAGATGCGGGATCAGTCGGGTCGATCCGCTCGATGTCGATCCGGCTGCCCGATTCGCGATAGCGTTCGAGCACCTCTTCGATCTGCCGCAGGACGGCGCGGTCCACGTTCGACTCGACGAGCACGATTGAGATGGTCCACTCGCCCTCGATCCCGTCGAGCAGCGTTCTGGTCTGCTGTGAAAGTGAATAGGCGCGGGTTTTGGTCGCGTCGATCTGCACGTCGTAGCGGCCGAGATGTGCGATGAAGGCGCCGCTGGCGCAGATCGCGAGCACGGCTGCGAGAAAGACCAGCAGGTTGATCGACTGGGCGATGCGCCTTGCTCGATGTCGCTGTCGCGGCTTCGTCATCGCCAGCGCCTCGCTTCCAGCGATTTCACCGCCGCTGCCAGGAAAAAGACCGCGATGGCGGCGAAGAACGCGATGTTGGCGGTGTCGATCAATCCAATCGCGAAGTCGCGCAGCCGCAGATCGGGGTCGAGTGCCACCGCCAATTGGGACCATGGTTCGGGCAGATAGGCGGGCAGCATCTTGGCGCCCACGCTGAGCACCAGCCAGAAGAAGAGCGCCACCATGAACGCGACAAGCTGGCTGGATGTGAGCGTGGAAGCGAACAGCCCGCTGGCAAGATAGGCGAGGCCCGCGCACACGACGCCGATGTATCCGGCTGAAAGCTCGCCGTAATCCGGCCGGCCATACATCTCCAGCGCGACGACGTAGACAACGGTCGGCACCAGCATGACGACGAGGAACCACGACGCCGCGATGAATTTGCCCATGATGACCGAGCACTCGCTCACGGGCGCGGTCATCAGCATCTCCGCGGTGCCGGTGCGCACCTCCTCACTGATCATGCGCATGGTGATCGCCGGGCCAATAAACAGGAGCGCCCACGTGCTGTATGAGAATACAGATCGCATCGTGGCGATTTGTCCAGGCTCGAAGTCATTCCAGAACAGCAAACCTGTGAAAAGCAGATACAGCGCCGTGACCACGTAACCCGTGGGCGTCAGGAAGTAGGACGCGAAATCGCGCCGCGCGATGGCGAGGGTGCGCATCACGTCCGCGGGCCTCCCGCCAGCACGCCCAGGGCCGGCTGCTGGGCTTCGCCATCCGAGGTCAGGCGAATGAAGAGCTGCTCGAGCGTGGGCGCGGAGCGCGAGAGCTCGCGAATTCGGACGTTCGCGCCGCTGAGGACCCTGGCGAGCTCCTCGCGGCGATCTTCCGATCCCTTCCGCTCGCTGCGAAGGAGAATCCTCCGCCACGGTCCATCCAGCCGCTCGTCCGCAACGATGATCAGGCCCTTGAGCGATCGAACCGGCTCGGGCACGCGCTCCGCCGCGATCTCGATGGCGTACATTTCATCGCCCGCAGACTTCTCGCGGATCTCGCGCAGCGTGCCCGCCGCCCGGACCTGGCCGCGCGCAATGATGATCACGCTGTCGCAGGTGACTTCGACCTCAGGGAGAATGTGCGTCGAGAGCAGGACGGTGTGCTCGCCGGAGAGTTCGCGGATCAACCCGCGCATCTCGCGAATCTGGGCGGGATCGAGGCCGGCCGTCGGCTCATCCAGCAGAAGCACGGGCGGCCGGTGCAGCAGGGCGGCAGCCAGGCCCACGCGTTGCCGGTATCCCTTCGACAAGTGGCCGATGGGCTTGCGGCGAACCTCCTTCAGCCAGCAGCGCGTCATGACGGAATCGATGGCCTTGCTTCGCTGCCGCCCGGGCACTCGGAACAATCGCGCGCGAAAGCGCAGGTACTCGACCACGCGCATCTCGGGGTAGAGCGGCGTCGATTCGGGCAGGTAGCCGATGCGCTTTCGCACCTCGCGCGGGTGTTTCTCGACGTCGAAGCCGGCGACTTCAACCCGGCCGGAGGTGGGGGGCAGATAGCCGCTGATCATGCGCAGCGTGGTGCTCTTGCCCGCCCCGTTGGGGCCGAGAAACCCGACCACGCTGCCCGCCTTGACGCTGAGGTCGAGGTCGCGGACCGCCGCCTGGCTTCCATACCACTTGCTGAGCGACTGTGTTGTGATCATTGTTGGGGAGCTGGGGTGCGCCGGCATGAACCACCCGGCGCGCGTTGGGCGGCGCTTGCCCCACTTTCGCAGCTTTGCCAGCGTATCGGCCGATGCTGTGAATGACAACACGCTCGCGGTCGGCCGCTCGTGCGATGACGGGCGGGCGACTGCCGTTGCATTCGGGATAGGATTGACTCTAGCATGCCGCGTTTTGACTTCGGCCGCTCCCGGCCGTCCCCTTATGCCTGAGCAGCGCTACCGGTTGCTGATTCCGCCCGACGGCCCTTCACTCGACCAGGACCAGTTGCGGACGCTCCGCACGCACTTCGACGTGCTGGAGGGCGATGCCGCGGGCGCCGCCATCGATTCGCCCGGTGAACTCGACCTCATCATTCAATCGCCCGAATCGCTCGCCGCGCTGGAGAAGGAAGCCCAGGGGCTGATCACGTTCCCGCCCGCGCTCATCGAGACGATGAATTCGGTGCAGCGGCTGAAGTGGTTCGAGGAGCGGCTGACCGCGATCCTGCGCGACCGGCTGGGATTCGATCACTTCGAAGTGCGGCTGCTCAATCCGCGAAGCTTGCAGCTTGAGCTGGTGGTGGCGGTGGGAATCCGGCCGCTGGGCGTGGGCAAGTCGCTCTTCGCCCGCGAGACCGGTCAGGGGATTTCGGGATTCGTGGCTGTGACGGGCAAAGCCTATCTCTGCCGCGATGTTGCCTGTGATCCCCGCTATACCACCGGCATCGACGCGGCGCGGAGCACGCTCACCGTTCCGCTTGCGCTGGCGGGGAAAGTGGTCGGAGTCGTGAACATCGAATCAGAGGAGCTGGATGCGTTCCCCAACCAGCGGGTCGCGGAAGTGGAACTGCTGGCGACCTACATCGCCATCGGCCTGCACATGTTCAATCTGCTCGTGGTCGAGCGATATACGACGCGCAAACAGACGGCGGAATCGCTGGCTGAGGAGGCGGGCCAGGCCCTCGACGACCTCCTGCAGTACGTGATGGTGCTGCGCGGCTCGAGCGAGCTGAACGCGCCGGTGCGGGCGGCGATCGAGCGCATCGAGTCCGCCGCCGCCCGCGTGCGCGACGCGGCCGGGCGCTGCAGCGCGGGGCCGCAGTCGCTCCTGGGCGTTGAACGGGCCTTCACCGATCATCAGAAGGATCCGGCGCTCAACGGCCGGCGGATCATCGTCGTCGATGACGAGCAGCCGGTGCGCGATCTGGTGATCAACGTGCTCACGCGGAGTGGCTGCGAAGTGTTCGCGTGCCAGAACGGCGGCGAGGCCGAGCAGGTGATCGCACGGCTGAGCGGCGCCAGCCAGGCTCCCAGCGCGATCATCTCGGATGTGAAGCTGCCCGACCTCAACGGCTACGAGATCTTCCGCATGGCCCGCGAGAAGTTCCCGAATCTGCCGGTGATCCTGATGACGGGTTTTGGCTACGACCCGCACCACTCGATCGTGCGCGCCAGCCAGGAGGGGCTGCAGTCGATCCTCTTCAAGCCGTTCAAGGCGAACCAGCTTGTGGAGGAAGTGACACGGGCGGTGGGGGCGGCGGCGAAGATATGATCAGCGCCGCCTTCCCGAAGCAACGGCAACTCTCAACGGGCGGCGACGAAAAACTGGCCACGAAAAACGTACCTGTGGGCCTGTTGAAAAACCCTTGGAACATGCCAGATTCGTGCGCGCCAACGTCGCTTTTGGTATCATCAATGCGGCCGGAGAATCGGCCATCGACCTTTTTCAACAGGCCCCCTGTCCCGTTTTCTTCCCCAGTCAGGCGGAACATCCAAACTCCGACTGCGCAACTGCTCCACCAACGCACTCCAGCAGGTGCATCAATACTCGATTGGAACCACCGAAGTCGTGAATGCTGTCGAGAACGTATCCGCGACCAATCGCGTCCGCGCCAGCGACGGCAGGATTGAACTGTCGATCAGGCAATCAGTATTCGTCGTGTTCTCAGTCAGCGGCTTCGATTCGTTCACGGATTGGGTGGAGATCGCGGTGCGGTAAGAGGATGGCCGGCATGCGGATGTCGAATTGCACTCCCGGAGCCCGAAACTCCAGCATGCAGAAGTTCCGCCTTTGGCAGTTTTTTTGTGTGACGCATCGGGACCGCCTGGGGTATGCTTGGCTGGGTGATGTGCAGCGTCCACGCGAGTGGTATCGCTGCTTCGGTCGGTTACCGGTGGTGCTTGAAGGGAGCAACGTGGGGGAGGTTCGGGTCCCGCCAGAGAGGCAGAGAGGGAGGAAAAAATGATGAACTCGCCATCGATCGGCACGGTGATGCTCGCCGCAGCGACGATCGGTGCGGCAGTCATTTCCCTCTCCAGCATCGGGTCAGCCGGGGTGCGCTGCGTGCCGGCATCCGCCTCGGCGATGGGCAACCCTGGCGACCATGATCAAGGTCGCGACCGGGCGCTGCTCGCCTTGCGCGGCGTCCATTTCGTGCCCAATCAGGGGCAATGGTCGGATGAAGCCGTGCGCTACGGCTTCCGATCGCGCGGCATGGACATTGCTTTCCGCGACTCGGCACTGACGATGCATCTGCAGCGCGATGTGCCGACGCCGGCCTGCGTGACGAACTTCGCGGCGCACGATCGGTTTGAACAACCGGCCGACTTCGAAACGCTGAGACTCGATGTGACCTTCCCTGGCGCGAATCCGTCCACGCCCGTCGGAACGGAAGAGAAGGCGACAAAGTTCAATTACTTCGTGGGCGATGATGAGTCGAAATGGCGCAGCGATGTGCCATCCTACGGCGCGATCATCTACGCGAATCTTTACGATGGGATCGATCTGCATGTCACCAGCGCGCCGGAAGGCGGCGTATTGAAGTACGAGTTCCACTGCGCACCCGGAAGCGATCATTCACAGATCAGAATCCACTACGAGGGCATCGACGGACTGCGAATCGATCAGAGCGGAAATCTCCTGATCCAAACTCCCTTTGGCACAGTGTCCGACGGCGCGCCGATCGTCTGGCAGGAGAGACGCGGCGATGATGCGGACGACACTCGGCACCACATCCCCGCCCGCTTCGAAACGCTCCATGAGAACACCTACACCATCACGCTTGACGGCGCTTTCGATCCGTCGCTTCCCCTTGTGATCGACCCGGAGGTCAAATGGATGTACTACCTCGGCGGCAGCGACTGGGACCGGGGTTTCGGCATCGGCGTGGACAGCGACGGCAACGCGTTTGTCACGGGCGAGACGGAGTCGCTTGACTTTGATGGGCGGAACAACTCGCACCATGGTGGCGGCTCTGTGAACGACGCCTTCGTACTCAAGGTCAACCCCTCGGGCCAACTTGAGTGGATGACTTATCTCGGTGGCACGGGCATCGACTCCGGCTCCGGCATCGACGTGGACAGCGCCGGCAACGCACTGGTTGCGGGCAGTACCACTTCCACCGATTTCGCCGGGCGGATCAATGAACATCACGGCGGCAGCTCCAGGGAGGCCTTCGCGCTCAAGGTCAGCCCCTCGGGCCAACTCGACTGGATGATCTACCTCGGAGGAAGCGACAACGACTTCGGCCTCGCCATCGCCCTGGACAGCGCCGGCGATGCGCTGGTGACGGGCTATACCGGGTCCACAGACTTCGAGGGGCGGAACAACTCGCACCACGGCGCCTCAAGAGACGTCTTCGCGCTCAAGGTCAGCCCGTCGGGCCAAGTCGAGTGGATGACCTACCTCGGTGGGAGTGACTTGGAAAGAGGGCTCGGCATAGCCACCGACGCCGCCGGCAATGTGCTGGTGGCCGGGGAAACGGAGTCGGTTGACTTCGAAGGGCGGAACAATTCGTACTATGGCGTCCCGGGCTTCACGGATGGTTTCACGCTCAAGGTCAGCCCCGCTGGTGAACTCCAGTGGATGACCTACCTGGGCGGAGATGATGGAGACAGAGCGCACGCCATCGCCGCCGACCACGCCGGGAACGCGTTGGTGACGGGCTATACCGACTCGCAGGACTTCACCGGGCGGATCAATTCCCACATCGGCGGTGGGGACGCCTTCGTATTGAAGATCAGCCCCTCCGGCCAACTGGAATGGATGACCTATCTCGGGGGAAACAACGGTGAAGAGGGTAGGGGCATCGCCGCCGACGCGGCGGGCAACGCGGTGGTGATGGGTGACACGCGCTCCACCAACTTCCAGGGACGGTGGAACACGTTTTACGGCGGTTCAGACGCATTCGCGCTCAAGGTCAGTCCCTCCGGCCAACTCCAGTGGATGATCCACCTCGGCGGCAGCGAGGACGACGACGGCCGGGCCATCGCCCTGGATAGCGCAGGCCATGCGCTGGTGACGGGCTACACGGAGTCCACCAACTTCGCGGTGCGGAACAACTCGCACCACGGGGGCATCGGCTCGGACGCCTTCATCGTCAAAGTGCGCCGCCCGGTACCCGCTAGTCTTACCGATGAGACCGTCGTATACGGCACTGGCATATCCGGTAGCCTCGAACAGTTAGCGGAATCTGATGACACCTATGTGCACGGCCGATCACGCTTCGGATTCCTCGCGTCGGAACCCAACGTCTTCGATCTCGTCATCGGCGCGGAGAATCACATCGTCGATCCGCAAGTGTTTGACCTCAACCTCGAAGGTCGCCTCAATCACGCGGGCGGAACGTGCAAGGTGCGCCTCAAGAACTGGAACACGAATTCCTTCGAGCAGGTGCATCAGTATCCGATGGGCACGACGGAATCGATTGAAGTCGTCTCCGATGTTTCCGCAGCCAATCGCGTGCGCGCGAGCGACGGCCGGATCGAACTCTCGCTGCGTCAGGTGGTGGTCACGATCTTCACGGTCAACGGCTTCGATTCGTTCACGGATTGGGTGGAGATTGGGGTGGAGTGAAGGCAGATTCTCGCTGATTGGTTGACATTCACATCGCTCGGCGCGATCGATCGACTCGGATGGCGCTGGCCAAGTTCCTGGTCCACCGGCTGTATGTGGTTCAATTGAACCGATTCAGCTCGGAACATGAAGCTTCTCGCCGCGTGGGCTGACACACGCGGGCCGGTACGATGTTGCCATGCAGGTTCTCATCCTCGGCACGGGTGATGCGTTCACGCGCCGGCATTTCGGCACCAGTGCGCTGATTGGGCCGGATGGGTTCGCTGATTGCGCGCGGGGCCAAGGGCGCACCCCCCTCACCCCCAGCCCCTCTCCCGGGAGGAGAGGGGAGAAAGCCCCGCTCGTCATGATCGACTGCTCCGACCCGATCCATCGCGTGCTGGCCGAGGCGACCGATCAGCACAACCTCGACATCGGCGTGCTCGACATCGACGACATCATCATCACGCACCTGCACGGCGATCACTCCAACGGGCTGGAATCCTTCGGCTTCTTTCGCCGCATCGCGCGCACCAGGGGGTTGTGTCCGACCATTCCGCGATTGCACATCAACAGCCAGAGCGCAGCGCGATTGTGGAGCAAGCTGGCGCCCGCGATGGATGCGCCGCAACTGGGCTTGAAGGAACCGTCGCGGCTCCAGGATTTCTTTGATGTGAAGATCATCGAGCCCGGAACTGCTTCAACCATGGCGGGGCTTACCGTCGAGTGCCGGTTTACGAAGCATCCGATCCCGACCACGGGATTGCTCATTCGCGAAACCACAGGCGGGCGAACGCTGGGCTGGTCATCCGACACGCCCTTCGAGCAGGCGCACGTCGATTGGTTGTCGCGCGCGGATGTGATCGTTCACGAGTGCAACGTGGGGCCGGCCCACACGCACCTTGACGAGCTGGAAGGGCTGCCGAACCACATCCGCGCCAAGATCCGGCTGATTCACACCACGGATGATTTCGATCCGGGCTCGACCACGATGACGGTCCTGCGTGATGGGCAGATGCTGGAAGTGTGACGGATCGACGATTGCGTGCAGGGCAGGCTTGGCAGGCCTTTCGTCGTGGTGCCATGGGCAAACTCCGGTTTGCCCGTAGTTCGGCGCCGAAAGAAACGCGCCACGGGCAAGCGAGGCGCTTGCCCATGGCACCCGCGAGTTGCAATCGTCAAGCGACAATCGTTCCTCTACAATCCGCCCACTTGAACGATCGCTTGCCGAGCGAGGAGCCAGAGGAAAACAATGGCGCGGCGGCTGCGCGCACGCCCCTGCACCCGGATGATCCACCAAGCGGCGGCATGGTGCTGGCGGAGGAAGAAGCTCTCGCCGAGGCCGAAGGAACGATTCGTTCCGGCAAGCTGGCGGGAAAATCGATGGGCGCGGCCATCTGGATTCTCGCAGCGCCGATCCTGCTTCAGCAGACATTGCAGGCATGCGTGGGGCTGGTGGATCAGATGCTGGCGGGGAACCTGCCCGCTGCGGTTGTCAAGCCGGCACTCGACGGGATCGGCGTGGGTTCCTACATGGGGTGGTTCATCGGCATCGCGATGTCGGGGCTGGGCATCGGCGGGCAGGCCATCATCGCGCGGGCGATGGGCGCCGGCGACAAGCCGCTGGCGCATCGCACGCTCGGCCAGATTCTCTCATTGAGCGTGCTTTGGAGCGTGATGGTGGGCGTCTTCATGTGGTTCATCGTGGATGGGCTGTCGGCTTACAGCCGGCTGAGCCCGGAAGCGACGATGTATTGCCGCCAGTATGTGCGCATTCTTGCGCTGTCATTGCCCTTCTGCGGGATCATGATGGTGGGCTCGATGTGCATGTATGGCGCGGGGGAGACGACGCGGCCCTCGGCGATCGCCGTCATCGTCAACATCGTCAACATCATCGTGTCGTGGGTGCTGTGCGGGGCGGACCTGAGTTATGGTGAGTTTCGGCTGCACAATCCCTTCGGGTTCGATCTGCACGTGGTGGGGATCGCGGCGGGGACGGCGGTGGCGTACCTCGCCGGGGCCGCGATGACGGTGATCGTCCTTCTTCGCGGGGTGAAGGACCTTCGGCTGGAGCCGCGGGAACTGCCGCTCTCGCGCGGGATGGCTTGGCGTATTGTGCGCATCGGGATGCCGACCTTCTTCGAAGGCATCTCGATGTGGGCGGTGAACCTGTTCGTGCTGTCGTTCATCGGGATCATCGCGGCGAAAGCGGCGGCGGGCGCGGGCAGCGCGGCGGAGGGATACATCGGTGCCCACACCATCGCGGTCAGGTGGGAATCGTTCTCATTTCTGCCGGGCTTCGCGATCGGAACGGCCGCTGGGGCGCTGGCGGGGCAGTATCTCGGGGCCCGCAATCCGCGGATGGCGAAGCGGACCATTGTGATCTGCACGCTTCTCGCGGTGGCCTTCATGTCGGCGCTGGGGCTGGTCTTCATGTTTGCGGGCGAGTTCCTGACCTCCATTGTCAGCCGCGATCCGGTTCACCTGGAGCAGACCCCGCAGATTCTGTTCATCTGCGGGACTGTGCAGTGCACGTTCGCAGTGCTGCTGGTGGTGCGGCAGGGTCTTCAAGGCGTGGGCGATACCCGCTGGACGTTTTTCATCACCACGGCGTCGAGCTATGGGATCCGGCTGCCGGCCGCGTATGTTCTGGGGGTTCAGCTTGGGTGGGGTCTGCCGGGAATATGGATTGCGCTGTGCGGGGAGTTTTCGATTCGCGCCATGCTGTTTACAGCACGATTCCTGCACGGCGGATGGCAGCGGCTGCGGGTGTAAGGCCCAGGAAAGCAGGCGCAATCCGCGCGGCGGAGTGCATTTGGGCCCAGGGACCGCTTCTCTATTCAGGTTGACCGGTCATCAATCGGAACTTATAGCTTTCCAAGAAGGAGGCGATGGTCATGAGATTGATCGGACGGACCATTGGGATGGGGCTTTTCCTCGGCGCAGCGGGGCTGTGCGCGGGGAGCGCTGCCGGGGGAATCGACCATTTCGAGGCACTGGCCATCGCCGAAGCGGCGGCCCCCAACCGAACAGCCATCAAGATTCAGGACGAACGCTTCGACGGCGAGAATACCTTCGAGGTGGAGCTGGTGTCGGACAACGGCCGGACCATCACCGAGGTGGAGATGCGGGCCACGAACGGCGCCATCACGCAGATCGAGGAGTTCGCTCAATCCAATGCCGAGGCTG
>Ga0326597_10004971_pt1 | contig 18576 bp, 27 predicted proteins | sample RVTome_12_FD_203789 | JGI IMG/M metagenome (GOLD analysis project Ga0326597, IMG submission 203789) | Soil microbial communities from uranium-contaminated site in the Upper Colorado River Basin, Wyoming, United States - RVT100D185 | ecosystem: Environmental > Terrestrial > Soil > Contaminated >... | reverse complement strand
AAAATAATCACTTACTTGCGCCTGGTTCGATCAGAGCCAGATTCCGGCCGACCGATAGCCACGCGCCGAACCAACCCAGCGTCGCCGGAATCAGCAGCAGGCCCAGGCTGTCGCCTGCAGTCATGTATTTGAGCTGGAACAGCGATGCGTAAACGTGTGACAACTCCCCCAGATTGCGATTCAACAGGTAGACGCCGCCGCTGACGATCAACCACGCCACCATTCCGCCGGCGCATCCTTGCAGCGCGCCGAAATACAGGAACGGCCGGCGGATAAAAGCGTCGGTGGCGCCGATCAGCTTGATCACCTCGATTTCGTCGCGCTGCGTGAGCACCTGCAGCCGAATGGTGTTGAAGGTGATGGCGACGAGCGCCAGCGCGAGCAGCGCGCCCAGGATCGCGACCAGCAAGCGGCCGAGCCGCAGCGCGGCGTCGAGGCGCCGAGCCCACGCGGCATCGAGCTGCACGTGCGCGACGCGCGGCCATTGTCTGATCTCGTCGCGCAGCGCCTCGAGCGAGCGCGGTGTGCTGTCGTTGGCATTGATGATAAACGCATCGGGCAGCGGGTTCTGCGGCAGGCTTTCGACGACATCGGCCAGTCCGCTTGCCTGCTTGATCTCCAGCAATGCCTGGTCGCGCGGCACGAAGCGGAACCGCTGCACGCGCGGGCTGCGTTTGAGGCGTGCTTCGATTTTCGCGACTTCGGCGCGGCTGGCATCGAGCGCCATGAAGGCGCTCACCTGCGGCTCGGCCGTTATTTGTTGCGATGATGCCTGCAGATTGTCGATCACCACGTAAAGTCCGAGCGGCAGGCTCAGCGCGACGCCGATCACGACAATGTTGAGCGCGCTGCCGAGCGGGGTGCGGGCAAGCCTGGCGAAGGTCGCGGCGAATCCGCTGACATGCTGCGTGAACCATGCCGTCATACCATCAGCTCCCCGTGTTTGAGCGCGATCACGCGCGGTGCGAGGCGCTTGAGCAGCGTCTGATCGTGGGTCGCAATCACCACTGTGACGCCGACCTGGTTGAACGAACGGAACAGCTCGCCGATTTCCGCCCCATACTCGGCGTCGAGATTGCCGGTCGGCTCATCGGCGAGCAGGATCGCCGGACGATGCACAATCGCGCGCGCTATGCACAGCCGCTGCTGCTCGCCGCCGGAGAGCGTGATCGGCAGCGCTTTTTCATATTTGAGCAGGCCGACTTTGTCGAGCGCCGCGCGCACCCGCCGCGCCGCGTCCTTGACTCCATAGCCCACGATCTGCAGCGGCAGGGCGACATTGTCGAATACGTTGCGGTCGAACAGGAGCTTGTGATCCTGGAACACCAGCCCGAAATTGCGCCGCAGGAACGGCACCGCGCGCGACTTCAAAGCGCCGACATTCTGGCCGTTGACGATCACGCTGCCGGAGCTCGGCCGCTCGATCGCGACCAGCAGTTTCAGCAGCGTGGTCTTGCCGGCGCCGGAGGCGCCGGTGATGAACGCCAACTCGCCGGCTTCGATCGTGAAGCCGACGTCGTGCAGCGCCTGGTATCCGCCGGGATAACGTTTGGAGACATGACTTAACGAAATCATGTCAATCAATCGAGCAATGCATCGACGAACTCTTCGGCATTGAACGGCTGCAGATCTTCGAGCGTTTCGCCGACGCCGATGAACCGCAGCGGGATCTGCTTGTGACGGGCGATCGCGCAGATCATGCCGCCCTTGGCGGTGCCGTCGAGCTTGGTCAGCACCAATCCGGTGACGCCGATCGCGTCGTCGAATGCCTGCACCTGGTTCAACGCGTTCTGGCCGGTATTGGCATCGAGAACCAGCAGGATTTCATGCGGTGCGCCGGGCTCAGCCTTGGCGATTACGCGCTTCACTTTTTTGATCTCTTCCATCAGATGCAGCTGTGTCGGCAGCCGCCCCGCGGTGTCGGCGAGCACGATGTCGGTGCCGCGCGCGTGGGCGGCTTTGATGGCGTCGAAAATGACCGCCGCGGCGTCGCCGGATTGCTGCGAGATGACTGCGACGTCGTTGCGCTCGCCCCATACCTGCAGTTGCTCGCGCGCCGCAGCGCGGAAAGTGTCGCCGGCGGCGAGCAGTATCGATTTTCCGGCCCGCTGGTAGTAGCGCGCGATTTTCCCGATCGAGGTGGTTTTGCCCGCGCCGTTGACACCGGCGAGCATGATGACGAACGGTTGGTGCGTGGACACCTCGAGCGGCACCGCAATCGGCCGCAGCAGCGCGAGCAGCGCAGCGCGCAGCGCGTGCTTGAGTTCGCGTGGCTCGCGATAGCTTGCGCGGCGTGCCGCCGCGCGCAGCTCACCGATCAGAAAACCGGTCGCCGCAACACCCACATCGGCGGCAAGGAGCGTCGTTTCCAGCTCTTCGTAGAACTGCTCGTCGATCTTGCCGGCGCCGAACAGGTCGGACAGATCGCGATTGAGCAGCTCGCGCGTGCGCGCCAGCCCCTGCTTCAGCCGCTGGCTCCAATTTGCGCCGGGCTTATTGCCGGACTTGAGGAAACTTAACATGTGCAGCACAGTCAGAGTGAGAGCGTGTGGCGCCGGACCGGAACAAGCGTTGCCGCGCGCCACATACAACAAGCGCAACCGCAGCAAATAACCTAAAATTCTAGCCGGAAAGCGCCGGTCGGGCTACCCAAACCCTCTCATTTCAGGATTTAACATGTTATTCGACTTTTTCAGCGGAGCCGCGCGTGCACGAATCTGCGCACTGCTTGCGGTGTTGCCGTTCACGATTGCAGCTGCCGTTGCGCAAACCCACGAGTACAAGCTCGGCAATGGGCTGCGCGTGATCGTCAAGGAAGATCATCGCGCGCCGACCGTGGTATCGACGGTGTGGTACAAGGCCGGCAGCATCGACGAGTTCAACGGTACCACCGGGGTTGCGCACGTGCTCGAGCACATGATGTTCAAGGGTACCGAGACGGTGCCGTCCGGCGAGTATTCGAAGCTCATTGCCGCCGCGGGGGGACGGGAGAACGCATTCACCTCGAGGGATATGACCGGCTACCACGTGCAGGTCCACAAGTCGCAACTGCCGCTCGCATTCCGGCTCGAGGCTGACCGCATGGTGAATCTCGTCCTGTCTGCGGATGAGTTCGCGAAGGAAATCAGGGTCGTGATGGAGGAGCGGCGGCTGCGCACCGACGACCAGGCGCAATCGCTGGTGTATGAACAGCTGATGGCAACCGCGCTCGACAGCCACCCGTACCGCACCCCGATCATCGGCTGGATGAGCGATCTGGAGAACATGCGCGTCGAAGACGCACGCGAATGGTATCGGCGCTGGTATGCGCCCAACAATGCGATCGTGGTGGTCGTCGGCGACGTCGATCCTAAGGAAGTATTCGCGCTCGCCGACAGGTATTTCGGCCCGATCAAACCCAAAGTGCTGCCCGAACGCAAGCCGCAGGACGAGCCGGCGCAACGCGGCATCCGGCGCGTGACGGTCAAGGCGCCGGCCGAGCTGCCGTATCTGATCATGAGCTACCGCGCGCCGGTGCTGCGCGACCCGGAGCAGGATTGGGAGCCGTATGCGCTCGAAATGCTGGCGGGCGTGCTCGACGGCAACGACGCGGCGCGGCTGAACAGCTCGCTGGTGCGCGGCGAAAAAATCGCCAATGCGGTCAACGCCGGTTACGACAGCACGCAGCGCGGTCCCGGCATGTTTCTGGTGAGCGGCATTCCCGGCGCCACGAAGACGGTGGAAGAGCTCGAGCAGGCATTGCGGCGCGAGCTCGCGAAAGTCCTGACCGACGGCGTCAGTGACGGCGAGTTAAAGCGCGTCAAGGCGCAGGTGGTGGCAGCCCAGGTGTTCCAGCGCGACTCAATGTTTTACCAGGCGCGCCAGATCGGCTCGCTCGAGATCACCGGATATTCGCACAAAGCAATCGACCTCATGATCCGCAAGCTGCAGGAAGTCACCGCGGCGCAGGTGCAGGAAGTGGCGAGAAAGTATCTGGTCGACGACAGCCTCACCGTCGCGGTGCTCGATCCGCAGCCGCTTGCCGGGCGCAAGCCGGCCGCCGCGCCGGAAGGAGGGCGTCATGCGAAATAAACGGCTGCAGCTATGGTTCGCGCTGGTGGTTTGCGTCATCTCCGCGCCTGCATACGCGCTGCTGCCGATCCAGCACTGGCAGACCAGGCACGGCGCGCAGGTCTATTTCGTCGCAAACCACGATCTGCCGATGCTTGATGTGAGCGTGGATTTTCCGGCCGGCTCGGCATTCGGCACGCGCGAGAAATCCGGGCTTGCCGCGCTCACTCAGAGGCTGCTTAAGCTCGGCGCCGGCGGCCTGTCGGAGAACGAGATCGCGCGCCGCATGGCCGACGTCGGGGCGCAGCTTGCCGGCCGCTTCGACAGCGACCGCGCCGGTTTGTCGCTGCGCACGCTGAGCAGCACCGAGGAAAGGAAGGAGGCGCTCGATTTGCTCGCGCGCATCCTGCAGCGTCCCGAGTTTCCGGCGGCGGTGCTGGAGCGCGAAAAGACGCGCATCATCGGCGCGATCAAGGAAGCCGACATCAAACCCGGCGTCATCGCCAGCAGGAACTTCAACGCGCTGATTTATGGTAATCATCCGTATGGCCTGCGCAGTTCAGGCGAAGCCGACACGGTCGCTCTTCTCACCCGCGAGGATCTCGTCGATTTCTACCGCCGCCATTACATCGCGGACCAGGCGGTGGTGGCGATCATGGGCAACGTGAGCCGCAGCGAGGCGGAAGTTATCGCCGACCAGCTGACTGGCGAGCTGCCGCGCTCCGGTGCGCCGGCGACCATTCCGGAGGTGCCGCCGTTGACACGCGCCGAGACACGCGTGATCGCCCATCCCGCGTTGCAGAGCCACTTACTGATCGGTGCGCCGGGGATCAAGCGCGACGATCCGGATTATTTTCCGCTGTTCATCGGCAACTATATTCTCGGCGGCGGGGGCTTTGTGTCGCGCATACTCGAAGAGGTGCGCCAGAAACGGGGTCTTGCCTACTCGGCCTACAGTTATTTTTCGCCGCTGAAGCAAAGCGGCCCGTTCGTGATGGGCCTGCAGACGCGCAAGGACCAGGCCGGCGAAGCCGTTGCCGTGGTGCGTGCGACGCTCAAGGATTTCGTCGCCCAGGGGCCGACCGCGGATGAACTCGAGAAGGCGAAGCAGAACATCGTCGGCGGGTTTCCGCTGCGTATCGACAGCAACCGCAAGATACTCGGCTATCTTGGCGTAATTGGCTTTTACCGGCTGCCACTTACTTACCTCGATGATTTCGTTCCCAACATCGAGAAGGTCACGCTCGCCGACATCCGCGGCGCGTTCGCGCGGCATGTCGACCCGGAGCGGCTGGTGACGGTAATCATCGGCCCCGGCGCGTCCGCGCTCGGTGCCGCAAAGTAATCCGACGCCGGCTCCGCGGCCTTTGGATTCGTCGTTGCGACGCGCAGGATCGACCGCTTCCCCGGCATGCGCAGAAACCAGGTCAGGATTATCGGCGGCCGCTGGCGCAGCAGGCTGATCTCATTCCCGGCGCGAACCGGTCTGCGCCCGACACCGGACCGCGTGCGCGAGACGCTTTTCAACTGGCTCGGCCAGGACCTCACCGGCAGAACCTGCCTCGATCTGTTCGCCGGCAGCGGCGCGTTGGGGCTGGAGGCCGCTTCGCGCGGCGCCAAACGCGTCGTGATGGTCGAGCACGACCTTGCGGCCTTTCGCGCGCTTGAGGCGAACGTTGCTGCGCTTAACGCAAACACAGTGGAACTGAAGCGGGCGGATGCGTTAGAATTTCTGCGCGCCGACGACGGGGCCTATGACATTGTATTCGTCGATCCGCCGTTTAGCGCGGATTACCTGCCTCAAGTGCTACCCGCGCTGGTACCGCGCCTGGCCGCAGGCGCCATGGTCCACGTCGAAGCGCCGCGGGCGCCCGATTTTCCGCCGTCGTGGGTTGTATGGCGCAGCGGCCGTGCAGGCGCAGTGACCCACCAACTGCTGAAATGGACTCGCGATGAACATTAAAGCCGTATACCCGGGAACTTTCGATCCGATCACGCTTGGCCACCAGGACCTGGTGCGGCGCGCCGCCGGCATGTTCGACGAGCTGATCGTCGCGGTCGCCGACAGCCGCGTCAAGCACCCGTTCTTCGCGCTCGAGGAACGCGTCGCCATGGCGAAGAGCGTGCTGGGGGATTACAGCAACGTCACCGTGGTGGGGTTCTCCGGGCTGCTCATGAATTTCGCGCGCCAGCACAACGCCAAGGTCGTGATGCGCGGCCTGCGCGTGGTGTCGGACTTCGAGTACGAGTTCCAGCTGGCCGGCATGAACCGCAACCTGTATCCCGAGGTCGAATCCATTTTCCTTACGCCGGCCGAGAAGTTCCTGTTCATTTCGGCGACCCTGGTGCGCGAAATCTCGGTGCTCGGCGGCGACGTCAGCAAGTTTGTCTCGCCCTACGTGGAACAATGCCTGAAGAAGAAAATCACCTCGCTCGGCGGCAAGGCATGAGGCCTGTCGCATGGCGTTGATGATTACCGATGAGTGCATCAACTGCGACGTGTGCGAACCCGAATGCCCGAACGGCGCGATCTCGGCCGGCGAGGAGATCTACGAGATCGATCCCAAGTTGTGCACCGAATGCGTAGGCCACCACGACAAGCCGCAATGCGTGACGGTGTGCCCCGTCGATTGCATTCCGCTTAATCCCGATTGCGTCGAGACCAAAGAGCAGCTCTACGAGAAGTATCTGCGCCTCAGCATTAGGGCGCGGCTGTAGGGCGCGGCTTCAGCGCGCCGTAAGCTTTCCACCTCCGCCGAACAACGGGTGCAACCACCCCCGAAGGGGCGATGAGTCCGCGCCCTGCGGCGATCGCGTTGGAACGGGAACCTCAGGCAGCCACGATGTTTACGCGCGCCGCGAAACCGAGCTCTCGCAGCAGTTCCTCGCAATCGTCCCACGTGAGGCCGAACGCGCGCACGTCGGCGACGCCAAGCCGGGAAACCGCAGAGCGGATGGCGGGCAGGCCGTTGTCATCGAACTCGTCCTCCATCATCGCGCGTTCCGCCCAGTCAACCAGTTGCGCGAGCGTGATGTCGTGGTGAAGGTAGGTCGCGATTTTGTCCGCGACGATTGTTTTCGTAATCAACATGGCTTAATCCTACGCTTTTCGATGCCCTTTATCCACGGGGTATTTCTCGTGAATTTCGGCCAGCCGCCCCTGATCGTCATAAATTTCCTGCCAGAATCGCAGCGTTGTTTCTTCGGCATCCACTTCCTTGAGGTAACGGGCAAGCCAGCCGGAACGCCCCGGAACGTCAAGCCGGTAACGCCGCCCACCGCCTGCAATCGTACGTCTAGAATGAGTCGCTGGATGGCAGACAGGAGGCGCATGAACAAGACCGAACGAATCTTCAAGATCGAGCAACTGATCGCGGCGCGTAAGCTGGTTTCGTTCCAGACGCTGCAGGACGAGCTCGAGGTTTCCCGCGCGACGCTCAAGCGCGATCTCGAGTATCTGCGCAGCCGCATGAAAACCCCCATCGTCTATGACCGCGACGCCAACGGCTACCGCCTGGGCGGCAAGCGCGGCGAGACGGCGCGGGTCGAATTTCCCGGAATGTGGTTCAACGCCTCGGAAGCCGCAGCGCTCCTGACGATGCAGCACCTGCTCTCCGACCTGCAGCCGGGGCTGCTTGCGCGCCATGTCGAGCCGCTGCTCGAGCGGCTGAAATCGCTGTTGGAAAGCGCCGACCACTCGTTCAGCGAGATCCAGCGCCGCGTGCGCATCATTCACCTCGGCCGTAGAGCGCCGCAGCCGAAATTCTTCGAGACCGCCGCCGCGGCGCTCTTGAACCGCCGGCAGTTGCAGATCGGCTATTACTCGCGCGCCAGCAATGAGACCACCACGCGCGGTCTCGCCGCAGCGCCTCGTGTGTTACCGCGAAAGCTGGTATCTCGACGCCTGGTGTCATCTGCGCAAGGACATACGCAGCTTCGCCGTCGATGGCATCCGGCAGGCTGAGATCCTCGACCAGCCCGCCAGGGAAATTGCCGACCGCGAGCTCGATGTAGTGCTCGGCGAAAGCTACGGCATCTTCTCCGGCCGCGCCAAGGCATGGGCCAAGCTCAGGTTTACGCCGGCCCGCGCGCGATGGGTCGCGACGGAAGAGTGGCACCCGAAGCAGCGCGCGAGCTTCGATCGCGATGGCTCCTACGTGCTCGAAGTTCCCTACGGCGACGACCGCGAACTCATCGGCGACATCCTGCGCCACGGACCCGAAGTTGAAGTGCTGGCCCCGCGCGAGCTGCGTGCCCGCTGCCGCGACCAGCTAAAGTCCGCGCAGCGGCTTTACTCGCCCCGATCCTGACCCGCCCCCGCTGGCTCACCCCCTGAGCCTCCCATCCCGCATCATGGCGGCATCAACCTTTATGGGGAGGTTCCGATGCCGATCAGCGACGTTTCAGAACACGCTCAAACCCGGATGCAGCAGCGCGGCGTGACGCCCGGACTTCTCGATCTGCTCGATGCCTACGGCGCCACGCAATACGACCATCGCGGCGCGGCGGTGCGCTACTTCAACAAGGCTGCCCGCCGGCGCCTGCGGCACTCCGAAGGCGCGGATGTCTACCGCGCAGTCGAAGCCAAGCTCAATGTTTACGCCGTCGTCACCCGCGACGGGTGTCTCGTCACGGTGGGGCGGCGCGACCACCGCATCAACCGGCGTTGAGGAGCAGTCATAGATATGTTGCTCGATTGCGTGACGAACCCGGACATCATCGCCTACGCGTTCCTTTTCATTACGGCAACCCCAGCACGGAGAATTTTTTCGGCATCGTGAGCGCACTGCAGAAAACGACGCGTGTAACGCTGCGCGTCACCGCAACGCACGCCTGATACGTAGACGCTTTAATCCTCGTTCTCCCGACCTGAATAATCGCCCTGCAGACCAATGTACATGAGGTCTGCGAGGTTTTCTTCCTCGAGAAATTATTCTTCGGACAGGCCGCGTGCCGCGACATCCGGGATAATTCGGGCGCCCCCAGGCTCACCTCCTGAGCCACCGCTTACCGCATACTCCCGGGCATGGAAACGATCGGGGCTGGTGGCGCTTTTCCGCCGACACTTGCGAAATCCGCCCCGGCATTTCTGCGCGAATCGCCGCGTCCGCGTTTCAGGCTGCGCGCTCAATACGTTCCCGCACTGCTTGGCTTACACGACAAGCGCCCGCAGCGGCTCCGCGCGCGCAGCGTGCGCGACGCAGCGCAATACATTTCCGCGCCGGACAAGCTCGCGCAGATCCTGGGCCGCCCGCGGCAGCTAGCCGTTCACTGGCTGCCGGTCGCAATCCCCGACGACCTGGCGCGGGCCTACGGCGGCGGCGTGTCGCTCGACACCGGCCTGCGGTTGAACCCGCAGCAGGCGCGCGCGCAAAGCAACAGTTGCGAATCTGGAGTGGGAATCGCGTCTGCCGCGCATGACCATTGGGCGGTTCGACGTCGTGCCGATCGGGAGCGGCGCGGGGCTGATCGACGAAGCGCTCGCTATGCATAACTGCGCCGACAACTTCGCCGGGCAATGCAAGTCGGACGACATCCGGCTCTTCTCGGTGCGCGACGCCGGCAGCGGCAAGCGCGTCGCCACTCTCGGCATCATTTCGTTCGGCGACTTCTGGACTGAATACCAGGTCAAACGCTCGGCCAACCGGCCTGCGGGCCGCGAACTCGAACAACTCATGACGGAAGTCGCGCGGCTCTATACGGAACGCTGCGAGACCCATCCCGCGAGTTCACGGCCGCGCATGAGTTTGTTGCTGGAAAACTGACTCCGACCCCAATTGTTTGTAAAATGACCGAGGCTTTTAGTTAGAGGCGGCAATGAATCGTTCACGCGCTCTTGAACTGCTCACGCGGAGCAAACCAACCCTGGCTGCCCGCTATGGGGTGACTCAGCTTGCCCTGTTCGGCTCCACCGCACGCAACGATGCGCGGGTCGATAGCGACATCGACATCCTGGTTGCCTTTGACGGGCCCGCAACCTCGGACCGCTACTTTGGGGTCCAGTTCTATCTCGAAGACCTGTTTGGCTGCAAGATCGATCTGGTGACCGAAAAAGCCCTGCGTGTGGAGTTGCGGCCGTTCATCGAAAAGGAAGCCGTCCGTGTCTGATTCTACGCAGCGCGTGCCGCCAATCCGCAGATTCCGTGGCGGCTCATTATCGCCACTCGCAACCGGTTGATCCACAGCTATCTCGGCATCGACAACGATACCCTGTGGAGCATTATCCGAAGTGACGTGCCTGTCCTGCTTCCCAACCTGCGAGCGCTCAAGAACCAATCTGCAACATCAGCGGACACAAACCAGAAGCGCATGGATGGGCAGGAATAGCCGCTCAACGATCCTCAGGCTCACCCCCTGAGCCACCGTCACCCGCATACTGCCCGGCATGGGTCGGCGCCGCCGCCACCCGCTACCGGAGACCCCCGCCATGCAACCGATCGCAGAAGCCCTTGCCCGCGTTACGCTCGGCATGCCCACCGGGGATGAGGGGGCCGCGCAGAATGCGGGCCGAATGGATAAAACTAATCCAATGGATTACAATACCCGATGCTGATCACGGTCGCTGAGCTGCCGGAATACCAGCGGCGTGCGGGAAAGCTGCTTTCTGAAAGCGAGCGTGACGACATCGTCAACTATCTCGCCGCTTTCCCCGGCGAAGGCGACCTGATCAGAAGCACGGGTGGTGTGCGCAAGCTTCGCTGGCAGCGTGGCGGGCGCGGCAAGAGCGGCGGCGTGAGGGTGATTTATTATTTTCATAGCGAGCGCATTCCGCTCTACTTGCTGACGGTGTTTGCCAAGAACGAACGCGTTGATCTCTCGCAGGCTGAGCGCAACGAGCTGGCGAAGCTGGTGGAAGTCCTGATCAAAACGGCATTGGATTAATGATATGAGCAAGGCATTTACAAGCATCAAGCGGGGCTTGCGCGAAGCCATTGCGCACCAGAAGGGCGGGGCGAAAGGCGCAAAGACGTACACGCCGTCCGATGTCGACGTTCAGGCGTTGCGGCAACGTATCGGGCTGACGCAAGAGCAGTTCGCGGCCAAGTTCGGCATCAGCCTTGGCACGCTGAGGCACTGGGAACGCGGCGATCGCAAACCCCACGGCCCGGCGCTGGTGTTGCTGCGGGTAATCGATAAGGACGACCGCGCCGTTTTGCGCGCACTGGGCTGATCGCAGAACTTCGCGCCCCACCCGCAATCGTCCACCTCGCATCATCTTTCGTAGGGCGCGGCTTCAGCGCGCCGAAAAAGTAGGGCGCGGCTTCAGCGCGCCGAATCCGCCGGACTCGCCCCCAGGCTCACTCCCTGAGCCACCGCCCCCCGCATACTCCCCGGCATGGGTTGGCGCGCCGCCCGCCACCGGAGACCCCCGCCATGCAACCGATCGCAGAAGCCCTTTCCCGCGCTGGGCGAAGGCGAAGACCTGAGAATCGAGAGCGACGCAGTCGCCGGCGGTGCACTCTTCGCCGACAACCGCGTCGTGCACCTGTGCAGCTTTCCCACCGAGCCGCCGCGGTAAATCCTCCCTTCGCCCCTTGCGGGATAAGCTCGGGATGAGGGGGTACCAAATGTCGGCATTCCTGCGCCGAGGTTTTCGCGAGGGGTGACACGTTATCTTCGTTCCCCCTCGCGGGGAAAGGGCGGGACGCAATGTACACGCGCGCTCCCGCTCTGCGTTAGCGTATAGAATCGACTTCGTCGCGAACGCGCGGTCTTGCGCTTGACGCCAGATTTACGCCGCCCAAACTGCAAAACTGAGAACAGGCGCCGCGCCGCTTCGGCGGTTGGGCCGGGTATCCCGCCTATCACACTCGAAAACGGACACTCAGAACAACTCTTTATTTATCAAGCGCTTACTATTACATGAGAAAACAGAGACCATGGATAGAACGGGCCATGGCGCTTCTCGAGCAGAGCCTGGCGTCACACCCGTACTGCTCGAGCTGCTCGATGCCTACGGCGCCACTCAATACGACCATCGCGGCGCGGCGGTGCGCTACTTCAACAAGGCTGCCCGCCGGCGCCTGCGGCACTCCGAAGGCGCCGACGCCTACCGCGCAGTCGAAGCCAAGCTCAATGTTTACGCCGTCGTCACCCGCGACGGGTGTCTCGTCACGGTGGGGCGGCGCGACCACCGCATCAACCGGCGTTGAGGAGCAGTCATAGATATGTTGCTCGATTGCGTGACGAACCCGGACATCATCGCCTGGGTGTTCCTGTTCGTTACGGTAATGGCCGACTGCTTGCGCCGCCCGCTTGCCGCGCTATAACGTTTTACGTTATAGTTCGCCATGATCCTGAGTTTTCGGAGCAAGGAAACCGATGCAGTTTGGCGTGGCGAGGTCTCGCGGCGCCTGCCTCCCGAAATTCAGCAGACGGCACGGCGGAAACTGAGGATGCTGAACAACGTCAGGAGCCTGATTGACCTGCGGGTTCCGCCGGCCAATCGTCTCGAAGCCTTGAAGGGGGACCGCAAGGGACAACACGCCATACGCATCAACGATCAATGGCGCATTTGTTTCGTATGGACTGATACCGGGCCTGCCAACGTGGAAATTGTTGATTACCACTGAAACACGAGGAATCGCCATGGCAAAATTGAAGAATGTTCATCCCGGGGAAGTGTTGCTGGAAGAATTTCTCGTCCCCATGAAGCTGAGCCAGAATGCCCTGGCGCGCGCGATCGGCGTGCCGCCGCGCCGCATCAATGAGATCGTGCTCGGCAAGCGCTCGATTACCGCGGATACCGCATTGCGCCTTGCCAAGACATTCGGCACCTCGGAAGGATTCTGGCTTGGACTCCAGGCGGATTACGATGTGGAAGAGGCCCGGAAGCTCATCGCGAAAGACCTTGCGCACGTCGAGCGGATTGCGGCATAGCCTCCCGGCCTCACCATTGCCCTGCAGGCCACTGTAGCGGAGGAGCGCGCGGACACGTTAGCGAGGCAGTCGCCCGATCGCGGGAAGCGCGCCTTCGCCCCCGCTCCGCATGGCTCAGCCAACGCCGTGTCGCGGGGGTGCTCGCCTGCAATCGTTCATCTGTATTCTCGACCCCCACATCGCCCTGCAGGCCAATGTACATGCGGTCTGCAGGGTTTTCTCCCTGGGAAAATTATTCTTTAGACAAGCCGCGTACCGCGGCATCCGGGATACTTCGGGCATCCCCAGAACGAACTGCCGACGTGCGTGCATTTGCGCGCTGCGAGTCTTTGTCAGGTTCTCCTGACAGACAGCTGGTTACCTAATGGTTAGAGTCGAACGTTTCTTCCCGGGAATGACGACGGTCTAATGATGAAACCCAAGCACGGGATGGAATATTTTTTTACCGACACCGGGGCCGAGTTGCCCGAGACTTATGATTACCTGGATAGGCTTGAAGCATTCTTGGGTAAACCAATCGCCCGATTAAGCGCGCAGCGACCCATTCGGCGACTTCTTGCATGTCTTCCTGCTCTACTAAGAAATCGACGGCAGCGCCTAGGCGTTCACAGATGACCTTGCCGCGCCTGTTCTTTTCATGAGCAGCATGCTGATCGAGTTCAGGGGCGATGCGGGCAGGTATCAGCTTAGAAAGCTCGGGGGAACAGAAACCGTAGGTTAGCTGAATCATCCCGAAATACTCGATCACCGGATCGAGGATCTTTGTAGCGAGCTCGTAGAGAGCAGTATAGGTATAGGGCTCCTTGGGTAAGTTTGAAATCTTGGTACGCGCTTGCGTTTCTCCACATTCGATGAGCTTTCGATAAGTAAAATGGGCGCCACACGGCTCATCGAGATCAGGAATGCGGCGGGTCCGGGCGAGGTTAAATCCATCAACCTCCCAACGCGCTTGTTCAAGTTTTCGACGAAACTCAAGTTCGGACGGGCCGTAGCCTGACAAGTCTAAAACTTTTAGATCTTCGAGCGTTTCGTCGAACGCGAGCTGCTCGGAATACCGCGGATATTCCTCGTTGATAAAGCGGGATTTTCCGTATAACAAGGGCGGCGGATATTCAGTGCCATACGTAAAGATATCCATGTCTTGATCGCGTAATTTAACTTTTACGCGTTGCATAAGCCTTGGCAAAGGAGAATTGTCGAATTCATCGAATTTTAAGAGCGTGACCTTTCCAGATCGGATATGGACTTTTACGAGGTCGAATCCTGAAATATCGCCGCACATATGGACGTAAGCGCCGCGTAGCGCTTCGACTCGTTCATCTATGTCTTCGATTACATTGATAACGAATCCGATGTTTACCAAGTCGGCGACCCGTTTATTCGCTTCGGCTGCGAAGTGTGGATCCCAGCCCGTTGCATCAATCCCATTGGCCATTAAGCCGCGCACGTCGTCGCCCCGTCCGCAGCCGTAATCGAAGAAGGTGAGCTCCGGCCGAACCAATCCATGCCGCGATAACGCTTGCACCGGCGCCGAAAAGTTATAGCGGCTTAGTGCCGTTAGATGGCGTTGGATGCCGTTGCTGGGGGCGGAGGGGAGCAGTGAACACTCATCGCCCTGTTGATGCAGTTTGACCACATTAAAATGGTCGCCTGTGGTCAGGCGCGCGAGTTCCGACGCCTGCGTGATTATTAACTGCTGCTCGGGGGCTAGCGCGGAGAAGGCAGAAACATGCACGTAGACGTGGTCGCCTACCTGCTTGCCAACTCTTCCGTCGGCAATCTTTTCGGATTGTTGTGCTTTGTTCTGCATCAATGAAAGAATGCTAAGAATGACACGCGGATGTTGTCGAAGGCTTGGAGGATTTCGTCGGGGGTCATGACAGGAGTAGCGGCGTCTCGATCACAGTTGGTATCGTAGCACCGTGGTTGATAAACGGTCGGGCACGTTTTTCCGTTTGCGACGGATGACGAACGTTCCCCACTCCCTAACCCTCTCCCCGCGAGCGGGGCGAGGGCATGATGCTTTTAGCCGGCTCCCCGCACTGGGGGCGAGGGAAAAGGGCTACGGTCGGCGTCAACGATCAGAATTCACCATGGCCGCGAAAAAACTGTTCGATCCGAAGTCCGATAAGCCGTTCGCGCTGAGCTGAAAGTATTGAATGCCTTAACGCCGTGCGATCCAATATCCAGGCCGACGACTGTGATGTGCAACGGCAATGACGCGGATCACATCTGCCTGCCGCCGATAGATCAGTGAATAGGGAAAACTATGGAGCGAAAGCGTCCGCGTATTTCCCGCGCTGGCGTGGCCCAATTCGGGAAATCGGCTCAGGAGGCCTAGCGCTTGGTCGAGGTCATCCGCAAAATAATCCGCTGCGATGAACGCGCCTTCGCCGATATACCAATCGACAGCGGCATCGGCGTCGCCCTGCGCCTCGTCGCTAAGATCGACCCGCACCAGCTTTGGCGGCACTGATTTTCTTGCGGAGGCGGGTCATGACTTCATCGGCAGGCGTCCAGCGCGTGCGACCGGCTTCCATGTCCGCCACGCGGTGGGTGATCTCCTCATCCCAGGCCTTGGCAATGGCTTCTGGCGAATCTTGGGGTTCGCCGTCGAGGCTGACGATAAGGCGGTGGATCAACTCGCCGCGTTCCGGAGGCGACAGTTGCAAGGCTTGGCTTTCAATCTCTTTCAAAATTGCTGCCATGATATCCCCCATCAGCAATCGCGCTGAATAAATATTGTACCACCACAGGCAACCGCCCGCCCGCCGAGGAGTCAATATCAGCGCTACCGGTTAGAATTCACCATGGCCGCGAGAAAACTGTTCGATCCCAAATCCGATAAGCCGTTCGCGCTGAGCCGCTCGAAGGTGGAGCTGTTCATGGACTGCCCGCGGTGTTTCTATCTCGACCGCCGCTTGGGCATCGCGCGGCCGGCGGGATTTCCGTTCAATCTGAACTCTGCGGTCGACGCGCTGCTCAAGACCGAGTTCGACCAGTACCGCGCGCAGGGCGTGCCGCATCCTCTGATTACCGCGGCGGGCATAGACGCGGTGCCGCACCCGCACCCGCAGCTCGCGGACTGGCGCAACAATTTCCGCGGCGTGCGCACGGTGCACGAGAAATCCAATTTCGAGCTGTTCGGGGCGATCGATGATTTGTGGCGCGACCGCGCGACGGAGGAGTTCATCGTCGTGGACTACAAGGCGACTTCGAAGAGCACCGAGGTGTCGATCGATGCGGACTGGCAGATGTCCTACAAGCGTCAGATGGAGTTCTACCAATGGCTGCTGCGCCGCCAGGGGCTCGCGGTGGCGAGCCGGGGCTGGTTCGTCTACTGCAACGGGCGGCGCGATCTGCCCGCGTTCGGGGGACGGCTGGAGTTCACGATCAAGCTGCTGCCGTACGACGGCGACGATGGCTGGGTTGAAGAAACGCTCGCCGCGATCCGGCAGACGCTCAGCGCCGCCGCGCCATCGCCGATCTCCGGCGCATGCGAGTACTGCACGTTTGCCGAAAAGGCCGCGCGGGCGGGAGACGAGTAACGCGGCCTTCGTTCGCGATGGCATGTTGCACGCGCACGGCAGGCAGGCACTCGGGTTGCGCGTGGGCGATGCGAGCGAGCTGCGCCTGTGCGAGCGTTGGATCTTGCAATTTCGCCACGCAATGGCGAATATTTCGCCATGTACCGACGATTCATAGAAAAAAGGCTTCAAGCTGCCTTGGCTGACACTGCATCGCGGGCATCGAGGTCAAAGCATCTTCAAACGTGAATCAGGGGGACGTCAGCGGCTTGCGCGCGCTCGCCGAAGCTGGCGGCGATAAATTCGTGGGCGGTGTGGTGCTCTATCTCGGCGAGCAGCGGTTGCCTTTCGCCGACAAGCTGTGGGCCTTGCCGATCCCGGCACTGTGGGAATCCGCATGAACTCCGCCGCCATCGTCCAAAAGCTCTGGCGTTAGCCGGAATGACGGAAGTTGAAGTCACCGCTGACAGCGGGGACAGTAATAAGTCGCGCGCTGTCCTTGCACGAATGCGTGTACCGGTTTGCTGCAACTGAAGCAGGGTTGTTCCGTGCGCCCATAGACCAGGAAGTTATTCTGGAAATTGCCGGCCTGCCCGTCGCTGCCGACGTAATCGCGCAGGCTCGAGCCGCCGGCGCCGATCGCAAGCTCGAGCGTTTCGCGGATCTTGACCGCCAGGAGCTGATAGCGGGCGAGGCCGATGCGCCGCGCCGGCGTCTTCGGATTGATGCCGGCGCGAAACAGCGCTTCGCTGGCGTAGATATTGCCGACCCCGGCGACCAGACTGCTGTCCATCAGCGCCTGCTTGATCGCAACGCTGCGGTGGCGCGTCTCGTGATACAGCCACGCGCCGTCGAACGCGGCGCCGAGCGGCTCGGGCCCGATGTCCTTCAGCAGCGGGTGCGACAGCACGTCGCCCGCATGCCACAGCACGACGCCGAAGCGGCGCGGGTCGCGCAGTCGCACCACCGCACCGTTCGCCATCACCAGATCGAAATGATCGTGACGTTCAGGACGTGTTGCAGCGTCGGTGAGCCACAGCCGTCCCGACATGCCGAGGTGCACGATCAGGGTGCCGCGCCCGCAATCGATCAGCAGATATTTGCCGCGGCGGCCGACCTGGCGCACCGTTGTTTCCGCCACCAGTTGCGGCAGGTTGCGCGGCACCGGCTGGCGCAGCGCGCGGTTGCGCACCACCGCGGTCCTGATGCGCTCGCCCTCGAGGTGCGGCTGCAGTCCGCGCCGCGTGGTTTCGACTTCCGGTAGTTCTGGCATAAGGAGCGCTTCAGCGGTGTTCAGGCTCACGTCGAAATCTGCAAAATCGGTGACGTTACGAGTCACGACCGGCAGCTTGTGAACCATGGCCGTTGCCGCGATCATCGCGTCTACATCAAGCATGCCCGGCTGCCGATGCATCGATCGAGCAGATGCTTTGGCAATTCAATGGCCCTCGCCGGGGAGTCTGGCCCCGTCCGGGCGCGCGGCCACTCTGGTATCATATCAATATCCCATTCGGCGAGAAGATCGCATTGCAGCATTGCGCGAAACCGACGCGGGCGGACGCACGGCACGACTGGCGCCAGAGCCGTTCGAGCGGCTGCGGGCGAAACCCGAAATTTATGCTGTCGCTCACGTAGCGGCTTCGGTGTAGACGGAATATCTTCATGGCCTCACGCAACATCGCAGCGAGATCGGCGCGGAATTCCGCACCCATCCGGGTCTTGCTCGTGGATCACCGCGTCACGCTGTGGGGACTGGAAAAGCTGATCGAGAGCGAAAAGCCCAGGATGAAAGTGGTCGGCAGCGCCACGAACTGCATCGAGGCCCTCAGGCTGGCGGGCAAGGTGTCCCCCAACGTGATCGTGCTTGACCTGGATCTCGGCAAGGAAAATGGGCTGGACGTGATTCCCAGACTGATCACCCATTCAAATGCGCGGGTATTGGTTCTGACAGCATCGCGCGATCCGGCCGTACATGACAACGCCGTGCTTTCCGGCGCCATGGGTATCGTTGAAAAGAGGCTCTGTTGAAATTCAAGTGGGTTGAGGGGCGTGAGGGTTGATGGCGTGGAAATCGAGTTTTCCGGCGATCAGGAAGATGACGGTCTTGATGGTGGCGAGG
>Ga0326597_10004970_pt1 | contig 18576 bp, 18 predicted proteins | sample RVTome_12_FD_203789 | JGI IMG/M metagenome (GOLD analysis project Ga0326597, IMG submission 203789) | Soil microbial communities from uranium-contaminated site in the Upper Colorado River Basin, Wyoming, United States - RVT100D185 | ecosystem: Environmental > Terrestrial > Soil > Contaminated >... | reverse complement strand
GGGTGCGGGGTAATTCTGGCTGTGCGGTTCATCGGAATAATATCCCAGCATTTCCAGAGAAAACATCGCGATGACATTTTCTTGCCGCGCGCGCAGTTCCCGGACATAGATCACGCTGCCCATATCCTCCGTTTCAGCGAAAGGTTGTTCTTCATTGGCGAAGGCAACAAACCGGATGGTCCGGTCATGCCGGCCTGGCGCGAGCCCGCAGGCCAGTTCCAGCAATGCGGCGACGCCTGAAGCGTTGTCATCGGCGCCCGGTGACAGCCACACCGTGTCATAGTGCGCGCCGACCAGGATGATTTCATCAGGCCTGGTGGCGCCGGTAATTTGTGCAATGACATTATGAAATGGCTGTTTGCCAAGCGCCTGTCTGGAGGGATGAAGACCACAGGTCAGAAATTCCTGTTCTATATACTGCGCGGCCCGCTCGAGTGATCCCGGTCGTTCAGAATGGCGCTCGCCGATCGTCTCCGAGAGGAACCATACATGGCGGTGCAGTCGTTGTGTAAGCATTACCGATGTCTGCACGGGTATAGTTACGGATGCATTATTTTTTTCCCGAAGCAGCGGAAGCGCCATACCGATCAACAACAGCAGGACTACAAACGTCCAGGCGGTTATAGACTTCAGGCGGGGATGGAAGGTTGGTATGACTGTGAATTTCCCTAGAAAGGATTCCAGGACTTCTCGCGCCGGATATGCATGTAGTTGAGATTTACACCGGCCCTGAGGCCGACGCCGAGACGAATTGGCGCAAGCACGATGTCGTCCACCTGGTGATAACTTGCACCGACACCGCCGATGTAATAGATGCTGCCTTCAACCGCCGGAAACCGCTGGTAGATGGCATCGGTGCCGGGTAGATGATAGATAAGCACATATACCTTGGACAAATTTCCCCCTGCATCAAATCCAACCGACGGTCCGGTCCAGTAGACCTTTGCCGTACCGCCACTTTTTGTATACAGAACGCCGTCACCGTAACGCGCACCCACCACCAGTGCGCCGCTCGCCTCCGTGCCTTTTATATAGGCGTTCGGTTTGCCGTGTTCATTGAAAATCTTGGAGATGACGTCCGCCAGTCCTTCCGCACCCGAACCAAAAAACTCCCCGGCATCTTTCAGGATCGTGTCCTGCTCAAAGCCTTCCTCCTCCGCTGCGCCGGCAGGCGCCGACAAGATTGCAAGGAACAAGCCCAGTAACCCCAACCGTTGACGCCAATGTCTTGAACAACTCATATGCATGCTCCCCTCATTAATCGCCCAATACTGCATCGACGATGATATCCGCAATCACACCGGTGGCTATATCAACCAGCAAGACATCCGCACCCACGACCCTGCGTTCATAGCCACGCAGCACCGAGGGTAATTGGCTTTCCAGGTCACCGGGCAGGAACTGCTTGGCAATGCCGGGAGGCAGGGTGCCGCCGCGTTCCAGCTTCATGGCAATGCCCGGCGGCAGTCCTTTTTTCTTGTGCTTGTTGCCTTTGCCGGGTCCGGTATCTCTTTTATACGCATACTCGCGATAATATTCCGGGTGCTTGCCGTAATACTTGTAAATCGCCTGCCTTTCCGCCTCGGCAAAAGCAGCCTTTACGCCTTCCTTGACCACGGCCGTAACGGCATCTTCCGCCTGGACCGGCGTTGCCGCAATCAGACAGCTTAATATCATCAGTAATAAATGTGTCATGGGTTTCAACCTGGATTGATTAATATTATTTGGATTTCTTGCCTTTACCTGACTTTTCCGTCTTGGATTTGTCCTTGCCATCATCTCCGAATTCCTCTTCCGCTTCGGCATTTGGGTCCTTGACTTTCTTTTCCTTGCTTCCGGCGTAAGACTTGCCATGTTCCAGTCCTTCCTCGCTCTTTTGCTCTGTCGAAGTTTCTACGCCACTGTGGCGTTTTTCCTCGGCAGATCCCTTTTCCTGCGACCCTGCATAGGCCTTGCCATGTTCCAGTCCTTCCTCGCTCTTTTGCTCCGCCGAAGTTTCCACGCCACTGTGGCGTTTGTCTTCCGCGGCCAGCGCGGAACTTGCAAATCCTGACAACAGAAAAAAGGTGCAAATACACAGGTTCAGAATTTTCATGGGTATTACTCCTCTCTGTCTATTGACCGGATGCCTATATGACCGCCAGTATAAAATCAAAGTTTCAGACAGGCAGCATAATATATGTGATGCCCATCAATATATTCCATAATCCGGCCGGTACGTGCGGCTGGTCCGGCAGGATCACCGTTCATTCTAACATTATGAAATCAATATGTATTTGACGCCGAACCGGTGCAGCGAAACATCCGCCTGCCCGCCATACCAACGTTTGTACTTGCCCGCAAAATCACAAGGAATCAGCACGAAAACTGTAATGTCTACGGCGACAGGTTGAACCACTATCACGGACTGCGGTCTCTGGCAGCATGCGCCTGCTCAGATTACAATATTGCCGTGCTGCAAGTCTGATACAACTTACACAATAAAACTAAAGTCAAAATTCCACACACTACCCTATCCGGAGGCCACAGATGTTGAATTTGCTACGTCCTGCTTTAATCGTTTTGTTCCTCTTACCGGCCCTGGTCGTCGCCCATGGCCCGTCCCGACAGAAAGTGGACAAACAGATCGAAATCAACGCGCCGGTGGCCAAGGTATGGGGCATCATCAGCGACTTCTGCGCCATCAAAAGCTGGAACCCGGCGGTGACCGCCTGCGAGAGTGACAAGGGCAATGAAGTGGATTCGGAACGTATCGTCACGCTGGAAAACGGGCAGAAGATGAAGGAAAAACTGATCAAATACAGCACCGAACAGTTTTCCTACCAATACATGATGGTCGAACCCAACGTGGAAGCATTTCCCATCAATACCCATGGCGCCAGTATCACGGTCAAGGAAGGTGACGGCGGCAAATCCATCGTGGAATGGAAGGGCGCATTTTACCGTTCATTCCCCGGGCCCAATCCGCCCCCGGAACTGAGTGATGAAGCGGCCGGCAAGGCCTTGTCCGATTTTTATACCAAGGGACTGGAACAGATCAAGAAACTGGCGGAATAACTGGTGATTGGTGATTGGTGATTGGTGATTGGTGATTGGTGATTAACAAAGCATGACGTATATCAGGCAACTCATCCATATCTACGCGCTGCTCTGTTATGGGCCCGCGCTGCAGGCAGATACATTTGCTTATATAACGAACCAGGGTGCGGATAATGTCGTGGTGCTGGATACCACAACGTACCGCAAGGTAGCCACCATTCCCGTCGGGCACCGGCCGGCCGGTATCGCCGTAAGCCCCAACGATGCCCGTGCTTATGTCACCAACCCGGAAAGCAAGGATATTTCCATCATCGATACGCGTAAACGCGCCGTGATCAAAAACGTCGCCGTGGGTGACGGTCCCGTAGGCATCGCCGTTAATCATGCCGGTACGCTGGTGTTTGTCGCCGACTGGTACAAGAACGCCATCTTCATCCTGGATACAACAATCCTGGAAATAACAGACAGCATCCCCGTCGGGCGCTCCCCTTCCGGGATTGCCGTGGCGCCGGATGACAAACATCTCTATGTGGCCAACCGTGACGATGACAATCTCATGGTGATCGACGTTGCGGAACGCAAGATCCTGTCTACCATCCCCGTGGGCAAGGCGCCGTTCGGCGTCACCGTGTCCGCACAAGGCGACCAGGTTTATGTCGCGAACGTGCAAAGCAGCGACGTCAGTATTATTGATACGCAGCGCCGTATCGTGGTCGCGACCGTCAGGGTCGGCAGTTTCCCTTATGCGATCGCCGAAGACCGTCACGGCAAGCGGCTGTATGTCACCAACCAGCATGACAATACGGTTTCTGTTATCGATCTGGGTTCCGGCACAACCGTTCACACCATCGAGGTGGGTGAATATCCCGAAGGTATCGACAAGCATCCCACCGAATCGCAGGTCTATGTCGCCAACTGGTTCGATGACAAGGTGTCCGTGATTGATACCGGCAGCATGACGGTCGTCAGGGAAATCGAAACAGACAGCGGCAGCCGGGCCTTCGGAAAATTCTTCGGCCCGGACTGAAGCATGTGCAACCGGGCCTATCTCCTGCGGCTGAACATCCTGATTGTTATACCGTTGTTGTTACCGGTTGCCCCTTTTGTCCGGGCGGATGAAAATTCCGGGGAGGTGTGCAAGCCTGTCATCTACGCGAACACCAGGGAAGACGTCATCTTCGTAAGGCCCCATGAAACCGCATTTCTGACCTGTACCCTCACGCAGAACCAGTTGCAGGAACTGATCCGCGGTTTTCTGGCGGGACCGGACCATCAACACAGGAATTTCAAAACCGTCTTCATCGGACGCCTCGTCGATCACCCGTGGCTGTCAAAATACCTCGCCGAGCAGGCGCTCGCACATGCGGGGTGGGACCGGGAAAAAGGCGAGCCCGCAGCGGGAGATATCAACCAGTACGTGCGCGATGTCCTGTCCGCACCGGACCTGTTAGGCCGGATCCAGGAACCGTTTGCGGGCAGCGGCTATACTGTCGTTGGCGCATCCGTGGAAAAAGTGCTGGTCAGCCGGGCCAGTGACATCGAGTGGCTGGAGACCGATGATCCCGCACTCGTCCCCTACGACGCCATGGTGCATTTTATTTTGCACAAACCATGAGGGATGAATAAATGAATACGGCCGCGACCAGAATACTGCTGTTTGCCACAGGCGGATTTCTGGCCGGTATCGTTAATGCCCTGGGACAATATGTCCTGCCCGATATCCAGGTGCTCCAGCAGCATTATCCCCCCGTGGTCGTCGGAATCACGCTGTACCTGTGTGGAATTTATGTGGCCGGTTTTGTCTCCAGAAAACCCCTGTTGAGTCTCCTCACCCTGATTATTTTCTGCGTCTTCAGCTGGAGGATCGCCATTGACGTCGGTTATGCCCTCGGCGGTCCGGCGCCTTTTGTGACGTCCGGGGGACTGGGTGCATTTGTGGTCGCCTGGGGCTGGCTCCTGGCCTGGGGCATCCCCACCCGGGACTGGCGGTTCATCCTGGTGGTGACGCTGGCGGGCATACTCGGCGGCCTGGTCTTCCAGATTGCAGACACGACGTTGTCCATGAAAGAACCCGTCTGGGAACTGTTGCTGTTCTGCGAATGGCAGGCGCTGGTCCTGGCCGGTATTGCCTACGCCCACCAGGCATTCATAAAAATAAATCAGGCCGCCTGATCGGACCCGGCCCTGCATTGTTCAGACACAGTCATCCCGACCCGTCATCTTTCTCCCCCGGCATGAAAACCCAGAATATCGACAATCTGAAAGGAGAAATTGAATTCCGGAAACTGCTGGCGGAACAGCATGTGACGGGAAAAATGCTGCTGCCGGATTATTATGACAAGGAACAACACGACCGGATTCTGCTGGAGCGGATCAATACCACCGCGGCAGACATCAGGAAACTGGCCGCCCGGGACACGGTGTTGTCTCCGTTTCTGGAACTGGGCGCAGAGCGGTGCCAGAGGTCCCTGGTCCTTGCCAACGATTTCGGGGCCACGGGATGCGCCGTCGACATCTCCTATCACCAGTTGCAAAGCGCAGGGCATTTTGCCCGGTTGTTCGATAAACCGAAACTGCCGCTGCGCGTTTGTTGTGATGTAAACCACCTGCCGTTCCGGAACAATTCGTTTCCGTTCGCATTCTGTTACGAATTTCTCCACCATTTTCCATCTCCGCGGCCGGTCCTGGAGGAAATTTACCGGGTGCTTGCCAACGGCGTGTTTTTCTTCAGCGAGGAACCTTACAAAAGGCCCGCTATTCCTTTATATAAACAACGCCATAAAATCTACTCACAAGCCACTTTGCGCAAGAGCAAGATGAGGCGTTTCCTCGAAAAATATATCTCCGAAGATTGCTGTGATGAACGGGAGCACGGAATCATCGAGAATGACGACATCACCTTACGGGACTGGATTAATGCGTTGGCGGTGTTCGAGGCACGAACCGTTCACATCTCGAGCATCGGCAACCGGATCCGGACCGAGCTGGGTGCGGGCATTACACTCAAAAACCTTCCCAACCTGCTGCTGGGGGGAGGAATCAGCGGCATTTGTACAAAGAACCCTGCGGACGCGAGAGTTGCGGTAACCAATCTAGCCGATCTGTTTGTGTGTCCGGATTGCCTGGCCGGGCCGACCGGCAGCAGGACGGAACAGCCGCCCCTGGAAAAAACGGGGGACCATTTGCGGTGCCCGCGTTGCGGTTCCTCCTTCCCCGTGATCGAGGATGTTACGTTCCTGCTGCCGACCCGTCTCATGCGGGAACTGTATCCCGAATTCGCCGGTCGCTGAATGTCTATCCCGGAATATACTAGAAGCTATCTCAAAATCACGAAATTTAACAATGAAGTATTTTTGTCGTCATGCTGGCGAATGCCAGCATCCAGCTAACAGATTGTTTTTTTACTGGATTCTGGCTTGCGCCAGAATGACGGTATTTAGCAAATCACAATCCACCCTATGCATTTTTCGATTTTGAGATAGGTTCTACAAACCTGTTTGCGGCAACCGGGTCACACGGCGGCGGACTTGATAGCGGAGCAGGAACGCAACCTTATTCAGGTTATTTCTGTAACTTGTCCCGCAGCGCAAGGAAATCTTTCAGGCCCAGTATTTCCTTGATCCCGTCAAAGTTCACCATCTGGTCGTAGAGCGCGCGGGTGTGGCCGTCGCGTTTGAAGACCGCGGCCATCTCGCGCATGACTTGCGCCGTGAGCAGCACGGAATCGATCGGCGCCACCATCATCTTGAAACCCATTTCCTCGAGTTCCGCGGCGGAGAGTATCGGCGTCTTGCCGAACGCGAGCATGTTGACGAATTTCGGATACGCCACGCGTTTGCAAATCTTTCCCAGTTCATCCACGGACAACGGTGCCTCGATAAAAGCCACGTCCGCGCCGGCATCGCAGTAACGGTTGATGCGATCGATCGCGGCATCGATGCCGTCCGTCTCGCGCGCATCGGTCCGCGCGATGAACAGAAAGTCCGGGTCCTGCCGGGCGGCCACGGCCGCCCGGAATTTCAGCACCATGTCCTCCGCCGGTATCACCTCCTTCCCGCCGAAATGCCCGCAGCGTTTCGGAAAGACCTGGTCTTCGAGGATGATGCCGGCGGCGCCCGCCCCTGCGAATTCCTCCACACAGCGCATGACGTTGTGGAGATCGCCGTGGCCGGTGTCGGCATCGGCGATGACGGGAATGGATACCCGGTGCGCCATGCGCCGGGTGGCTTCCACCATCTCCATCATATTGACGAAATTCAGGTCCGGCAGGCCGAAGAGGCTGGCGCTGGTGCCAAAGCCGCCGATGAATACCGTGTCAAATCCTGCCTGCTCCACCACCACCGCGGTCAGCACATCATGCGCGCCGAGGGTGCGGATGATACCGGGTTTGGCCAGCAGTTCGCGAATGGCGCGGGTTGGTTTTCGTTGCGCGTCCATGGTGGTTCAGCCGGCCGTTTTAATAAAATTCGCCGGCGCGGATTTCTTCCACGCTTCCAGCTTCTCGATGTTGCCATACCAGCGCCGGATGTTCCGGTACGGTTCCACGGGCATATGTGCCGCTTCCGCGAGTTCCAGAACAGCACCGACGGCGTAATCCGCCAGTGTTACGTTGTTTCCCACCAGCCACTCCCGGCCCTGGAGGTGATTGTCCAGCACGGTGGCAAAGCGCTGAACCTGCAGGTTGCCTTTTTCCAGTTCGCCGGGATCGGGCGGCCCCTGATGGGTGAATTTCTTCACAAGATGTTCAAAAATAAAAAAACCGCATGCAGGCCCCCAGTTGGCCACATTCCAGAACAGCCAGCGATAGATGTCGGCCTGCACCCGGGGCTGGTCCGACCACAGCGTGTTTCCCGGTTTCATGCCGGAGAGGTAGAGCATGATGGCCGCGGATTCCCACAACACGAAATCTCCGTCCACCAGCGTGGGAATTTTATGATTGGGATTGAGCTTGATGAATGACGGGCGCAGATGTTCGCCCTTGGTAAGGTCCACCTCCTCCAGTTCGAGATCGATGCCGAGATGAAAGGCCACGGCCAGCACGCGGCGGGAATTGGGGGAGAACGGGAAATGATACAGTTTCATGGATTGATCCTCGCGATAATCAGAATAAAATCTGCACCTGGGCACAAGGGGCATGAATCTTAAGCGTCAAGTATAACCGGAGGACAGCGATGGCGGCAGAAAAAAACGGCAGTGTAATCATGGGCATGATCTGGATGGCGGTAATTTCCCTGTTGTTGTTCTGGCTGCCGGGCATCGGGACATTGCTGGCCGGCATTGTCGGCGGCAAGGTGGCGGGAGGCGTGGGGGCGGGATTTATGGCCGCCCTGCTCCCCGGAATACTCCTTGCCACATTCCTGTTTTTTGCCGGAACGATGCTGACGGGCATTCCCCTGATCGGGGCCATCGCCGCCATGGGTACTTTCATGCTGATCCTGATTAACATCGTACCGCTCCTCATCGGCGCGCTGATCGGCGGCCTGCTGGCCTGAAGGCGCCGCTCATCATCATTTACGATATGTTGTATACTTTGTCGCGTTTCATACCCATAACATTTAATTATGGCCAACCGTTGCCCCCTGCTCCCGGGAGACAGTAACCTTGCATAAATCCCTGTTCCTCGCACTGGTCCTATCCTGTATCACCCTCCAGCCGGTCTCCGCCGACATGGAGAGCGCCAATCAGTTCATGAAGAACGGCGATTACGCCCGGGCCGCGGAAGAATTCAGAAAGCTTGCCGACCAGGGCGATGCGAAGGCCCAGTCGCACCTCGGTTACATGTACTACGTGGGTGAAGGCGTCCCGCAGAGTTTTGCCGAGGCCATGAAATGGTACGAGAAAGCCGCCGTCCAGGGTGATCGTGATGCCCAGTACAACCTGGCCGTTGCCTACGCCTTCGGCGAAGGGGTGAAACAGGATTTTCAGAATGCATTGATCTGGTACCGCCGCGCCGCCGACCAGGGCCACGCCATTGCGCAATACAGCCTCGGAGTCTCCTATGCCTACGGCGAGGGCGTGACCCAGGACCAGAATATCGCGGCCGAGTGGTTCCTGAAATCCGCCGAGGGGGGGTATGAAAACGCCCAGGCCATGGTGGGGAGTCTGTATCACACGGGTGAGGGCTTGCCCAAAGATTACGGGAAAGCGGCCGCCTGGTATCGCAAGGCGGCGGAACGGGGCAACGCCTCAGCCCAATACAACCTGGGCACCCTGTACCGCGCCGGCAAAGGCGTGGAAAAAAATATCGATGAGGCGGTGAAATGGCTCCGCCTGGCCGCCGACCAGGGCTATGAAGCGGCGCGTAAGGAATTGTCCAGCATCGAACGCAGCATCGCGGCGACCCAGGAAGCAAAACCTGTCGCACCGGCGGAGACCGTTGCTCCTGCCAGCACCCCCACTACGACTCCCGCTGCCGCACCGGTACCGGCGGTCACCGCGACGCCTGCACCGGTAGTACCTGAGCCGCAAGTTGAAACCGTGCCTGAGACACCACCGGAAACAACCATCGCCCGATCAGAACCTGTACTGCAAAAAGCAGAGGAAACACCACCGGCAACAACGGCCCCCACCGTTCCGCCTCCGGTCGCGGTCACGGACACCGAAGAAGCGGCGGTAGCCGTAGAACCGCAACCCGCGGACAGCAGCGAGGAACAAAAACCCGGCGGTTTGTTTTCGGGCCTGAAGAAATTCTTCGCCCGTACACCGGCAACAGAAACCACGGAAACCGTTACCGAAATAGAGACACCGTACACTCCGAGCACGGTTGAGACACCACCACCGGCTGCGGAAGAGACGGTGGTAGAGACGCCTGCGCCTGCGCCCGTGCCTGAGACGCCGCCGCCAAAGGCCGCAGATACGACCAAAACGGCGGCGGTTGCGTCCGCGCCGGAGACCGCAACCTCTTCTCGCAAAGACCCGTCGGTGGAATCCTTGACGTCTGATTTTCACAAAATCCTGGGGGACAAGCGCAAACCGCGGGCCCCCGCAACGGAAACCGGTGGTGCGGTCACCTACGCGGTAGACACAGCGCCTGCCGAGCAACAACTGAAAGACCCCACTGCACAGACACCCGCGGCCGTAATGGAACATCAGCCCCGGGTCACTCCGCCCGTCGCAGAAACATCCGCTGCGGAAGCCCCGGTCACCACCGCTACTGTAGCCACGGAAACTGCACCTGCTCCCCAACCGGAAGTAACAGTGGTGACATCCGAAACTACTACGGACAAGCCCGGCGGGCTGCGCGGATTCTTCGGCAAATTTTTCGGCCAGGAGAAAGCAGAACCTGCACCCACGGCGACCGCAGACACCAAAACGACTACGCCCACCACCGCACCTGCGCCAATCCCTGCGCCCCCGGTCCAGGAAACGGAGCGCACACCGGAACCCGTACCGCAACCGGCGGAAAGCGCAGAAGTAGAGGCACCGGCAGCACCGGCAAGTCCTGACGCTGCGGAAGAACCCCTGGTCGTGGCGAAGGCCGAAACCGAAACTCCGGAACCACGCCTCGCGGAAACCGCTGAAGAGACATTACAGGCCACTCCCATAGACGCCTTGACCGCACAGGCCGTCGAAGGAGACGCCGAGGCCCAGTATCAACTCGGGAAAAGTTATTACGTCGGAGACCCGGTCAAGAAAGATTACAGCCAGGCCTTCCTGTGGTACCGGCGTGCGGCACTGCAGGGACATGCGGAAGCGCAATTCAATCTCGGCACCATGTATCTCATGGGAGAAGGGATAGAACAGAGTGATACGGAAGCCCGGGACTGGTATGAGCAGGCCGCGGAACAGGGACATGAGACGGCCCGGCAAAACCTGGAAAAACTGCAACGCCTCGCCGCGGAACAGGAATCGAGCGAGGATACCGCCGCTGCTGTTGAAGAAGAGGCGCCCGCGAAAAAAGACGGCGTGCTGGGATATCTGGGCAGAATGTTTACCTCCGCGGAGGAGGAAGAAGATGGGGAATATACAGGCGAAGACGGTGAAGCCTACGCCGACGAAATGACACAGGTCGAAGCTGACATCAGCGACTCGGCGGCGGAGGTCCAGGCTGCGCAACTGGCGCCGGGGCAAAGCGATTATGAAAGAGGTCTCGCCTATAGCGAAGGTGAAGGCGTGCCGCAGGACTACACCACCGCCTTCAAACTGTTCCAGAGCGCAGCAGAGCAGAATTATGCGCCGGCCCAGTATCAACTGGGCAATGCCTGCATGAGCGGCCACGGCACGGAAAAAAATCCGGAGTCTGCAATTGCCTGGTATGAAAAATCCGCACGCCAGGGTTACACGCTGGCGCAACGCACGCTCGGGAGCATTTACATGCACGGGGACGGCGTCCAGCAAAACAAACCGCTGGCGCTCGCCTGGTACAGTATCCTTTCCAGCGGCGGCAACATACTGGATATACACCGGCGCGATGTGCTCAAGGAAGAACTCAGTGAATCCGAGTTGCAGGAATCCGAAAAGTTGAAACAGGAATTGTCCGCCAGCCTGCCCCCCGCCAGCACGGCAAACTAAATAGCTGTTCGGATTTCCAGATCAAGCGGCAACCGGGTAACTCGGCGGCAGACCGTGTGCCGCAGGGATAGCGGCACTCGAGCCTACAGGGACGTATTCACGGCGTGTCTGACGACGAGTTACCCGGTTGCCGCTAACATGTTTGCAGAGTACAGGGCTCGGAGCATTTGCTCGGAGCCCTGACTCTCACTCCTGACTACTGACTTCTATCCCCTATTGTTGCAATCTGGCGATCGTGGAGACGGGTGAACAGGAGCAGCGCGGCAACGGCGCCGGTCAGCGCCAGGAACATGTCCGATTGCGTGTCCCACGGATCGCCCTGGAGACCGAGGAACTCGTCCGCACCCTGCCCCAGCGCCAGTGCCACCCACCATTCGATGAGTTCATAGAACGCGCTGATGGCCATCGCCACGCACACGGACAGAAACATGAGCATCCGCGCGCCGGTGATGAAGTTGCCCCGCAAAAAAATTTCGCGCGCAATCAGGACCGGAACGAACCCCTGCATAAAGTGGCCGATCTTGTCATAGGGGTTCCGGTCCAGATCGAAAAGATCCTGCAGCCAGAAACCCAGGGGCACCTGGGCATAGGTATAGGCACCCCCCAGGATGAGGACGAGGGCGTGCACACAAATCAGCACATAAAGAAGCGTGGTCAGGGGGAAGCGACGATAGGTTGCGAGCAGAATCGGGGCGGCGATGAGGACCGGGGCAACTTCCAGCAACCAGGTAGGACGATCGTAGGGATCGATGCCGGAGGCAACCAGCACCAGCAGGACCGTCACGCCCAGGACGAGAAGCAGATACTGGCGCGGCATCCTCTGGACAATCACTACGTGGTCATCATGTGACCTTCTCCAGGCCGAGAGGATCCTCATGAATGATCACCTCGGAATTGGGGAAGGCCCGGTGCAGTTCCGCTTCCACCTCATCGGAGATCGCGTGCGCCCGGACCAGGGTAATCTCCGGGTCCATTTCAATGTGCAGCTGGATGAACGTGGTGTATCCGGAGGAACGTGTACGCAACTCGTGCAGGTTGCGCACATCCGGATGGGCCATGGCAATCCCGGTAATCCTGGTGCGGTCCTCATCCGGCAGTTCCCTGTCCATCAACTGGTCCAGTGAGACCTTGACGATCTCCCAGGCGTTATAAAGCACGTAGCCCGCCACCCCCAACGCAAACAGGGGATCGGCGATGTACCAGTCCAGGTACATGCTCAGGGACAGTGCGGCAATAATGGCAAGGTTGACCAGTATGTCGCCCAGGTAATGCAGACTGTCGGCCCGGATCGCAATGGAACGTGATTTTTTGATGACATAACGCTGATAGATCACAAGGGCGATGGTCAGGACCATGGAGATCACCATGACGGCGAGGCCCACGGTACCGTGTTCAATGATGCGCGGGTTGAACAACCGGTCGCCGGACTCCACGATAAGAAACAACGCCGATCCGGCGATGAATGCGGACTGGGCGAGTCCCGCCAGGGGTTCCGCCTTGCCATGTCCGAAACGGTGTTCCTTATCGGCCGGCACCAGCGCATGGCGGATCGCCACCATGTTGACGCAGGAGGCTGCGACATCCAGCAGGGAATCGATCAGGCTGGCCAGCATGGCCACCGAGTGGGTCATGAGATAGGCCATCAGCTTGATCACCACCAGAAATGTGGCAATGGCAACCGAGGCGTAACTGGCGGCGCGGACGAGGCCGTCACCTGTCTGGTTGGTAGTCATTACTTGCGCCATGGCTGGAACCCGTAAATATCATGCCCCGATAATGCATTATATGTAAAATCGCCGGGAATATTCATGCAGTTTGCTCACCGGATCAAAGATGTCTGGATATCAATATGATTTGTTTGTAATCGGTGCGGGCTCGGGCGGCGTACGGGCGGCGCGCACGGCGGCCGGGTTTGGCGCCCGCGTCGCCATTGCAGAAGATCGTTATCTCGGCGGCACCTGTGTCAACGTCGGGTGCGTGCCCAAGAAGCTCCTGGTCCATGCTTCCCATGGCGCCGAAGATTTTGCCATCGCCCGCAGCTTCGGCTGGCACGCCGAAAATATCCGTTTTGACTGGCAGGCGCTCATCACCAATAAAAACCGCGAGATTGAACGCCTGCACGGGGTCTACCAACGGCTGCTGGACAAGGCCGGCGTGACGATACTGCAGGGCCGCGCCGTACTCGTTGACGATCACCACATTGCCGTTAATAACAAAACCCTGTCGGCGGAACGAATACTGGTCGCCACCGGCGGCTGGCCGGATGTGCCGGACGTCCCCGGCCGTGAACATGTCATTACTTCCAACGAGGCGTTTTTTCTGGAAAAACTACCGCAACGCATCGTCATCGTCGGCGGCGGTTATATCGCGGTGGAATTCGCCTGCATCTTTCGCGGCCTGGGCGCGGACATCACGCTCGTGCATCGCGGGCCGCTGTTCCTGCGCGGTTTCGACGATGAGGTGCGCGCGATCCTTGCCGAAGAAATGCGCAACAAAGGCATCAAACTCCTGTTCGATACCAGTATTGAACGCATCGAAAAGGACGGACATCTCTACATTGCTCATCTCACTAATCACCAATCACTAATCACTGATTTAGTCATGTGCGCCACCGGGCGCAGGCCGAACACGAAAAATCTCGGCCTGGAAAACGCGGGGGTCCGTCTCGATGAAAATCACGCCATTATCGTCGACGATCATTATCAAAGTTTCATACCTTCCATCTTTGCCATCGGCGATGTCATCAACAAGGTCCGGCTGACGCCGGTGGCCACCGCCGAAGGCATGGCCCTCGCCGATGCACTGTATAACAACAAGCCTGGACGGGTGGACTACACCAACATACCCACCTGCGTCTTCAGCCAGCCGGCACTCGGCACGGTGGGCCTGACCGAAGCGGAGGCCCGTGAACAATACGGGGACATCGCGATCTACAAGACGCATTTCCGGCCGCTGAAACTGAGCCTCAGTGACAGTGAAGAAAAGATCTTCATGAAACTCATTGTCGACAGGAAAACCGACCGCGTGGTCGGCGCGCACATGCTGGGCCCCGAGGCCGGCGATATCATCCAGGGCCTCGCCATTGCCATCAAGGCCGGCGCCACCAAGGCCGTTTTTGACTCTACCATCGGCATCCATCCCACCGTGGCCGAAGAATTCGTCACCTTGCGGACACCGGTGTGAGGTTCGTTCCTTACCTGTTTCTGCCGGTGTTGATGTTGTGCGGCGGCAGCCCACGGGCTGCAGATGAAGGACCCGTCATCGCGGTAGCCGCCAACTTCGCCCCGGTCCTGGAGGAGATCGCTACTGCGTTCACCGCGAGCAGCGGCAACAGGATCAGGATCAGCGCCGGCGCGACCGGGGCCCTGGTCAGACAGATCGAACAGGGGGCCCCGTTTGAACTGTTCCTGTCAGCCGATGACGAACATGTCGCCTACCTGCACCAAAAAGGGTTCACCCGTGACAGTGGACGCATCTACGCCCTCGGCGTCCTGGTGTTGTACCTGCCGCACACTACCCGGCTGGACGTGCAGGCAGATAATGCGGACATCCTGAAACAACTGTTCCATCGCCAGCACCTGCGCATTACCCTGGCCAACCCGGAACTTGCGCCTTATGGGTTGGCCGCGAAACAGGTGCTGCAGCGCTTCGGGCAATGGCACATGTTGCAGGGTCGTGTCGTGCTGGGTGAAAACGTCGGCCAGGCGGCGCAGTTTGCCTTGTCCGGTTCCGTCGATGCCGCACTACTGCCTTATTCCCTGGCCATCGATCCCGTCCTGCTGGAATCCGGACAGTTTCAGATCCTTGATATGGACTGGTATGCTCCCATCCGGCAGCGCATGGTACTGTTAAAAAACGCAGGCCGGACCGCGACCGCACTGTATGATTTTATTTCCAGCGAAACGGCACAGCAAATCATCCGTAACTACGGATATGCCCTGCCGTAAACTCAATTTCGGCACAAAATACATACCCCCTTCTCCCTCCGGGAGAAGGGTCGGGGATGAGGGAAATATACATCCTGGTATATCGCTTTCCCTCACTCGCCACTACGTGGCGGCCTCTCCCAAAGGGAGAGGCAAAAAACTTGCCTTTTCACTCCTGCACCATCGAGATGAAGAGACATTATTCAATTCTGAAACAACCTCCGGATAATCAACATGGACTGGCAGACACTGGTACTTTCTTTCAAGCTCGCGTTCTGCACTCTCCTCGTGTTGCTGCCCGTGGGGATAGTGACGGGACGCGTACTGGCCTATGGGCGTTTCCACGGCCGGACTTTCGCCATGGCCTGCGTGGCACTGCCGCTGGTGCTGCCTCCGACGGTATTGGGTTTCTACCTGCTGGAGGCGTTTGGTCAGCAGGCCGTCATCGGCCGCTGGTTTCACCAGCTCACAGGGTACCCGCTGGCCTTCACCTTCGCCGGCCTGGTATGCGCCTCGGTGATCTTCAATCTGCCGTTTGCCATCCTGCCCATGCAACGCGCCTTCACCGCCATTGCCACGGACATCCGCGAGGCATCGTGGTGTTGCGGCCTGTCGCACTGGCAAACCTTCCTGCGGATCGAACTGCCCCTGGCCTGGCCCGGCATCATCGCCGCGCTCATCCTCGTCTTCGCCCACACGCTCGGAGAGTTCGGCGTGGTGCTCATGATCGGCGGTAATATCCCCGGGGAAACGCGCACCGCCGCGATCGCCATCTATGACTACATGCAGGTCCTGAACGAAGATGCGGCCGGGCGTCTCTCCGCCCTGCTGCTGGCCTGCGCGTTCATTTCGATCCTGCTCATCAACTTGCTCAACCTGCGTTTCGTAAATCATGAACACAAACGCAACCTCTGATTACCTGTCCATTGACGTACAACAGGCGGGCCCCATTCCGCTCAACGTGCAATTGAGCTGCGGCCGGAATGAACTCATCGTGCTGGTCGGTCCCTCCGGCAGCGGCAAGACCACGCTGCTGAGGACCGTGGCCGGCCTGCACCCGGCGCGGCACGCGTATGTGCGCTGCGCCGGCGCCGTCTGGAGTGACAGTAACAACCGGATTCACCATCCCACACAACACCGTCGCATCGGTTTTGTCTTCCAGCACTATGCCCTGTTTCCGCACCTCAGCGTCTACCGCAACATCGCGCTTGCGTGCCGGAATTTGCCGGCGCCGGAAAGACAACAACACGTAAGGGACATGCTCTGCCTCGTAAACCTCGAGGGGCTGGAAGAACGTATCCCGTCCCAGCTTTCCGGCGGCCAGCAACAACGCGTGGCCCTGGCGCGGGCGCTCGCCCGCAATCCTTCCGTGTTGCTTCTTGACGAGCCCTTCAGCGCCGTGGACCAGGTCACGCGCCGGAAACTCCGCCGCGAACTAGCGCAGTTGCGGCACAAACTCAATATCCCCATTCTCCTCGTTACGCACGATCTGGATGAAGCGCGCATGCTCGCCGATCGCATGTGCATCCTGCAGGAAGGCGCGCTGCTGCAGAGCGGCACACCCCAGGAGGTCCTCACCCGTCCGGCCACCGCCCAGGTGGCGCGGCTGGTGGATCTGGGCAACCTGTTCACGGGAGTAATCGTCCGCCATGATGCAACAAGGAACTATTCCTGTATTCGCTGGGGTGATGTGGAACTTGAATGTACTTTACGAACGGAATTTTCCATTGGTGCCAGGGTGGACTGGATCATTCCGCCCGAGAATATCATTCTGCACCGCGTCGACAGGCCCTCTAAAGGCGAACATGAAAATCCAGTAAGCGGCGTAATTGAACAGGCACTGGCCCTCGGTGAAAATACTTCAATTCTTATGGGTACCGGTCATATAGGGGCCCAACTCAGTTTTATGGTCCCCACCCACGTCGCCCGCCGCAATAACCTGCAGGAAGGGACGGCCATCACGGTCTCATTGCTGGCGGACGCCATCCATTTGATGGCGCCCGTGCCGGTGCCGGGCAAGACAACCCCTGTGTAATTCAGTACTATTACTTTTATGGATGATATTATTCTCCAGTCGGTTATCGAAATTACCAGGCAGCATGACATCGATTCACTCGAAGTCAGCCTGATTACAACGCTGGCTGAATTTATCCCCGCCACCGCCATATTTATTGTCAAACCCCTGGATGAAACGAAACCCGGTAAGTTCATCGAGATCATGCGCCTCACGATTTCCGACGAGCAGGGTAATCAGCAAAAATATGAATGGACCCACGATAATGCCGTAGACAATGGCGGCCACCTGCTTCAGGAGTGCTTCACCAGCATGAAGCCTGTGCATTACAAGGCGGAGGGCAAGCAGGGACGGTTCCTGTTTCCCATCATCCACAACAACATTACCGATGCGATCCTCGGTGTCGAGGCCAGCCAGGACATGAATTCCTGGCGCGCCATTATTGAAGCATTCGTCAAGATTTACAGCAATTACCTGGCAATCCTGAATATCAGCGAACGGGACAAGCTGACCGACCTGCACAACCGGCGCACGTTCGACTATAAACTGGACAAATTGCTGAAGTCCCAGCGCCTGCAATATCAGCGCTACGGAAACTCGACTGACGCAAATGAAAAGCGACGGTCATCCCCGGCAATGAATTCATGGCTGGCGATTGCGGACATTGATCATTTCAAACGCATCAATGACACCTATGGACATTTATTCGGTGACGAAGTGATACTCATTGTTTCGCAGCAGATGAAAAAGTACTTTCGCAGATCGGACCTGCTGTTTCGGTTCGGCGGGGAAGAATTCGTTATCATCCTGGAACCGGCTTCCCCGGAGAAGGCCCATGAGATCCTGGACCGCTTCCGGCAGGCAATCGCCGCGTACAAGATTGCCCAGGTCGGGACCACGACCGTCAGTATCGGTTATGCAAAAATAGTGGACGGCGTTTCCAGCCACATTACCCTCGATCACGCGGACAAGGCGCTCTACTATGCAAAAAACCACGGCAGAAACAGTGTCATCAACTATGAACACCTGGTGGTAAACGGTACCCTGACGGAACAGAAACCATCCAGTGTGACATTGTTTTTCGAC
>Ga0326597_10004969_pt1 | contig 18578 bp, 14 predicted proteins | sample RVTome_12_FD_203789 | JGI IMG/M metagenome (GOLD analysis project Ga0326597, IMG submission 203789) | Soil microbial communities from uranium-contaminated site in the Upper Colorado River Basin, Wyoming, United States - RVT100D185 | ecosystem: Environmental > Terrestrial > Soil > Contaminated >... | reverse complement strand
CAGGCTTTAGGCTTCAGGGTTTAGTCGCGGTACAAGTCTCTCGCCGAGGTTCTCCACTGAAATCCTTGTTCGCGCCTCTTCGCCAGTTGCTTCGTTCCCAAAGCCTAAAGCCCAAAGCCTAAAGCCTAAAGCCTAAAGCCTAGAGCCTAAAACCTAGAGCCTATCTCTCAGTAGGGCCGGAGGGAATCGAACCCACTCAGGCAGATTAAAAGTCTGCTGTGCAACCGCTACACCACGACCCCATGAAGTTGGTCGGGCGTATGCGTTTCCATCGCCGAGTACGCGCCATCGTTTGTTTCTCCGTTGTGTACCGTCGTCAGTGGTAGCCCTGAGGATCGAACTCAGCGCGGCGGCCTTATCAGGACCACTTGGGCACCCAGCCCTCGACTACCGTTTCGAGTCGGGCACCTCGGAGTCGAACCGAGACCCTCCTGCTCCCGAAGCAGGCGTGCTCCCATCTGCACCTCTGCCCGAATGTGTTGTCAGTCAGAACGGCAGGATTTGAACCTGCGATCTCGTGGCCCCCGACCACGCGCGATAACCAGGCTTCGCCACGTTCTGATTCTCAGTAGCCCGTGTGGGAGTCGAACCCAACCTGTTCGGCTTGAAAGACCGACGACCTCACCGGAAGTCGAACGGGCCAAGTTGTAGCGCTCTTCCTACCGACTCCTGCCGGCACCGCGCCGCGCGCACCGCGAGCGCGAAGTGGGCCTGACGGTGCTCGAACCCGTGTCTCCTGGGCTTCAACCAGGCGCTTTACCATCTAAGCTACCGACCCAACGAAAAAACCCGATGCCTTGCGACACCGGGTTTTGGTTGATTCCGTGGTGGAACGACCAAGCGTCACAAGCGCAAAGGCAGCGCGGGCTGCGTATTCGCCGATTGATAATCGGCAAACGGCCCTAAGCCTTTGGATTCGCAGGTGATACTTGATCGTAGGGACATCATCGTACCGGTTTCCCTGATTGCGCGGCCTCCCTCGGCCGCGGTCTTTGTCGTGCTTTCAAGTTGGACGCCGCTGCCGGCAAAAGGTTCACGGGTTTTTCGCCGGCGTGGACAGATTCTTGGATTCGCCGGCGGCTACGTTTATTTCCTCGGTCCCCGGAAAAACCTGGTTTGCGGCGTTTATCGGGACGTTTCCGTAATGACCGCCCCAACCCGACCAGTACGAGTCAGAGGCGTCGTGCTTTTGGGTCTTGGCGGTAAAAGTCCAAGTAAGCGCACGGCCTGACCGACTGCTGCTTATTGGCGGCCGGCAGCGAGGCGCACACAATTTGCTCGCGGTCGCGAATCACTTGGCTGGTGAGTCGCTCCGGATTGGTCATTCTGAAGTGGACGCACTGCTCCTGGAATGCGCTCTCGCGCGTGGCCGCGGAAAGCAAAGTGGCGGGCGGCGTCTTGTCGCCGAGGCCACTCGTCCAAGGCCCAATTCCAAGCGCGGTTCACGCTGCCGACCGCCCGTCGGCCCGACTCCGCTGCATTGACCCTCAGTCCGACGTTTTTCCAGCCCAACCATGCTCAAAATGACTGAACGGTGGCGGCTGACGCCAATTTCCTAGAATTGAGGAAGTTCTTCATTTTCATCCTCATAATTGTAGTCAAGAAGGACCCCAAATTCACGGCTATCATCGGGATACCTCTCTGAAATCTCGTTAACAAACATGAAAGTCATCGTCCATAGAGTGTGGGTGCCACTGGCCGTGTTCCATGCGGGCGCCAAAGGATCCTGTGCAGGGTGCGAAAACACTCGAATAATGTCGTCGCGCTCTCCAAGGTAGGTAGTGCATCATTCCTTCTGTAAATCCGCTAGTGCTGTCATTGCTGGCAGCCAGCGCGGGAATTGATCTTGGAAAGGGCGGGCCATACGCGGTCTTCTTGGGAATTCATCAAAACCCCAGGAGACGCGCACATGACCCACCGCGAACATGATACGGGATGGGAGTTCGAGGCCCAAGCCGAGGCATTTGCCAGTAGGCCGTTTCAAGAGGTGCTGGAATTGCTGATCGACCACGGCTTGGGGGGAATCGCCCAGGCGATGCGAATGCTGCTCAACGAAGCGATGAAGCTCGAGCGGAGCGAAGTGCTGGCCGCGCAGCCCTACCAGCGGACGCCCACGCGCCGCGGTTAGGCGAGATCCCCTACCTGTTTTTCGACGCCCGCTACGAAAAGGTGCGTGTCGGCGGCACTGTGGTCTCTTGTTCGCTGTTGGTCGCCACGGGCATCGGGCCCGACGGACGCCGCACGATCCTGGGTGTGAGTGTGTCGCTGTCCGAGGCCGAGGTGCACTGGCGCGACTTCTTGGCAGGCTTGCAGGAACGAGGGCTGCACGGCGTGCGGCTGATCACCAGCGACGATCACGCCGGACTGCGGGCCGCTCTCGCGGCGCGTTTCCCGGGCGTGCCGTGGCAGCGATGTCAGTTCCACCTGGCCCAGAATTGGCTCGACCATCTGCCGCCCAGCGTGTCGCAGTCCGAAGCGAGCGCCGATCTGCGAGCGGTGTTCCATGCGCCGAGTCGCGACGAAGCCGAGCGGCTGCTGGGCCTGATGGCGGCGAAGTACGCGGCCACGTCGCGGAAGCTGGCCGCCTGGCTGGAGGAAAACGTGCCCCAAGGGCTGACGGTGTTCGACTTTCCCGCCGAGCATCGCCGACGCCTGCGAACCAACAACGCCCTGGAGCGACTCAACCGAGAACTCAAACGCCGCACCCGCGTGGCGAGCATCTTCCCCAACGAAGCTTCCCTGCTCCGCCTGGCCACGGCGGTGCTCATGGAAATCGACGACGAGTGGCAAACCGAGAAGCGTTACCTCCCTCACGTCGCGCTTACATTCGCCCCCTAACCAATACCACTTCTACAAAGCGATGGTTGCGCTATCCAGTTGAACCGACTAGTTGCAAGACGATCTCCAGTGCCGTTTAATGGCGTGGCTTCGCCGTCGTCGATGACGGCGTCATGTTGGGCTGTGGCAAGGAAACAATCAGGAGTGTTCATGTCCACGCTCGATGGCGAAGATCAAAGTCGAGACCCGCTACGGGTCGCGCTCCTTTCGGCCAAAGGCCCGCTGTATCGGAAGCGCGGGGGCATTTTCGGCAAGTCGCTTCGCTACATGCCACTGACGCTGCCCACCTTGGCTGCGCTGGTTCCCCCCGAGCTTTCGATCGAGGTCGTCTGCGTTGATGAGGGAATCGCCGACATTGACCTTGATCTCCAGGCCGACTTGATCGGCATGACCGTGATCACCGGCTGCGCGCCGCGGAGTTATCAGTTGGCCGAGCACTTTCGCCGCCGCGGTATTCCGGTGGTGCTGGGCGGGCCGCACGTGACGCTGCTGCCCGACGAGGCCCAGCAGTATGCCGACAGCATCGTGGTGGGCTACGCCGAGGACGAATGGCCGCGGCTGTTGCGCGATTTTGCGGGGGGGCGATTGCAAACAAGATACGTTCAGTCGCCGCAACTTGATCTGGCGGCGCGACCCTTGCCTGATCGCAGCGTGCTACCGGAACGGCGGTACTTGACCGCTGATGTGTTTGAAGCGACTCGCGGTTGCGTTCACAATTGCTCGTTCTGCGTCGTGCCGGCTGCATGGGGCCGCAAGCCGCTGCAAAAGCCGGTGGAAGACGTGGTGGCTGATATTCGCCGCCGCAAGGCGCGCCGCGCCATCTTCATCGATTTGAACTTGATTGCGGACAAGAATTACGCCGCCGAATTGTTCGGAGCGTTAATCCCGCTGCGCATTGCATGGTACGGCTTGGCCACGACCTTGCTGTGCGACGACGCTCCGCTTCTCGATCTGGTGGCGCGCAGCGGTTGCCGGGGCTTGCTCATGGGTTTGGAGTCGCTCTCGCGGCCAAGTCTTCAGGCGTCGCACAAGGCGTTCAACGATCCCGAGTCGTACCCGCGAGTCATCGAAATGCTGCACCGCCGCGGCATCGCATTGCAGGGCTGCTTTGTTTTCGGATTGGACGACGACGCGCCGGACGTGTTCCTCAAGACTGCTCGCTTTGCTGTCGAGTGCGGAATTGATTTGCCACGCTTCGCCATTGTGACGCCGTTTCCCGGAACCACGCTCTACCGTGAACTCGACTCGCAGGGCCGAATCCTCACGCGGGACTGGGAGCGGTACGATGGCCAGCACGTGGTATTTCAACCGGCGCAGATGAGCGTCCGCCAGTTGCAGCTGGGGACCGAACAGGCGTGGAGGTACGCCTACTCGTGGATCAACTTGGCGCGTCGCTTGCGCCGCACGGCGGCGCCCTGGCCTGTCGCGCTGGTGACCAATTGGGGTTACCGCCACTACGCTTATCATCTGGATCGTTTCTACACATGCGACGCGCTACTCCCTTCTCATGGCCCGCTCGTAGGTAGGGAGAAGGTTCGTCCGCGCGACGTCGCCAACCGCCGGGAGGTGGTCGTGTCGTGAGCGCTCTGCCGCAGCGTCCGTTTCGGCTGACGATCGTGCATCCCTGCGTGGGACGGCGGCCGGGCACGAGGCGGTATGTGCGCACCTGGCAAATGGAGCCAATCCCGGCGGCGATGCTCGCCGCCCTGGCGCCGCCGGACGTGGAGAAGCGGTTCTACGACGATCGGCTGGAGCCGATCCCCTACGATCAGCCCACGGACCTGGTGGCAATCAGCGTGGAAACGTACACGGCCCGACGGGCCTATCAAATCGCCAGCGAGTTTCGCCGGCTTGGCGTGCCGGTGGTGATGGGGGGATTTCACGCGACCCTTTGCCCCGAGGAAACCGCCGAGCATTGCGAGTCGCTGGTGATCGGGGAAGCCGAGGCGCTGTTTCCCGAGGTGATCGACGATTATCGCCACGGGCGGCCCCAACGGGTCTATCGCGCCGCCTCCCGCCCGCGGTTGACGGCGACTCCCGATCGCTCGATCTTCCAAGGCAAAAAGTACCTGCCGATCCGGCTGGTTGAGTTCGCGCGCGGCTGCCGATTTCACTGCGACTTCTGCGCCATCCAATCATTCTTCGACGCGACACACAGCCATCGCGCGGTGGACGACGTGGTGCGGGAGCTGCACCAGGTCTGTCGTCCCGGCCAGATCGTCTTCTTCATTGACGACAACCTGACCTCAGGCATGGCTGAGGCCAAGGAGCTGATGCGGGCGCTCATTCCGCTCCGCATTCGCTGGGTCACGCAGACGGCGATCAATGGTGCCTTTGACGACGAAGCGCTGGACCTGATGCGCCGCAGCGGTTGCATCGGCGCCCTGATCGGCTTCGAGTCGCTCGATCCGCTCACGCTGCGGCAAATGAATAAGGGCTTCAATCTCATGCGCGGCGGCCCTCGCGAGGCGGTCGCCAACATGCGGCGGTTTGGGCTTTCGGTGTATGGCACATTCATTTTCGGGTACGACCACGATTCGCCCGAGACGATGCGGGCCGCCGTCCAGTTTGCCCGCGACGAGGGATTGTTCATCGCGGCCTTCAATCACATCACTCCGTTCCCGGGAACGCCGCTCCTCCGCCGCCTGGAGAGCGAGGGGCGGTTGCTGTACAACGCTTGGTGGCGCGACCCTCGCTATCGCTACAACATGGTTCCGTTTCAGCCCAGAACGATGAGTCCCGAAGAGCTGGCGCGGCGGTGCATCGAAGCGCGACGGGCGTTCTATTCCTGGCCGAGCATTGCGCGGCGGGGACTGCACCGAGTCAACCGTCGCGACTCTTTCGTGGCGCGGAGCTTCTGGGCAATCAACGCCATGCACCGGTGGGACATCGATGGCCGCAATGGCCTGCCGCTGGGGGACGCCGATTGGCGCGGAGAATTGCTTTGCGTGGAATCTCCCTTCGCTCCACAGGAGGCGGTGAAGCGATGAGCGCGGCGCCTGTGCTCAACACGCTTTGGACATGGCAATGCCGCGGCGCGGCAAAGGCGTTCGACCGCGCCGCGCGGGAAGTGGAGAGGGCCCAGGGCCGCGTGCTCAGCGAAGTCCTCCGCGGCGCCAGGCAGTCGGAGTACGGACGCCGCTTGGGATTCGATCGCATTTCCCAGCCGCGCGATTTCCAGCGGCAGGCGCCGATCGTGTCCTACGACGACCTGCGCCCCTGGATCGAACAGGCCGCCGCGGGAACGCCGCGGGCGCTGAGTGGGGAGCGGATTCGCCTATTCCAGCCCACCGCTGGATCGAGTGGCGGCGAGAAGTTGATTCCCTACACGCCGCTCTTGCAGCGGCAGTTTCAGCGAGCCATTCAAGCCTGGATTTGGGACTTGCACACCGGGGCGCCGGGCGTGCGGCGGGGAAGAGCCTATTGGTCGATCTCGCCGGGCGCTCAAGCGCCGCGAAGCACCAGCGGAGGAATTCCCATCGGGTTCGATCACGACGTGGATTATCTGAACCCGCTTATGCGGCGCATTGTATCGCTAGTGCTGGCGGTTCCCTCCCATGTGGCCCGCGTGCGAGATGCGGATGACTTTCGTTACACCACGTTGTGTTGCCTGCTGGCGAGCGATGATCTGGCGCTGATCTCGGTATGGAGTCCCACCTTCTTGACGGCGCTGCTGGCGCAACTGGAGCCGTGGCTCGATTCGATGGCTTACGACATTGGCCGTGGCCGTCTGAGGCTTCCCGCCGGCGCCCATGAGCTTGACCTGCGTATTCCGCCCAACCCACGGCGTGCGCGTCAATTGCAAGGGATTTTTCGGACACACGCCGAGTCTTCGGCCCGCCTGCGTGCAATTTGGCCGCGGCTGGCCTTGATTAGTTGCTGGTGCGACGCGGCGTCGGCGTTTTACCGCCCGCAGCTTGAAGCATTGTTTCCCGGCGTTCCCCTGCAACCCAAGGGCCTGATGGCGACCGAAGGCGTTGTTTCCATTCCTCGGGTCGGACGGGAAGGCGCGGCGTTGGCGGTCACGTCGCATTTTTTCGAGTTTATCCCTTGCAACGAACGAGGCGAAGCGACGGACGAAGACCGTCCACGATTGGCGCACGAATTGGAGCGACACGACTGTTATCAGGTCTTGCTCACGACGGGCGGCGGTTTGCACCGCTATCGTCTGGGTGACGTGGTGGAAGTGGTCGATTTTTTGGATCAATGTCCGCTCGTGCGGTTCCTGGGTCGGGCCGCCGGCGCCACTGATCTGGTGGGCGAAAAACTTTCGGAAGCACACGTGCGCGTCGTGCTGGACGGCGTCTTTGCCGAATTGGACCTGGCCCCCCGGTTTGCTATGCTGGTGCCGGCCGAATCGGCCCAGCCCGGTTACCGACTGTTCCTGGAATGCGATGGAGTTGATCCGCAAACTCAAGTCGAACTGGTGTGGCGAGTTGAACAAGGGTTGCGGCGGAATCCGCACTATCATTACGCCGTGGCGATCAAACAACTGCGGCCAATCGAGATGACGCTGCTACACGGGCCTGCGGGAGTCGGTTGGCAGGTGTTTCAGCAGGAACTCGCGGCCCGCGGCCAGAAGCTGGGAGACATCAAGCCCGTCGCCTGCGATGGCAAGAGCGATTGGCCAGGCAGATTCGCGCCATGGTCGAAATCCACCGCGGCGATCAATCAAACGAGTGTTTCCAGGTAGGCCGGACTGGTAATTCGTCCCCAATGGAATAACGCTTCGTCCGATGGCTCACACTCCCCAATCCTCAGGAGTGGCGATGATAACCATCCCGGTGTCCGCAAAGCGCGAGTATTCGCCATCGCCGGCGGAGTTCGAGGAGTCCGGCTGGTGGGGCGGTTTTCCCGCCGATGAGCAAGGTCTGCTTCGCCGCGCTGACGATTGGCCGGCACATCCCTCATTGAGCGACCTCAGCCACGAAACGCTCAAAGAACTGACGCAGAATGAAGGGATGGATTTCGCCGTGGCCGTGCTCTATACCCGGCTGTTGCGAGAGCCCCAGAATGCAGCCCTGTACGCTAGAGTGCGGGAGAGGCGGAAACGATCGCCGGCAGCTTGCCCGAGGCCCGTGACGCTGGCGTTCTGCCCGGGCGCCTACTACCGAGAGATCACCAAGAACGGCGCCGATGGACGGATTCTTCGCGAGGCCGCCGAGCCGTATGTTTATCAGACGATTCTTGTGCCGACGGGTAGCAGCGCCACGGCGGCGACGAATGGAAGTTTCCTTTGCAATTGGCTTTGCGAGCGGCCGGCCGGCGAGTGCATTGTGTTGGCATCGCTCAGCAAAGGCGCGAGCGACATTAAGGCGGCTCTGGCGCACCCCATGGCGGAGATCGCGTTCCGCAATGTGCGGGGATGGATCAATGTCAGCGGCGTGTTGAGCGGATTGCCGATTTTCAACTGGCTGCTGCGGAGGCCGCTGATGACCGCCGCGTATCGCGTTCTGTTCTGGTGTCGCGGAATGAACTTTCGGGTCATTCCCAGCCTGCGCTGGGGAGAGGGCGAGGACCTCGACTTTCCTCTGCGCTTGCCGGCTCATATGCGAATGCTCACCGTGATTGGGTTTCCCTTGGGCCGACATGTCGGCCATCCGTTGTTGCGGAAGAACCGCCGCCGCATGGCACCCTGGGGACCGAACGACGGCCTGATGCTGCTGTGGGATAGTTGCCGCCTGCCGGGAGCCGTCTATCCGGTCTGGGGGGCGGATCATTTTATGCGGCCGGACGGTGACAGTCGTCCGCTGGCCGCGCTGTTGGCGGGAATCCTCGTCGAGGAGCTTGCCGATCATGTCTGCACTGCATCCTGATTCACTCGCCAGCGAACTTCCTTGCCCGACACGGCCGGCGCCGCTGCTGTCGGGTTGGCCGGCGGCCTGGTTCATGTTCTGTCCTGCGCGGGCGGTGCGCCGCGGCCCGGTCGGCAAACAGGCCTTTGGGCAGCGTCTAGTGGCCTTTCGCACCGCCAGCGGCAAAGTGGCGGTGCTGGCGGGACGCTGCGTTCATCTGGGCGCCGACCTGGCGGGCGGCTGCGTCGTGGGGGAATCGCTCCGCTGCCCATTCCATCATTGGCAGTTCGATGCCCAAGGCCGCTGCATCGCCATGCCCGCGACGGGCGACATACCCGAAGGCGCGCGTCAACTGGCGTTTCCCGCCGTGGAGCGAATGGGAGGCGTTTATTGCTACAACGGTCGCTCCCCCGCGCACCTCTTGCCATTCTTCGACGGCCTGGACGCCGCCGACTTGCAACCAGCGCCGCCGTGCACGCTGGTGCTGCAATGCCCCTGGTATATGGTCGGCGCCAACGGCGTCGATGTGCAACACTTCGCCACCACGCACGATCGCCGGCTCTTGGCGCCTCCGGCAGTCGATTACCCCCTTCCCGACGTTCACCGCACGGTGACGCGATTTGGGATTGCCGGTCAGCACCTGCGGGATCGACTGACACGGCTCGCCGGTCACGAAGTTCGCATGGAAGTTCACGATTGGTCGGGAACCATGTTTCTGGTGCGGGCCACGTTCCGCCGCACCGAAACATTCGGAATCGTCAGTTTGTTGCCCCGCACCGCGCGGGAAACGGAAGTGCATGTGATTGTGGCCGTCCGCCGTAGTTCAAGGCCCTGGTGCCGACGTGGGTTCGATCCGCTCAACGCACGCCTCCGGCGATGGTTCATTCAAAGGTTTTTGCAGCCCGACGTGGCCCGTTCGGCCGGTACCGACGTGGCCACGGGCCGATTGATTCCCGCCGACCGTCCAATGGCCGAGTATTTCCGTTGGCTGCAATCGCTGCATGGTGTGCCGTCATGAACGACGAAGTCATTACCATCACCGGGGGATTGATTACCTCGCAGGAGCGTTCGCTGTGGCAGGCGGCCCTCAAGTGTTGCCATCAGTTTCGGCGCGCTCGCCATGCGTGGCTGGATGCGAAGATCAAGCTGGGCATCGCCGAGCCGCTGTTGGCCCGGGCGCGGGAGATGCGTCGGTGGCGGCGGGGCGACGATCCGCCTTCGGGCATCGTAAAGGAGTATTTCAACCAACCGCCCCTGGCCGACATCCCCGACTTGACGCAAGTGGTTCTTGCCACCTGCTTGGAGCAGGACGGCGTCTCTTGCCAATGCGTGGAGCTAAGCGCGCTGTACGATAACTCGCGGCGGGCCGACGAATTGCTGTCCCGCGCGGCGTGCGTCTTCTTGTCTTCGACCTACTTGCATGACCTGAGCGAACTGGAGGCGGTGGTGCGGCGCGTCAAGCGTCCGAGGCAACGGCTCGTTGTCGGGGGGGCCTTGATGGGTGCGCTGCCCGATGGCTGGCAGGGGCTGCCGGAGATCGATGTGGTCGCGATCGGCTATGGCGAGTATCTGATCCCGGCGCTGGCCACATGGATTCGTTCTGGCTATGAGCGCCTGCCCACGCCCGTGAACGGAAGAAGCGAACGCCGGGAACACTCGACGTTCCTCTTCAGCGGCGCGCCGCCGACGCGGAACCTGGACGATCTGCCCAGGCCCGATTGGCGCCTTGCCGCAAGCCGGCGGCAAGGTCTACTGCCCATGATTTATTACGAGAGCGTGCGCGGTTGTCCCTATCGCTGCAACTTTTGTAACTATCCGTATCTGTTCGCCGACCGGGTCTTTCGCTACAAGTCGGCAGAAAAGATGGCGGACGATTGGCAACACTACTTCGAGACTTTGGGAGTGCGGTACATTACGTGCCTCGACTCGCTGTTCACAATGCCGCCCGAGCGGCTGGCCCGCTTCTGCCAATTGCTGATCGACCGCAAGCTCCCCATTCAGTGGATTTGTTACGCCCGGGCCGACGATCTCGCCCGGGAGGACGTGGTCGCCATGATGAAGGCCGCCGGCGCCCACCAGGTGCAGATCGGAATCGAATCAGGAGACGCCGCCCTGCTGGCGAACATGAACAAGAACTGCACGGTCGAAGCGAACCGGCTCGCCCTGGAGAACTGCCGCCGGCACGATTTGACGAGCATCATCAGTTTGATTGTGGGGTTTCCCGGCGAAACGGCCCAGACGTTGGAGACGACGTATCGTTTCTTGGAGCAAACGCCGCCCGATTTCTATTTCCTGGCCGCCTTCAGCACTCGTGTGGCGGGCATTCCGCTGTTGATTCCCGAGACGAGCGCTCCCTTCGGCCTGGCGGTTGTGCCGAATCTTTACAGCATGGCGCCGTACTGGCGGCATCGCACCATGTCGTGCGCTGAGGTCGGCAACCATATTCGCCGCTTGGATCAGCGCCTGATGCGGCAGCGCGTGGCGCTCAACGCCACGTTGTTTTACGCGGGAACGCTCGGCTATCGTTCCGAACAACGCGAGGCGCTGCTCGACTTTCAACAGCGCGTCGCCACACGGCATCCCTGGATCGAAAGGGTGTTCGATGCGGCCAATCGTTGGGTTGACCGCCGCCTGCGTCGCGATGTGGCGAGATGCTTTGCGGACCGCGGCGAGCCTGCGGTGACAACGCCAGCCTCGAGTGCGGCGGGCGCAAGCCCGCGGACGGTAAACGTATGAGTCGGGCTGCCGTGAATCCTGCTCACGCCCCATCCCACTCGGCCGGCGCGCCGCGGTTGGGAGGGAATTCGCTGCGCCGCGCCGTGCAATGGCTGACCAATCCCTATAAGCTGCTCGACGAAGCGCTGTATTCCGTCGGGTTGACGTTCCGTGCGCGGCTTCCGGTGCTGGGCGATGCGCTGGTGACCGGCGAGCCGCAGTTGCTGCGCGAACTCATGGCGGGGCGTGACTTTGACGCGGGAACGCCCATCAGCGCCTTGCGGGCCCTGCTCGGTCCGCGATCGCTGATCATGTTGCAGGGCGAGCGACATGCTGCCCGTCGCGAGCGGGTGGCGGCCTTGTTCCGCAGCCCCGCCGCGCGGCAGTGCGAATGGTGGATGGTCGAAGAGATGCGGCGAGAGGCGGCGCAGCTTGACCGCCATAGTCCGTTTAGCGTCTACGGTCTCGTGCAGCGCGTGTCGCTGCGAGCGATTCTGGCGGCGCTGTTTGGCGTCGCCGTGGCCGAGCAACGAGAAGCCGAGCGCCTGGTGCAGCGGTTTTTGCGCTCGTTTCGCTCGCCGCTGGTGCTGTTTCTCAAACCGCTGCGGATCGACGCCGGCCCACTCAGCCCTTGGGGGCGGGCCATGCGAAATCGCCAAGACCTGTGTGCCTTTATCAGGAGGCAGATGGATGCCCACCGCGGAACTGACCAGCCGACGATGCTTGCTCAGTTGCTGGCCGCGCCGGGAAGCGATCCGTGGGACGACGAAGACATTGTCGAGGAAATCCTGAGCCTGCTGTTATTCGGCCACGACACAGGCGCCGCCGCTATGGCCTGGGCCTTGGCCCACATCTACTCCGATCCTGCGGCCGCCGAGGCGGCCGAGCAGGAGGCGCGGGACTGGCAAGGCCGGGGATCGTGCGACCCCGACGAATTGGTATGGGTGCAGGCGTGCATGCGGGAAAGCATGAGGTTGTGTCCGGTAGTGGTCCATCTCAGCCGGCGTGCCGTGTGCGACACACACGTGGGCGGGATTCCGGTCGCCCGCGGAGAGCTGGTCATTCCCAGCACTTATGTGGCGCAGCGCAATCCCGCGGTGTTCGCCGAGCCCAACGCCTTTCGCCCCGAACGTTTCGTGGAGGGGCGGCGTTATGAGGGCTCGTATTTTCCCTATGGATTTGGAAAACGCACGTGCGTGGGCAAGCCGTTTGTCTCGCGACAGATGCCTCTCCTGATCGCCGCCCTGTTGGCTTCAGCTCGTTTGCGGCTGGCGACCGGGTACGCTCCCCATCCTGTGCGGCAAATGGTCTTGATTGTGCCGCGCAGCGGAACGTTGCTGGAGTTTCGCCGCCCGTCGGAGTCGATGGTTTCGCAATCGGTGTCAGCGTCATGACCAACTCGACGAAACCAACCCTGCCCCCAAACCCCCGGCCGCGCGTGGTGGCTGCAGAGGGACCGACGTTCGGAATGCCCGACTACGGCCCCCCGCCGCCGAACATGCCAATTCCTAACTGGCTCAATGCTTTCCTGCTGGCCGTGACCTTCTGCGGCGGAATCTCGCTGCTCTGGCTTGGCTCCTGGCTGACCGTGTGGTGGCAAGTGCTGCTGGTGGGCGCAGCTTTCTCCTACCTTATGCTCACCAATTACGCTCTGCTTCATGAAGCCGCACACGGCAATCTCAATTCCCATCCGCGGACGAATTACCTGCTGGGCGTGGTGGCGGGACTCTTGTTTCCCATTCCCTTCCGGCTGATGCGCACGACGCATCAAAACCACCACATTCACAATCGCACCGACCAGGAAATGTTCGACTTGTATTATCCAACGGACAATCGGCTGCTGAAGCGGCTGCAATGGTACGGCTTGTTGTGCGGTCTATTCTGGCCCTTGGTCCCGCTGGGGGCAATCGTGTTTGCCGTTTGGCCCTCGTTGTTGCGATCTCGCATGGTCAAGAGCGCCCACCCGGCGCGAGGCATGGGAATTGTGGCCAACCTGGATCGCAAGGCAGTCAACGTCGTGCGGCTGGAGCTCCTCTTGATCTGCGTCTTTATGGCAGCGCTCGCCTGCCTCCTGCCATTGCGGCTGCTGAACACGGCCGTGCTCTACGCCTGTTTTTCGTTCAATTGGTCCACACGGCAGTATGTGGGCCATGCGTTCTCTCGTCGCGACGTGGTGGACGGCGCGTGGAACCTGCGCCATGTGCGATGGATGTCGTGGCTGTTGTTGCACGGAGAGTTCGACCTGAATCATCATCGCCGGCCGGAGGTTTCGTGGTATTACCTGCCCGGCATCTCTGAGCTGGACGAACCCCGTTTGAGCTATTGGCGGCAGTACTGGCGGCAATGGGGCGGTCTGCGCCCTTGCCAAGATCCGCCGCCGAAACCCGGGCGTCAAGCTCAGTTCGGCGATGAGGATTCCTGTCCCTAAACAATCTGGAGGCGAGTCATGCGCGGCGCGTTACGAATGCTTATCGCCCTGTGGTCCCTGAGTCTGGCCACGCAATTCCTGATGGCTCAGGATCCGGACACCGCCGCCGCGCCGGGCGCGGCCACGGCGGACGACGAGGAGGCAGTCCATCAGGCGCTGATCGCCATGCGCGAGGCGATCGTTCAATCAATCAACTCGCAGGACCTAGAGGGCCTCTTGGTTCATCTGCACCCTGATGCGGTGGTCGTCTGGCAGAATGCTGAAATCAGCCGCGGCCACGATGGCGTGAGGAAGTATTATGACAAGAATCTCGGAGGCCCCGACGCCGTGCTGGAAAGCTACACCGTCGAGCCGACCGTGAGCGAGCGCACGGCGCTGTACGGGGATGATATGGGAATCGCCTATGGCACGATCCGTTGTCATTTCAAATTCAAGGATGGCCGCCAATTTGACCTGACCGGCCCGTGGTCGGCGACCCTGGTTCGCAACAATGGAACTTGGCAGATCGTCAGCTTTCATGCCTCGGTTGGCCTGTTTGACAATCCCTTGTTGTTAAGGATGACGACTTGGCTCCTGTGGGGATGCATTGCGGCTTTCGCGGGAGGGCTGGCCATCGGGACCGTCCTCATGGCTGTCCTCATGGCAGTCATCAAGAGACGCAAGAGGGTATAAGGGAAGCGACGGCGATCGGCATGGATCACGCATCATTTCCTGCATTCGTGGTGGAACTCGCTCGGCCGGAGGACGACGCGGACCTGCGGGCAGTCTTGGCGGCGACGCCGATGCCGGGACCGGTGTCGCTGTGCTTTGCGCGCGAACCGAGTTACTTCGCCGCTGCCTCCGTCGAAGGGCGTTTTCGGCAAACGATCGTCGTTCGTAATCGCCAGCGGAGCCAGGTGGTCGGAATGGGCAGCCGCAGCATCTCGCCCGTCTATGTGAACGGTCAGGTCGCCCCGCTGGGATACTTGAGCGGCCTGCGGGGAGTGCCCGAATATCGGGGCGGCACGCTGTTGGCCCGCGGTTACCGATATTTGCGGCAATTGCACGAGGACGGCAGGACGACGCTCTATGTTACCACCATTGCCGAAGGCAATCGTGAGGCGATCGCCGCGCTGACCTCGGGGCGCGCGAGGCTACCGAAGTACCACGCGGCAGGGCAGTACCATACGCTGATGCTGCCGCGGCGCCGAGGCGAGATCCGCACGCGCGACGCCGGCATCGAGGTCCGATTTGCCTCTCACGCCGATCTGCCGCGGCTGGTCGGCTTTTGGAATGAAGTGGGACCACAGCGGCAGTTTTTTCCCGTGGTGAACGAAGACGACTTCCGCTCGCACGAATCGATCTATCGCGGTCTCCAGCCCCAGCAGATGCTAGTCGCGTGGCGCGGCAAGCGCCCTTGCGGAACTCTGGCGTTGTGGAATCAAGGGTCGTTCCGCCAGACAGTCGTCGCCGGACTGCCAAAGTGGCTGCGCCTGACGCGGCCTGTATACAATTTCCTGGCGGCTGCCCGCGGGCGCCCTACGCTGCCCGCGGTCGGCCAGGCAATTGCATTCTTGGATGCCGCATTGCTGGTGATCAAATGTGATGACCTTAACGTGCTGCGCCGGCTGCTGACGGCGGCGACCAGCCGCAAGGCTTTCCCGCAGGAGCCGTTTCTCGCGGTAGGATTGCACGACAGCGATCCACTGCTGCCGGAGGTCCGGCGGCGACGGACGCTGGAATACATGACACGCGTCTTTCTCGTGTGCTGGGAGGACGGCGAGCCATTGCGACAATCGCTCGATCATCGGCCGCTGTACCTGGAGCTTGGGCGTTTATGATCCGCAAGGGCTCGCGTGGGCTTCTCGGCCGGCGTGTTCACCACCTGAAAACGTGCTGACAAGGCCTTCCCGAGCCCGTTGGGCTTGCGCATTGGCTGAAAGCGAGCGCTCCATGAAATTGCAAGGATATGTCGTCGAAACGGCGCAAGTGACGTGTTCTCAACGCGACGAGATGTATTCCTTGATGCAAGCTCACTACAACAACGCCTATCGCGACGTGTTCGAGGCCGACCTCGCCGAAAAGCCGTGGGTCATTTTGCTAATGGACGACCGGCTCCGCGTGAAAGGTTTTTCGACGCAGATGTTGCTGGAGGTGAACTGCGCCGGCGAACAAGTGACCGCTCTGTTTTCCGGCGACACGATCGTGCATCGCTCGTGGTGGGGTCGGAATCCGCTGAGCCGCGTTTGGGGTCGCTTCGCGTTGTCGCTCATCGATTGCTTCCCCCCCGGCTCGCTCTATTGGTTCCTGATATCCAAGGGATATAAGACCTACCGCTTTCTGCCCCTTTTCTTTCACGTGTTCTTTCCCCACTTAGAGCGCCCGCTGCCATCGCGGGAAGCGGCGATCTTGGCGGCATTTGCCCGGCGAAAATTCCCTGAGAGTTTCGATGAGGAGGCGGGCGTTGTGCGAGCTGCGGCGGACCAATGTTGCCTGCGGTCGGGCGTGGCCGACATCACCTCCGCCCGCCGCCGCGATCCGCACGTAGCGTTCTTCGAGCGGAAGAACCCGGGCCACCAGCAAGGCGATGAACTCTGTTGCCTGGCACCGCTGGCGCGCGAGAACTTCACCACCGCGGCATATCGCGTCATGGACCTCCCACGCCCATTGGAGTCGGGCATCGCGTCCTTGCGCCGGCGCGAGCCGGCGGAACAGCGATGAACGAGGCGCCGCGGCGGCCTTTTGCCTGGCCGCGAGCTGTCGGCCCGCGCCGTCTCCTTGGGCGCATGTGTAGCGGTCCAACGAGAGTTTCGCGGGCGAACGCCAAGGATTCAGCCGTTCGTTTGCCTCGCGAAGCGCGCCGAAAAGTCTGCTCGCGCCTCATTTCGCGGCAAGACGGACGTGTCGACCGTCCCAGGGTGTGCGCTCCGTCAATTCCGGGGTGGCACGCTTCACAAAGCGCGAGCGAAGCAGTCGTGGCGCCCTGATCGGCTCAATGTCCACTTGAAAGGAATGCGGCTCCGAGAGGGAGAGTGAGCCTGAATATCGTCGCCCAAGCCCATTTGCTGAGCTGCAATTCGCTTTTTGCGACGGGAATAGGCGTTCCGCACGAGGCGCCCCGCAATGCTCAACTATCCTCCACGCGAAATGCGCGCGGCAAGGAGGGTAGTGACGTGATTGACAAGGTCTGCCCACATCCGTTCGAGCGGATCTACCTCGGGGTCGAGCACGCGACCACATGCTGCCCGGTGTGGCTCGATCAGGCCGCTTACGCCTACGATGCAAGCATGCCGGCCGAGGCGTGGAACCACCGCGCGGTCGTGCAGCTACGGGAGCGATTGCTGAACGGCGACTATTCGCTGTGCCAGAACTGCCCGGAGCTGGGAGCAGGGAATGCGGTGCGGCATCCGGCTGAGGGGCTTCAGCACGTGATGACGGCCGGGCCGATGCGCGTGATCATCGCCAACGACTGGACGTGCAATCTTTGCTGCTGGTCGTGCCGGCCGGACCTTATTGTGGAAGGAAGCGGGCCGCAACACCGCATCGCCAAGGCGCTGGCCGGTCTGGACGCCTGGGCCGAGAGCCTTGAGCACATGTCGATTCTTCAATCGGGCGAGGTGCTTACCAGTCGGCCGTGCATAGAGTGGCTCGCGGCTTTTGAGCCTGACAAGTGGCCCAAACTGAAGATCGAGCTATTCACCAACGGCACGTTGCTCGCTAAGCGCTGGCCCGAGATTGCTGCCGCACACGGGCGGATCACGCGGATGCTGATCTCGGTCGACGCAGCGACACCGGCGACGTACGAGCACATCCGGCGCGGCGGCCGTTGGGAAGACGTGCGGTCGGGGCTGGCGTTGGCCCGGGAGCTAAGGCGCGCTGGGCGATTGCCCGATGGCCTTCAGTTGAACTTCGTTGTTCAGCCGGGCAATTTCCGCGAGATGCTGGCGTTCGTCGACATGAGCGCCGAGTACGAAGCGACCGAGGCGCACCTAGCCATCATGAACACATCGTGGCACGACGCCAGAACGTTCGCGCCCCACGACCTGCGGCAGCCCAATCATCCACTCCGCGACAAGTTCGTGCATGCCGCTGAACTGTTGGCCGAACAGGCCAAGCAGTCAGATTCTGGCCCAGAAATCGTCGCCCACACCGTCTGGCGAGCGGCGCTCGGCCAGTGGACCATCTGAAGGTCCAGTAGCGAGTCACGTACAGATGCTTCTCGTCGCCCGCGAGTCGCCACATCGCATGATCGGCTTGGCTCCCCGCATCATGCGTTCTTCAATAGGTAAAAGAAAAGCCCCCGGGGCCGCCCTCTCGGGCGGCCCCGGCTAAATCGCAAATTGCCTGTCAATCCTCCACCGGCTCGATGGCCAGCGCGTCGCGCACCAGCGTGGTCTGCTCGTCGCCCAACAGCTCTCCCACCTTGGACCACAAAGTCTTTATCTCGCGCGGGGAAGTCGCGATCCAGATTGTGTCGAGAAGATTCTCTTTTTCGAGCCGAAACTGAAGGATGCGACGCCCTGGTTCGCTCTCGGCCAACAGCTCGTCCTCGAACACGGCTTGCCGCCGTTCGATCGCGTTGTTCACTTCCTGGTCGTAGCGATAGGACTGACCCTCGATCGACTCGACTGGCACGCCGCGGACCTTGGCCAGCATTTCGCGCTCGACCTCGAACTCGCGCTTTTCGAGTGCTTCGTGCTGTTCTTCGATGCGTTCTTTCTCGGCGTGCAGCTCTGCCAGGCCTAAGGAGCGGAGCGCCCGCTGGTGCGACTCGCGATGCACCCGATCCAGCAGGTTCGGGTCCTCGGCGGCGATTGATTCGA
>Ga0326597_10004968_pt1 | contig 18579 bp, 14 predicted proteins | sample RVTome_12_FD_203789 | JGI IMG/M metagenome (GOLD analysis project Ga0326597, IMG submission 203789) | Soil microbial communities from uranium-contaminated site in the Upper Colorado River Basin, Wyoming, United States - RVT100D185 | ecosystem: Environmental > Terrestrial > Soil > Contaminated >... | reverse complement strand
CCTTCGGGTTCGACGTCGCCAGACACTTCGTGATCGCCGCCGTCAGTGACGTCTTCCCGTGGTCCACGTGGCCGATCGTCCCGATGTTGACGTGCGGCTTCGACCTGTCGAACTTCTCCTTGGCCATGACTCTTTCCTGCCTCGCGTGTGATAACCGCGGCTAGCCCTTCGCCACCTTGCCCGTGACCCGCGCCACGACTTCCTCGGACACGTTGCGCGGCGCCTCCGCGTACTTCTCGAAGTGCATCGAATAGGTCGCCCGACCCTGCGTGCGGGAGCGCAGGTCGGTCGAGTAGCCGAACATGTTCGACAGCGGCACCATCGCGGTGATGATCTGCGTGCCGCCCCTCGAGATCTGGCCTTCGAGATGGCCGCGACGGCTCGAGAGGTCGCCGGTCACCGCTCCCGTGTAGTCGTCGGGCGTCACGACCTCGACCTTCATGATCGGCTCCAGCAGCACCGGAGAGGCCTTGCGCGCCGCCTCCTGGAAGGCCATGGAGCCGGCGATCTTGAACGCCATCTCCGAGGAGTCGACGTCGTGGAAGCTGCCGTCCCAGAGCCGGATCTTGACGTCCACGAGCGGATACCCGGCCAGGATCCCGCGCTCGCACGCCTCGCGGATCCCCTCGTCGATCGGCTTGATGTACTCCTTGGGGATGGTGCCGCCGGTGATGTCGTTCTCGAAGATGTAGCCTTCGCCGGGGGCGGGTGCGATGTCGATCTTGCAGTGTCCGTACTGGCCGCGGCCGCCGGTCTGCTTGATGTAGCGACCCTCGGCGGTGGCCGGCTTCCGGATCGTCTCCTTGTAGGCGACCTGCGGCTTGCCCACGTTCGCCTCGACCGAGAACTCCCGCTTGAGGCGGTCGACGATGATCTCCAGGTGCAGCTCTCCCATCCCCGAGATCTTTGTCTGGCCGGTGTCCCGGTCGGTCTCCACCTTGAAGGTGGGGTCCTCCTGCATGAGCTTGGCCAGGCCGTTGCTGAGCTTCTCCTGGTCGCTCTTCGTCTTCGGCTCCACCGCGAGCGCGATGACCGGGGCCGGGAACTGGATCGACTCGAGCACGACGGGATCGTTCGGGTCGCAGATGGTGTCGCCCGTGGTCACGTGCCTCAGGCCGACCGCGGCGGCGATGTCGCCCGCCCAGACCTCCTTGATCTCCTCGCGCTTGTTGGCGTGCATCTTGAGGAGACGTCCGATGCGCTCACGCTGGCCCCGGACCGTGTTGAGCACGGTGTCGCCCGTCTTCATCGCCCCCGAGTAGATCCGGATGAACGCGAGCTGGCCCACGAACGGGTCGGTCATGATCTTGAAGACGAGCGCGGAAAAGGGCGCGTCGTCCTTCGGCTCGCGGGGCACGAGCTCCCCCGTCTTCGGGTCGTTGGCCATCGTCGGCGGGATGTCGAGCGGCGAGGGCAGGTAATCGACCACGGCGTCGAGGAGCGGCTGCACTCCCTTGTTCTTGAACGCCGAGCCGCACACGACCGGGAACAGTTTCATGTTGACGGTGGCGGCGCGGATCGCGTGCTTGATCTCCGCGTTCGTGGGCTTCTCTCCCGAGACGTACTTCTCGAAGAGGGTGTCGTCGCCGGCCTCGTGGGCGGCCTCAGCCACCTTCTCGATCATCACCTCGCGCCAGTGCTCGGCCTCCTCGCGCTGCTCCTCGGGCACGTCGACGACCTCGAACTCGGCGCCGAGCGTCTCCGCGAGATAGCGGACGGCCTTCATCTCGACGAGGTCGATCACGCCCTCGTGCTTGTCCTCCTGGCCCAGAGGCAGCTGGATCGCGACCGCGGAGCGAGCGCTCAAACGCGCGTGCATGGTCTCGATCGCGTGGAGAAAGTTCGCGCCCACCCGGTCCATCTTGTTGATGAAGGCGATGCGGGGCACGCGGTACCGGTCGGCCTGGCGCCAGACCGTCTCCGACTGGGGCTGCACGCCGGCCACGGCGTCGAACACGGCGACGGCACCGTCGAGCACCCGCAGCGAGCGCTCCACCTCGGCGGTGAAGTCGACGTGGCCGGGGGTGTCGATGATGTTGATCCGGTGCTCCTTCCAGAAGCACGTCGTCGCCGCCGAGGTGATGGTGATGCCCCGCTCCTGCTCCTGGGCCATCCAGTCCATCGTGGCTGTGCCCTCGTGGACCTCGCCGATCTTGTAGTTGACCCCCGTGTAGTACAGGATCCGCTCGGTCGTCGTGGTCTTGCCCGCGTCGATGTGCGCGGCGATCCCGATGTTCCGGTTGCGGTCGAGGGGGACGCTCCTGGGCACGTTCTTCTCCTTCGACTCCCCCGCCTTACCAGCGGTAGTGCGCGAAGGCCTTGTTGGCCTCGGCCATCTTGTGGGTGTCTTCGCGCTTCTTGACCGCGCCGCCCCGCAGGTTCGAGGCGTCGATGATCTCCATGGCCAGCTTCTGGACCATGGTGCGCTCGGGGCGCTTGCGCGCGAACCCGATCAGCCAGCGCAGGGCGAGCGACGTCCGCCGGTTGGGGTTGACCTCGACCGGCACCTGGTAGTTCGACCCACCCACGCGCCGGCTCTTCACCTCGAGCGAGGGCCTGATGTTGTCGATCGCCTTCTTGAAGATCTTGAGCGGATCGTCCTGCGTCTTCTGCTGGACGACACCGAGGGCGTCGTACATGATTCGCTGCGAGGTGGAACGCTTCCCCCCGAACGTCATGCTGTTGATGAACTTCGTCACGAGCGCGCTGTTGTAGAGCGGATCGGGCGAAAGCTCCCGACGCGCGACCAATCCCCGACGCGGCATAGCCTGTCTTCCTCACAAAAAAGCAACAGACGGCGCCTTCTGCAAGCCGATCCGCGACCGGCCCGAGCGGCGTCCGTCTGAGGCCCAACGACCGCCCCGCCTCGAGGATCCTGGCCCCGGCCCCGCCGCGGGGTGGGCCCGATCTCCCCGACCGTGTCTCTCCAGCGATCCGGCTGGAAGCGGCTTCTCGACTCCTCCGCCCGGGCAGTGAGAGCCCCGGTATCCGGCACCTCGCGACCCCGGCCGCTCAGGCCTTGGGACGCTTTGCGCCGTATTTGCTCCGACTCCTCTTGCGGCCCTCGACCCCGACGGCGTCGAGCGTGCCGCGCACGATGTGGTAGCGCACCCCGGGAAGGTCCTTGACGCGGCCCCCCCTGATGAGCACGATCGAGTGCTCCTGCAGGTTGTGCCCAACCCCGGGAATGTAGGCCGTCACCTCGATGTGATTCGTCAGCCGGACCCGGGCCACCTTGCGGAGGGCCGAGTTCGGCTTCTTCGGCGTCGACGTGAAGACTCGGACGCACACACCACGCTTCTGCGGCGATCCCTGAAGAGCCGGGCTGTCGGTCTTGGAACGCAGTCTCTTGCGACCGACCCGGACGAGCTGACTGACCGTGGGCACTGTGCCTCCGAAAGCTGGAACCGCAAGACCGGGGGAGGCGCCTCAGATTGCCTCCACCCCGACCAGAGCAACCTTACAAGTTTACCGGGATTTCCTGTCGTGTCAAGGGGTAGGCGCGATCCGCGGCGGTGGGGCTCGGGCCGGTGACGCCGACGCGACGCCCCTTCGCCAGGGGGCGGCATTCGCAGCGTGAGGGTCGGATTGGCGTCGCGGCGGCGGGCCTCCGGAGCCGTGCCGGCTAGAAGCCCAAACCCTTTGTGCTCAGTCTGATACGACAGAGCATGTCGTTCGCGGGTCGCGCACAGCGTGGAGCCGTCACCCCCGAAGCCGCAGTTGGCGATCGGGACCTCGTCCCGATCGTGCCGAGGTGCTCTCCCCCGGGGGCTCAGGACGATGACGCCCCGGGCCCGTCGCGAACAGGTCGCGCTCACGGACGGTAGCCGCGGACTCTCTCGAACGCGCGCAGACGCTCGTCGAGGAGGTCGCGTTCCATCGCGAGGCCCGCCTCGAGCAGCGCCCACTCCAGCTCCTCGACGGGGCCGATCGCGCGTCCGTCGGGTGCGTCGTCGCCGTACAGGACGAGGCCGGCGCCCTCGCGGACCAGCATCGGCACGACGACCGCCTCGCTCGGCCGTGCCCCCCCCAGCTGCGCCAGCAGCTGCTCGTTGGCCGGAGTCTCCGGGACCGCGCCGCGCCAGGTGACGCGGCGTTCGACGGCCACCGACACCGCCGAGGGCTCGCCGAGTGAAAGGCGAATGCCGCGGGCCACGTCGTTCGCGCCCAGCTGTCCCCCGGGGCCGAAGTGGCCCGAACCCCGGGCCTCGTCGCCCCTCACCACGAGGAGCAGTCCACGGCTGACGACGGGTGCCGCCCGCCGCACCACCCCCAGCCACGTCTCGGCGCGGAGCACGGGAGAGAACGACGACGCCACGATCGCGCGCGGTCCCGAAGGCGTCTCCCACTGGGGCTCGCCTCCGTCCTCGTCGAGCTGGGTCATGGCCTCGAGCAGGACCTGCTCGGTGGCGATCCCGGCGGGGACCACCAGCTCCTCGGCGTCGACGCCGATCTCCCCGCCCGACGCCACCGGCATGACCTCGAAGCGGAAGTAGCCCTCCTTCCAGCGGCACAGCTCCTGGACCACGAGGCCGGTCTGCTGCTTGAGGGCGTCCACGAGCTGATCCTCGGTCAGGCTCCCCGCCTCCACCAAGAGGTCTCCCAACTTGCGCCCTTCGGCCGACGCGTGCTGGCGCTCGAGCGCGGAAGCCAGCGCCTCGGGGGTGACGAGGCCCTGGCTGACGAGGATGCTCCCGAAGGTCTCCCGGATCGAGCTGGAGGCGGCGTAGACGAGTCGCCCGAGGCGCACCACGATGACCCCGTGCCCGTCACGGCGGCTGAGCATGACCCTCCCCGTGCGGCTGCCCAGGGCCAGGAAGTGGAGCAGCTCCGCGAGCTCGACCTCTTCGAGCCGGCCGGCGAGGCTCACGGGACAGGCTCGGGGGACGTGCCGCCCGAGCCGACTCCGCGAATCCGGCGGACGGCCTCCTCCGCCTCGGGCCAGGACTCTCGAGCGATCTCGCGGGTGAGGGCGGGAAGAGCGGCGCTCGCGGCGGGCCCGATGGCACCGAGGGCCTTGACCGCCGCTTGCCGGACGGGCCGCTCGGGGTCGCGCAGCGCGCCGACGAGGGCGGGCACCGCTTCACGGGCCGAAGGGCCCATGTTCTCGAGGGCCATGGCACTCGTCACCCGCACCTGGGCGTCGGGGTCGGAGAGGACGCCCCCCAGCGCGGGGGCGGCCGCCTGGGCCCGGGGCCCCATGCCCCACAGCGTCGTGGCCGCGAGGAGGCGCTCCTGCGGCGACGCGCTCGCCAGCATCTCGGCGAGGGCGGGAACGGCCGGCTCGCCGAGCGCGATGAGCTGCAGCCGGGCCTCGCCGCTCTTCGCGGCGTCCCCGCTCTTGAGCTCTTCGACGAGCGCCGCGGGGTCGGGCGGTGCCTCCCCGCGGCCGCAGCCGACGGCCAAACCCGCGGCGAGGAGAGCCAGGCCTCCCAGGATTCGGGGGGAGCAGGGGCGCACGGCCCCAAGTGTACCAAGACCCGGAGGCTGCGCTGGCCTTCGCCCCCCGTCGGGACAGGACAGCGGCCTGTGGAGAAAGCCACGGGTGCCGTTCGCGGGGGACCCTCGGGCCCGCCAGTCAAGCGGCTGGGCGCGGCCGCTGTCACTCGATTTCAGGAGAGTGACAGCGGCCGTTTGGACTGAGGCGTTTCCCCTCCCCCTACGTGGGGAGGCCCTAGAGCTCGACGCCCTCGCGGATGTGCTCGGGCTCCACCAGGTACTCCGCGGCGTAGTCTCCCTCGAGCCCGCTGTCGCCGGCGTGCTCGATGACCTCCTCCGGGATCCGGATGCGGCGGTAGAACTCCATCCCCGTACCCGCGGGGATGAGCCGTCCCATGATGACGTTCTCCTTGAGCCCCCGCAGGTGGTCGACCTTCCCGCTGATCGCCGCTTCGGTGAGGACACGTGTCGTCTCCTGGAAGCTCGCCGCCGAGATGAAGGAGTCCGTGGACAGCGAGGCCTTGGTGATACCGAGGAGCAGGGGGTGGCCCGAGGCGGGAGCCTTCTCGTCGCCAGAGAGCCGGTCGTTCTCGTGCATGAACTTGAAGCGGTCCACGACCTCGTCGATCAGGAACTCGCTGTCGCCGACCTCCTCCACCTTCACCCAGCGCATCATCTGCCGGGTGATCACCTCGATGTGCTTGTCGTTGATGTTGACGCCCTGGAGCCGGTAGACCTCCTGGATCTCGTCGACCAGGTAGCGTTGGAGCTCCTTCTCTCCCCGGACCCGCAGGATGTCGTGAGGGTCGATCGGGCCGTCCATGAGCGGCTCGCCCGCCCGCACCCGTTCGCCTTCCTGCACGTTGATGTGGGCCCCCCGCGGGAGCTGGTACTCGCGCGCCTCTCCGTCGTCTCCGACGACGAAGATCTTCCGGTACTGCTTCTGGACGTCGCCGTACTTGACCGTCCCGTCGATCTCGGTGATGACGGCGGGCTCCTTCGGCCGTCGCGCCTCGAACAGCTCGACGACGCGGGGAAGACCGCCCGTGATGTCCTTCGTCTTGGCCGTCTCGCGCGGGATCTTGGCGAGAACGTCGCCCGCGGCCACGCTCTCGCCATCGTCGACCATGAGGTGGGCACCGGAAGGCAGCAGGTACTTGCGCGCGATCTTGCCCTTCTCGTCCCGGATCTCCACTCGCGGCTGCTTCTTCTCGTCGGGCGACTCGATGATGACGAGGGCCGACATCCCGGTGTTCTCGTCGACCTGCTCGTGCACGGTGTGCCCGTCGATCACGTCCTTGAACGTGGCCTGCCCGTCGCCCTCGGTGATGATCGTGAACGAGTAGGGGTCCCACTCCACGAGGAGCTGCCCCTGGGCCACCTCCTGAGCGTCCTTGACCTTGAGGCGGGCGCCGTAGATGACCGCGTAGCGCTCGCGCTCACGGCCCTTCTGGTCCTGGATGATGACCGCGCCCGAGCGGTTCATCACCACGAGGTCGCCCTTCTTGTCCTTGACCGTGCTGAGGTTGTGGAACTTCACGGTACCCGCGTTCTTCGACTCGAGCGTCGTTTGCTGCGTGGTGTGGCTGGCCGTTCCCCCGATGTGGAACGTCCGCATCGTGAGCTGGGTGCCGGGCTCGCCGATCGACTGCGCGGCGATGACCCCCACCGCCAGACCCATCTCCACCAGCCGCCCGGTGGCGAGGTCGCGGCCGTAGCACAGGGCGCACACCCCGCGGCCGGACTCACAGGTGAGGACGGAGCGGATCCGGACCTTGTCGATGCCCGCGGCCTGGACCTCGGCCGCGGTCTCCTCGGTGATCTCCTGGTTGGCCTTGACGAGAATGCCTCCCTCGATCGGGTCCTTGACGTTCTCGAGGCTGACCCGGCCGATGATGCGGTCGCGCAGCGGCTCGATGATCTCGCCCGACTCGATGATGGGACGGATGTCGATGCCCTCGATCGTCCCGCAGTCGTGCTCGGAGATGATCACGTCCTGGCTGACGTCGACCAGGCGCCGCGTGAGATAGCCCGAGTCGGCCGTCTTGAGAGCGGTGTCGGCCAGACCCTTGCGGGCCCCGTGGGTCGAGGTGAAGTACTGAAGGACGGTGAGGCCCTCGCGGAAGTTCGATGTGATCGGGTTCTCGATGATCTCTCCCGACGGCTTGGCCATCAGTCCCCGCATCCCGGCGAGCTGGCGGATCTGCTGCTTCGATCCTCGCGCCCCGGAGTCGGCCATGATGTAGATGGGATTGAACTCCTCCCCGTCCTTGTCCTGCTTCTCCATGTCCTTGAACATGGCGTCGGCGACCTTCTCGGTGACGGAGGACCAGATCGAGATCACCTTGTTGTAGCGCTCGCCGTTCGTGATGGCGCCGTCGAGGTACTGCTTCTCGACCTCGATGACCTCCTTCTGGGCCGCGCCCACCATGCGGTCCTTGACCTCGGGGATGATCAGATCGTCGATGCCGATCGAGATGCCGGCCCGGGTCGCGTAGGAGAAGCCCATGTCCTTGATGGTGTCGAGCATCTCCACGGTCGTCTCGAGCCCGAAGCGCAGGTAGCAGTACTGGACCAGCTGCTGCAGGCCCTTCTTGCGCAGCATGCCGTTGACGAACGGCGTTCCCCCGGGAAGGGCATCGTTGAAGATCACTCGCCCCACCGTGGTGTTGATCACGGTGTTCTTCACCTGCTGGGGCTCGGTGTGCATCACGTCCTGGTCGTCGTAGACGGTGGTGAGGTCGATCAGCTCCCCCGTGTACATGAGCCGGATCGGGGTCAACGTCTCGACCTCCTTGTGCTCGAGCGCGATGATGACGTCCTCGGGCGTGGCGAAGGCTCGGCCCTCGCCCTTGGTCCCCTTCTTCTCCTTGGTCAGGTAGTAGCAGCCGAGCACGATGTCCTGGCTGGGGATGGCGATCGGCTGGCCGTTGGCGGGAGAGAGGATGTTGTTCGAGGACAGCATCAGGACGCTCGCCTCGATCTGTGCCTCCGGCGACAGCGGGACGTGCACCGCCATCTGGTCGCCGTCGAAGTCGGCGTTGAAGGCCGTGCAGACGAGGGGATGGATCTTGATCGCCTTGCCCTCGACGAGCATCGGCTCGAAGGCCTGGATGCCGAGCCGGTGAAGGGTGGGAGCGCGGTTGAGGAGAACCGGGTGCTCGCGGATGACCTCCTCGAGGAAGTCCCAGACCTCCGGGCGCTGCTGCTCCACCATCTCCTTGGCCGCCTTGATGGTGGTGACGAGGCCCTCCTTCTCCAGCTTGTTGTAGATGAAGGGCTTGAACAGCTCGAGGGCCATCTTCTTCGGTAGCCCGCACTGGTGCAGCCGCAGCTCCGGCCCGACCACGATGACGGAGCGACCGGAGTAGTCGACGCGCTTGCCGAGCAGGTTCTGGCGGAACCGACCCTGCTTGCCCTTCAGCGTGTCGGAGAGCGACTTGAGCGGTCGGTTGTTGGCTCCCCGCAAGACACGGCCGCGACGGCCATTGTCGAACAGGGCGTCGACCGCTTCCTGCAGCATCCGCTTCTCGTTGCGGACGATCACGTCGGGCGCGCGCAGCTCGATCAGCTTCTTCAGCCGGTTGTTGCGGTTGATCACGCGACGATAGAGATCGTTGAGATCGGACGTCGCGAAGCGGCCACCGTCGAGCGGCACCAGCGGCCGCAGCTCGGGCGGGATCACCGGGAGGGCGTCGAGGATCATCCACTCCGGCTTGTTGCCGCTCTTGCGGAAAGCCTCGACCACCCGGAGCCGCTTGGCGAACTTGATCTTCTTCTGGACCGAGGTCTCGGTCTTCATCCGCTCACGAAGCTCGAGAGCCTCTTCGTCGACGTCGACGCGCTTGAGCAGCTCCTTGATCGCCTCCGCTCCCATCGCGCACCGGAGCCTCGGGTACTTCTCGCGGAGCTGTCGGTACCGCTCGTCGGACACGAGCTCCTGGTGCTTGACCTCGGGGCAGTCGCCGATGTCGATCACCACGTACGACTCGAAGTACAGGATGCGCTCGAGGTCGCGCAGGGAGATGTCGAGGATGTGGCCGATCCGGCTCGGCAGCCCCTTGAAGAACCACACGTGGCTCACCGGGCAGGCGAGCTCGATGTGGCCCATCCTCTCGCGCCGGACCTTGGACTGGGTGACCTCGACCCCGCACTTGTCGCAGATCACCCCGCGGTGCTTCATGCGCTTGTACTTGCCGCAGAGGCACTCCCAGTCGGTGATCGGGCCGAAGATCTTGGCGCAGAACAGCCCGTCGCGCTCCGGCTTGAACGTCCGGTAGTTGATGGTCTCGGGCTTGGTGACCTCGCCGTGCGACCACGACCGGATCTTCTCCGGGCTCGCGAGCCGAATCCGGATCGCGTCGAAATCGAGCATCGACCGACCCGGCTCCAGGTTCGGCCTCATCGGAATCATCACGCTCATTGGCTATGACCTCAGTGCTTCGCCTTGATCAGCTCGACGTCCAGGCACAGGCTCTGCAGCTCCCGGATGAGCACGTTGAACGATTCGGGAATGCCGGGGTTGTAGGCGGTGTCTCCCTTGACGATGGCCTCGTAGATCTTGGCCCGGCCGTAGACGTCGTCGGACTTCGCGGTCAGCAGCTCCTGGAGGATGTGCGCGGCTCCGTACGCCTCGAGCGCCCAGACCTCCATCTCCCCGAAGCGCTGGCCGCCGAACTGCGCCTTGCCGCCGAGGGGCTGCTGGGTGATCAGGGAGTACGGCCCGATGGAGCGGGCGTGGATCTTGTCGTCGACGAGGTGAGAGAGCTTGAGCATGTAGATGTAGCCCACGGTGACCTTCTGCTCGAAGGGCTCTCCCGTCATGCCGTCGACGAGGGTGATCTTGCCGCTCTCGAGCAGGTTGGGCCGCAGCTGGCTCCGCCCTTCCTCCCGCTCGTTCGCCTTGACGAGCAGCTCCTTGATCTCCCGCTCGGTCGCCCCGTCGAAGACCGGGGTCGCCACGTGCAGCCCCAGCGTCTTCGCCGCCCACCCCAGGTGCGTCTCGAGTATCTGCCCCACGTTCATGCGCGAGGGGACGCCAAGCGGGTTGAGGACGATCTCGACCGGCGTGCCGTCGGGCAGGTAGGGCATGTCCTCCTCGGGGAGGATCCGCGCGATGACGCCCTTGTTCCCGTGGCGACCGGCCATCTTGTCTCCCACCGACAGCTTGCGCTTCATGGCGACGAACACCTTGACGAGCTTGATCACTCCCGGCGGAAGCTCGTCGCCACGCTTGAGCCGGCTCTCCTTCTCCGCGAAGAGGGTCTTGAGCACCTCGATCTGGCGTTCGGTCTTGTCGACGATCTCGCTCAGCTCGCCGTCGACGTCGTCGCGGCCGCTGCTCTTGACCCGAAGGCGGAGGATCTCCGAGTGCCGAAGGCTGCGCAGCGTCTCGCTGTCGAGGATCTCGCCCTTCTTGACGACCTTGTCGCCCCGCGTCCCGACGAGATCGGCCACGACCTCCTTGCCATCGAGCAGCTCCTCGATGCGCTTGTCACGCTCGTCCTGGAGGATTCGGATCTCGTCCTTGAGGTTCTTCTCCATCATGAAGAGCTCGGCGTCTTCGATCTGGCGAGCCCGCTCGTCCTTCTCGACACCCTTGCGCGAGAAGATCTTCACGTCGACGACGATGCCCTCGATGCCGGGCGGGCAGTACAGCGAAGCGTCGCGGACGTCGCCCGCCTTCTCGCCGAAGATGGCCCGCAGCAGCTTCTCTTCGGGAGTGAGCTGGGTTTCTCCCTTGGGAGTCACCTTCCCCACCAGGATGTCGCCGGGCTTGACGCTGGCGCCGATCCGGATGATCCCGCTCTCGTCGAGGTTGGCGAGAAGGCCTTCGGAGACGTTGGGAATGTCTCGAGTGACTTCCTCGGGACCGAGCTTGGTGTCGCGCGCCTCGATCTCGAACTCCTCGATATGGATCGAGGTGTACATGTCCTCGCGCACGAGCTTCTCGCTCACGAGGATGGCGTCCTCGAAGTTGTATCCGCGCCAGGGCATGAACGCCACGAGCACGTTGCGTCCGAGGGCGAGCTCTCCGAGGTCGGTGCAGGGGCCGTCGGCGATGATCTGGCCCTTGGCGACGTGCTGCCCGGTCTTGACGATCGGCTTCTGGTTGATGCTCGTGTTCTGGTTCGAGCACTTGAATTTGGTGAGGTTGTAGATGTCGGCCCCGATCTCCTTGCCCTTGTCGGGGCCCTCCTGGGCCTCCACGCGGATGATGACTCGACGCGAGTCCACGGAGTCGACGACTCCGGCCCGACGGCACACCACCGCCGCCCCGGAGTCCTTCACCGTGATGTGCTCCATGCCGGTGCCGACGAGCGGGGCCTCCGAACGGAGGAGGGGAACCGCCTGGCGCTGCATGTTCGATCCCATCAGCGCGCGGTTGGCGTCGTCGTGCTCGAGGAAGGGGATGAGCGACGCCGCCACCGAGACGAGCTGTTTGGGGGAGACGTCGACGTACTCGACGTCTTCCCGCCGGGCGAGGATGGAGTTGCCCACCTTGCGCGCGGAGACGCGCTCGTGCACCAGCCGACCCTTCTCGTCGAGCTGGACGTTCGCCTGGGCGATGACGTACTTGTCCTCCTCCCAGGCCGACAGGTAGAAGCAATAGGGCTCCACGTACGCGTGCTTCTTGCCCTTCTGCTTGAGCACGGCGTTCTCGCGCTCGAGCTCGTCGCGCTCGACGATGTCGCCCACCTTGTACGAGCCCTCTCCCGTCTCGATGACCTGGTAGAACTCGAGGACCTGCCCCTCGCGCACCTTCCGATACGGGCTCTCGATGAAGCCGAACTCGTTGATGCGGGCGAAGCAGGACAAGCTGGAGATGAGCCCGATGTTCGGCCCTTCCGGCGTCTCGATCGGGCAGATCCGGCCGTAGTGGGTCGGATGGACGTCGCGCACCTCGAAGCCCGCTCGCTCGCGGCTGAGGCCTCCCGGCCCCAGGGCCGACAGGCGCCGCTTGTGAGTGATCTCGGAGAGGGGGTTCGTCTGGTCCATGAACTGGCTGAGCTGGCTCGACCCGAAGAACTCACGGATCGACGCCATCACCGGCTTGGCGTTGATGAGGTCGTGGGGCATGGCGGTCGCCATCTCCTGGTAGACGCTCATCTTTTCCTTGATCGCCCGCTCCATCCGGACGAGGCCGATGCGGAACTGGTTCTCGAGGAGCTCGCCGACGCTGCGGACGCGACGGTTGCCGAGATGGTCGATGTCGTCGACGTCGGCCGGGTTCCGTCGTAGCCGCAGCAGGAACGCGATCACCGCCTGGATGTCGTCGGGGCGCAGGATCTTCTCGGTCAGGGGCGTGGAGAGGCCCAGCTTCGTGTTCAGCTTGAGGCGTCCCACGCGGGAGAAGTCGTACTTCTGGGAGCTGAGGAACATGCCCTCGAAGAGGTTGCGAGACGAATCGAGGGTGGGCGGGTCGCCGGGACGCATGCGCCGGTAGATCTCGATCAAGGCCTCCTCGGGGGACTTGATCGTGTCCTTCTTGACCGTGGCCGACATCATCGGCCCGATTTCGTCGCGCTCGGGGAAGAACACCTCGAAGGCGTCGATCTGGCTGCCCTCGGCGAGGATCACCGACACGACGCGAGGCGACAGGGGCTCGTTGCCCTCGAGCACGACCTCCCCGGTCCGGGGATCCACGATGTCGGCGATCGAGAAGGCCCCCTCGAGGTCGGCCTCGCTGATCTCGATCTCCTGGATGTCGAGACGCTGGATCTCCTGCAGCTGGCTGGCGGTCACCTTCTTGCCGGGGTGAACGATCTCCTCGCGCTTGCCGCCGGCGTCACGCGGGCCGAGGATCGCCTTCGAGAGCCGCCGGCCGAGGAGGCTGTCGGAGACCTTGAGGTACACCCGTCCCTCCCGAGCGACGACGCGGTCCCACTTGTAGAACTCCTTCAGGACGTCGGCGTCAGTCTTCATTCCCATCGCGCGCAGGAACACCGACGCGAGGAACTTGCGCTTGCGGTCGATGCGGACGTGGAGGAGGTTCTTCGAGTCGTACTCGAACTCGACCCAGCTCCCGCGGTAGGGAATGATCTGCGCCGCGAAGAGACCCTTCTCGGGCTGGGAGAAGAAGACGCCCGGCGAACGGTGGAGCTGGCTCACGATGACCCGCTCCGTCCCGTTGATGATGAAGGTGCCGTTCTCGGTCATCAGCGGGATGTCGCCGTAGTAGACCTCCTGCTCCTTGATGTCGCGGATGGTCTTGGCCCCCGTCTCCGCGTCCTTGTCCCAGACGACGAGGCGGATGGTGACCTTGAGGGGGACCGCAAACGTCATTCCCCGTTCCTGGCACTCGTCCACGTCGTACTTGAGCTTCAGTCCCACCGGCTCGTCGCAGGTCTCACAGCTGACCGGCCGGTTCTCGTTCAGGTGGCCGCACTTCGGGCAGTGGATCTCCCGATCCCCGCGGGGGTCGGTGATGATCGTGGCCGCGCAGAAGCTGCACGGCCTTCCGAGCTTGTCGAGCCCCACGAGGCGCCCGCACTTGCACTCCCAGTTGCCGATCGAGTACTCGACAAACTCGAGGGCGCAGTTCTCGCGCAGGTCGGTGATCGGGAAGATGCTCTTGAAGACCGACTGCAGACCCGCCTCCTCCCGGTCCTGCGGGAGCACCCGCATCTGGAGGAAACGCTCGTACGAGTTCTTCTGGATCTCGATCAGATTCGGGATCGGGATCGACGTGCGGATCTTCGAGAACTCGATTCGTTCGCGGTAGATGTTCTTGGCCGCCGTATACATATGGTCAGCAACCCTCTGGTTTGCGGCCACTGGCCGCGGACATTGAGCGTCCTCGCTCGGACGTCTTCAACAAGCACTCGCGCGCGGGGAGTGAATCCCCGTCGCGCTGAAAGGAGAGCCGAGCTGCGGGCGGGGGTGAGAACAGGGTTCGTTCGCGGTCGATGTGCCGCCATCGCGGCGGGACACCGGCGAGGGCGAGACCGCGGGCGGGGGCGACGCTTCGTGCTTCCGGACCTCGCCCACAGACGCGGATGCGGGCCGTCCGGGCACACCCGTCCCCACGCTTTCGCCGTCGCTCTGCTGGACCGTGGATCACCCGTTCTCGCGTCCTCGCCAGAACGGTTACTTGATCTCGACCTGAGCTCCGACTTCCTCGAACTTCTTCTTCATCGCCGCGGCCTCCTCCTTGGAGACGCCCTCCTTCACGAGCTTGGGCGCGCCATCCACGAGGTCCTTGGCCTCTTTGAGACCGAGGCTGGTGAGCTCTCGCACCACCTTGATGACGTTGATCTTCTTGTCGCCGGCGCCCACGAGGTGAACCGCGAACTCGGTCTGCTCCTCGGCCGCGGCCGCGCCGGCCGCGGGTGCGCCCGCCGCCGCCAGCATCACCGGGGCCGCCGCCACCGCCGAGACACCCCACTTGTCCTCGAGCACCTTCACCAGCTCCGCAACCTGCATCACGGTGAGGTTGCTGAGGTCGTTCGCGATCGCCTGAATGTCAGCCATCTCTTCCTTATTCCTCTCTCGTCTCGAAACGAAATCCGAAGTCCCTGGTGGCGGAGAGCTCCTACTCCCCGCCCTCCTTGTCCTGGTGGGCCTTGAGCACCTGGGCCATCTGGGTGGCCGGCGTGCCCAGCAGGCGCACCAGCTTCGTGGCGGGCGCCTGCAGAAGCCCCAGGAAGCTCGCCCGAAGTTCGGACAAGCCCGGCATTGCGCTGAGCGCCTTCACGCCGTCGGCGTCGAGCACCTGGTCGCTGGAGACCAGGCCCGCCTTGACGGCCAGGGCCGGGTGCTCCTTGGCGAAGTCCACCAGGGTCTTCGCCAGCACGACGGGGTCCTCGCCGTTCCAGGCGATCCCCGTCGTCCCCACGAACTGCGATTCCAGCTTTTCGAGGGGAGTCCCCTTGGCCGCCCGGAGGGCCAGGCGGTTCTTGACGACCCGGTACGAAGATCCCGACGCCTTGACCTTGCGCCGGAACTCCGTCACGTCGGGGACGCTCAGCCCCCGAAAGTCCACGAGGATGAAATTGGGGGTCGTCTTGAGCTCCTTCTGGAGCTCGTCGATAAACTCCTGCTTCTGCGTGCGGTTCATCTGTTTAACTCCGCTCGTCCATCGCGCCGGCCATGGATCGCGATGGACTCGCGAACGGCACGCGTCCTCGCTCCAGAGTCGTCGTCCAGCACCTCCGCGCCGGGAGTGAATCCCGTCGCGTCGAAACGTATCTTCCGCTGCGGGCGCTCGGTGTTCTGTTCTTCATCTAGGCGTGCCCTTCGACGGAGGCGAGATCGACCCGCACTCCCGGGCCCATCGTCGACGACAGGGCGATGGACTTGACGTACTTGCCTTTCGCCGCCGCCGGGCGCGCCCGGAACACGCTGTCGAGAAGGATCTTTGCGTTGTCGATCAGCTTCTCCGGTCCGAAGGACACCTTGCCGATCGGCGCGTGCACGATCGCCGTCTTGTCGACGCGGAACTCGACCTTGCCCGCCTTGATCTCCCGAACCGCCTTGCTCACGTCGAACGTGACGGTGCCCGTCTTGGGGTTCGGCATCAGCCCGCGGGGTCCGAGGACCTTCCCGAGCCGGCCCACCGACTTCATCATCTCCGGTGTCGCCACGACCGCATCGAAGTCGAGCCAGCCTTCCTGGATCTTCTGGACCATGTCGTCGCCGCCCACGTGCTCGGCGCCGGCCTCCTCGGCCTCCTTCGCCTTGTCGCCGGTGGCGATCACCAGGACGCGCTTCGACTTCCCGCCCAGCCCGTGCGGCAGGATCACGGTCCCCCGCACCATCTGGTCGGCGTGCTTGGGGTCCACCCCGAGGCGCACCGCCACTTCGACCGTCTCGTCGAACTTGGCGAATGCGCTCCTGGTGACCACCTCCAGCGCCTCGGCCAGCGCGTACTGGGGCTTGGCTGCCGCCGCCTCTTGTGCCTTTCGGTACTTCTTGCCGACTCGGCCCATCTCGCTCCTTCCGTGCCCCCCTTCTGGGGCGGCGCTCCCACCTCGCGTCCCGGGGCCGTGGCCCCACTTCTCCGACCGCCCTGCGTCTGGCGCGGCGAAGTCGCCCCCGAGGCCGGTGGTGGGGCCCCGGGACCTGCTCAGCCTGCGACCTCCACGCCCATGCTCCGAGCCGTGCCCAGCACGGTGCTGACCGCGGCCTGGAGGTCCTCGGCGGTGAGGTCGGGCATCTTCAGCTTCGCGATCGCCTCGACCTGCTTCATGGTGATGCTCCCCACCTTGTTGCGGTTGGGCTCGCCGCTCCCCTTGGCGATTCCCGCCTCCCGCTTGATGAGGACCGCGACCGGCGGAGTCTTGGTGATGAACGTGTAGGACCGGTCGGCGTAGACGGTGATGACCACGGGAATGATGAGGCCTTCGTCCTTCGACGTCTTGGCGTTGAAGGCCTTGCAGAAGTCCATGATGTTCACCCCGGCCTGCCCGAGGGCAGGGCCCACCGGCGGCGCCGGCGTGGCCTTCCCGGCCGGGATCTGCAGCTTGATCTGTCCGACGACCTTCTTCGCCATGTGCTTCTAGCTCTCCTGCTCCCGCGCTTTGCGCCCGGCTACAGCTTCTCGACCTGGAGGAAGTCGAGCTCGACCGGGGTCGACCGGCCGAAGATCGTGACCATCACCTTCAGGGTGTTGCGGTCGAGGTTGACCTCCTCCACCACGCCCTGAAAGCTCGAGAAGGGGCCGTCGATGATGCGCACGCTCTCGCCGCGCTCGAAGGTGTACTTCGGCTTCGGCTTCTCGATGGATTCCTTGACCTGGTTGAAGATCTGGTCCGCCTCTTCCTGCGACAGCGGCACGGGACGGCTGCCCGAGCCCACGAATCCCGTCACCTTGGGAGTGTTCTTGACGAGGTGCCACGTCCCGTCCGGGATCTTCTTCCCGTCGGGCCCCTCCTCGGTCTCGATCTCGACGAGGATGTAGCCGGGAAAGAAGCGGGTCGCGGTCTGCACCTTTCGTCCCGCCTTCATCTCCACGACCTCTTCCGTCGGGATCTCGATCCGGCCGATCTGATCTTCGAGATCGTAGGCCTTCGCCCGCTGCCTCAGGCTCTCCGAGACCTTCTTCTCGAAGCCCGAGTAGGTGTGGACGATGTACCACTGCTTTGATGTCGCCGTCTCCACCACGCGAGCTACCTCTTCACAACGAAGGAGAGAACGCGAGAGAACACCAGGTCGAGTCCCCACAGATAGAACCCGAAGAAGATCGAGGTCCCGATCACCACGAGCGTCGTGGAGTACACCTCGGCTCGCGAGGGCCAGGTCACCTTCTTGAGCTCGCTCCGCACTTCGGCAAGGAAGGCCTTGCCCTCGCCATACTTGCGCGGCAGCCAGCCCACGGCTCCGGAGAGCGCCCCCGTCGACGCTCCCGCGTCTCCGCCGCGCGATGCCTTGCCGGCTTTCTCCACCTCAGCGACGGCCATCGCTTATCCCGCTTCTCCCGGGCCCCGTGCCCAGCTGGTGGGCCTGTCGCCATCCCGAAGGAGGTGGCAGGCCAGGAGGGACTCGAACCCCCAACCCCCGGTTTTGGAGACCGGTGCTCCACCAATTGAGCTACTGGCCTTCATTGAGCTGGGGGGTGCTGCGCCGCACCCCCCAGACCCCCCGCTCGCTCCGCGGGAGTCAATCCCGCTGCGCTCGCAGCTCGTGGTCTGTGAGGTGCCCTGTCTCCCCAACCCGGTCAACTCTTTCTCCGCTCTGCCTCGACGCTGGTGACGCACGGCGCCGCACCCCCCAGACCCCCCGCTCGCTCCGCGGGAGTCAATCCCGCTGCGCTCGCAGCTCGTGGTCTGTGGTGTGGCAACACCCCTCATCCCTTCGAACTCACCTGTCACTTTCAGCCACTTCCTACTTCGTCTCCTTGTGGGCCGTGTGCTTGCGGCAGAAGGGGCAGAACTTGCTCAGCTCCAGCCGCTCCGTCGTCTTCTTCTTGTTCTTCGTGGTGTGGTAGTTCCGACGCTTGCACTCCGGACACTGGAGAATGATGTTGTCACGCATGGTCGGCCTCGTCCCTCCGCCCTGGCACGTTGACCGTCACTCGACGATGTCGGAGACGGTGCCGGCGCCGACGGTGCGGCCGCCCTCGCGGATCGCGAAGCGCAGCCCCTTCTCCATCGCGATCGGCGTGATCAGCTCCACCGAGATCTGGGTGTTGTCTCCCGG